>Ga0126311_10000145_pt1 | contig 35367 bp, 37 predicted proteins | sample Plot61_FD_92539 | JGI IMG/M metagenome (GOLD analysis project Ga0126311, IMG submission 92539) | Serpentine soil microbial communities from UC McLaughlin Reserve, CA, USA - Plot61 | ecosystem: Environmental > Terrestrial > Soil > Grasslands | place: USA: UC McLaughlin Reserve, Lake County... | reverse complement strand
GACGCTGACCATGTAATAGGCCTTGCCGTCCTTGAAGGCGAGGCGCGGCTCGACCACCTCGCGGAGCGTCACGGTGTAGCTGTTGCCGTCGGAGTCACAGCAGCGCTCCTCCTCCCACTTCAACGGCAGCGACCGCGCGTCGTTGATGACCTCCTGGGTGGAGATCAGGTGGCGATCGGCGGGCCAGACCTCGGTCTTGCCGGTGGAGGAGTCGGTGAGCACGATCGCCTTCACACCGCCGAGGTGACCCTCCTCGTTGATGACCGTGAGCCACACGGTCCTGTCCTCGTCGATCGAGGTGAGATAGGGCTGGGGATTGTCCTCGGCGTCGTTGATCTCGCCCTTGAACTGGTCGGTGTCGGCGATCGCCTCGGCCTCGTCGCGGGCCACGGTCTCGGGGAAGATCCGCCCGGTCCGGACGAGCTCGGGCCGCGAGGCGGCCTCCTCGGGCGTGAGGTCCTCGATCTCCCCGTCCTGGTGGTAGACGCGAACGCCCTCGAACTCGGGGTGTCGGAACGGGAAGCCGGAGTAGCCGACGTACGGCGCCATGGCGAAGGCCTCGCGCTCGCCGGCCGGGACGATCACCGGGTACTGGAGGCCGCTGAACGGATGATCGAGCTTCGACTTCCCCTTGAAGGTGCTGGGCGTGATGCCGGCGGGCGAGGTGTCGAAGCCGGCGGGCTCGACCCGCGACTCGAAGACGATGTCGTCCAGCGGCCGGATCGAGACGCCCTCCGACGGTCCTGAGAAGGAGGACGCCTCCCACACGCCGGTCCACATCAGCTTCCCGGTGTCCGGGTCGCGCACGAGGTGGATCTCCTTGGCGTCGCGGAAGCGCGGGTCGTCGTTCACCCCGGTGCGCGGCAAAAGGCGCGGCTGACTGGTCAGCGGCAGCTCGTCGACCACCGCGTAGTCGAGGTCGTCGGCGCTGACGTGGGACTCGTTGAACAGCACGGTGTAGAGCCCGAACAGCAGGACGACGAAGAAGGCGAGGATGCCGAACCCCCACGCGAAGCCGATCGGAGACGTGGACGTCGTGGCCGGCGTCACGGGGGTGGTCACCGACGGGGCTGGCTCAGCGGTGGCCCCGCCCTCGCCGGCCGCGGGATCGCCGGCGCCGGCCGCCGGGCCGCCGCCCACGACGAGCCCGCCCGGGCCGCCCGCGGCGATCTGCTGGCTGGGCGAGGCGGGTGGCGTGCTCGACGGCGTGCCGCCGGCGCGCATCATCGCCCGGACGCTGCCGACGAGGAAGCCGACCGCGATCAGCGCCAGCAGCGGCAGCCACGAGAGCATCGGGTACTGCCAGATGAACTGGGTGAAGATGTGCCAGACGCCGGTCCAGACCAGGGCCGCGACGGCAAGCGCGGCGATGATGAGCAGGATCAGGCGGCCGATGCTCAAGGCTTCATCCCGGGTGCGTGACGTAGGCAGCGCGCCGGTCGGCGCAGCGCGACTGTACTACGGGCGCCGGGCGGCGGCCGAGGGAAGTCGCACCAGATAGAGCGCGCTGGCGAAGACGGCGATGCCGAGCGTGATGTCGGCGACGATATGGGCGTGGCGCCACCAGGGAAAGTCGCCGGTGCCACCGGCCAGGTAGTGGCCGATCCCGACGAGGCCGCTGCCGGAGTAGGCGGCCAGGCTGATGCCGGCCGCGCGGTGGCGGCCGTTCCACAGGAAGTACAGCCCGGCAAGGGCGAAGGCCGTGAAGACGAACCAGGCGGTGCCGACGACCGTCTGCGACGGATTCGGGAGGCTGTCGGCCACCGGATACTCCTCGTAGGCGGTGTAGTTGTCCGTGTAATGGACGATCGACACCGCGATCGCTATCAGCACGAGGATCGCGATGTTGCGGTCGGGCTTCGTCACGACTTGGGCTGACTGTGAGTCAGCCTGCGAGGTCCTTGTTCTCGGGCACGAACTTGCTGGCGATGAACGTCGCGCCCTGCGGGTCCTGAAGAATCGTCATCCGGACCCAGGGAGCGTCGAACGGCGGCACGAGCACATTGCCCCCGAGTTCATCCGCCTTCGCGGCGACCTCGTCGGCGTCGTCGACGCCGAAGGTCACACTCCAGTGGGGCGGGGTGTCCGGCTGGTCGTCGGGGATCGGGTTGATGCTCGCGACGACGTCCTCGAAGCCCTCCGGACCGCCGCTCTCCGCGACCTGCTCGCGGATGCCGGGGTGAATCGTCTCCAGGTGATCGCCGTACCCCGGGAGCGTCCAGAACTCGGTGCCGCCGCCGAGGTCGAGCGTGGTCCAGCCGAACACCGCGCTGTAGAACGCCTTCGCGCCGTCGACGTCACGAGTGTTGAGGCCGTTGAAGTTCACGGTGCCGTGCTCGTTGACGAGCTCGGCGCCTCTGTGCTGGTTCGCCTGCCAGATGCCGAATGCGGCCCCCTCCGGGTCCAGTACGAACGCCATCCGCCCGGAATCCATCACGTCGAACGGCTCCATCACCACGTTTCCGCCGGCGTCGCGGGCCTTCGCCGCCGTGTCGTCGGCGCTGTCTACCCAGACGTAGGTGTTCCACAGGGCCATCTGCGGAGCGGCCTCGGGGATCGACCCGACGGCCGCGACGTTCTTGCCGCGGATGCGGGCCATGTGGTACTCGGCCTCCGAGCCCGGCGGCATCACGTCCTCGAGCTCCCAGCCGAACAGGCCGCCGTAGAACTCGGCGGCGGCGTCGGGATCGGGCTGGCTGGTGTCGGTCCAACACGGGACGCCGGGGATGTAGCCGTCGCGCTCGGGCATTCGGTCTCCTTCGATCGGGGGCGGGCACGTAGTTTCCCGCAATGCGAGTGCGGCGCAGCGCAGATGCGTGCCCGTCACCGGCCGACGGCCTGAGCCCGCCGCCCCTGAGCGGTGTCGTCGTCGCTGCCGTGGGTGGAAAGGGCGCGCTTAGGGCGCTTTGGTTGGCTCAGTTTTGCTCAGTTTGGGCCCCTGAACAGGCCCCCGAGGAGCAGAATGTTTTTGCATGGAACGCGCAATGACTTCTCATGGGGCACCCTCGATCCACTGAGCGACAAATCCATGATCTTCTTGATGGCTTCCAAGTTCCCGTGGCGGACTGCCACCACGCTAGCGGCGATCCTCATGATCGGATGCGGCTCCACGAGCGAGCCCGGCTCCACGAGCGAGCCCGAGCTGACTGCCGACGAATTCGTGAGGGCAGCTACGGAACGGGGCGCGTGGATTGAACTGGGCTCCGAGTTATCCGCGACTGAAGGATGGGCTGTACACGAGGTGTCGATCGGACGTACCCCTGGTGAGGCCCTGACCGGCTCTTTGATGGTGGGAGGTGATGCCGCGATGGCATCGGCCCGCTTCGAGGACTGCAACCAATCGGTAACGCTGGTGTGCTTCCGCGTTGCGAACGTCGTGCTGGTACTCGAGGACCCGCCCCCCAAGCAAGTGACGCAGATCTCATCCTGGATCCGAGCGCTGGCGAAATAGAGCGACTGCCGTTGCCCCTGTGAGGGGCATGAACGCGTTTCGTCAAAGGCGGTACTTCTCAGTGCGTGTGAAGAGGCTCGCCTCGGCCGAGTGCTTCCGCCGGCAGGCGCACCGCGAGCATTCCGGCCAGGGCGGTGGTGATCGGGACCGCCGCGATTAGCCCTATTGATCCGACGAGCATCCCGACGATCTGCTCCGCCACCGCCTCGTGGTTGAGCGCATCCGAGACCTCGACTCCGCTGATGGAGAAGATCAGCAGGATCGGCAGGGAGGCGCCGACATAGGCGAGCACCAGCGTGTTGACGGTCGCGGCGACGTGGTCGTGGCCGACGTCCAGGGCCTCGCGAAAGAGCTCGCGGAAGCGAAGGTCGGGGCTTGACCGGCGCAGCGCCATGACCGTGGACGACTGGCTGACCGTGACGTCGTCGAGGACGCCGAGCGCTCCAATAACGATCCCGGCGATGACAAGCCCCCGCAGCGAGATCGAGCTGTCCCCGATGAGGATCAACGAGGACTCCTCCGAGCCGAAGCCGGTGAGGTAGGCGAGTTCGGAGAACAGCAGCGCCAACCCGATCGTGACCGCAAGGCTGGCGGTCGTTCCGAGAATGGCCGCCATGCTCTTGGCTCCGAGCCCGTGCGCGAGGCTGATGGTCAACAGCATCACTGCCGAGGCGCCGACGGCCGCGACAACGACCGGCGACGTCCCGGAGAGCATCGCCGGCACGAGGAAGGCGAAGACGACCACGAGGCTGGCACCGAGCCCGAGCAGAGACATCGCCCCGCGCAGGCGGCCGAACAAGACCACGACGACGCCGAACGCGACCGCCAGCCAGATGAGCGCGTCCTCGCGCTCGAAGTCGAGGAACGTGTACGGCTCCCCCTGCACCGGCGCGCTCGGGTCAATCTGGTTCTTCATCAGACGCACGTCGTCACCGACCGAGACGGCGACCGACGAGACGCTCTCACCGGTCGAGAAGGTTGACGTTGATCCCTCGTCGGGACCCGACCGCAACGCCGCCGACACCTGCGCGCAGTTCTCCGCTTCGGGGGCTTGGCACGGGACCTCCATGATCTCCGTCACCTCGGCTTGGACCACCTCGCCCGTGGTGCCCGGTGCCGCTTCGACCGCTTTCTCACCGCTGGGCCACAGCAACGCGATGCCGACGCTCGTGAGGATCGCTAGGAGCCCGACGAGTCCAGCCACATACCGCCCAGCCCTGGTCAAGAGCAGCTCACGCATGACACCGCATTTGCCATCGCGTGGTGAAGTCCTGCGCAGCGATCAGGGGCGGCGCCAGCGTGGAGCGTTCAGACCAAGCCAGCGGCTTGCACGGCCGCACCGATCGCCCCGCAGCCCACCACCACGTAAAGCACCGTCAACTTGCCGTGCCATCGGTTCAAGACGAGGAATGCGCTGACGGCGAGGATCGCCGTCGGCACATCGACGACGCTGGTCTCCACGATGTCCACCGTCACCGCGGCGATCAAGCCGATGACCCCCGCGGCGACTCCCAGCAGGAACGGACGGATACGCGGGTTTTCTGCGACGGCGACTAGCACCCGATGAAAGAAGATCGGAAAGACGAACGCGGGAAGGAAGATCCCAAGGGTGATGACCAGGGCGCCAGTGAGTCCGCCAGCGATGTAGCCCACGAAGGTCGAGAAGATGATCAGGGGGGCAGGCAGCACTCCGCTCATCGCCAGTCCGTCAACGAATTGACCTTCCGTCAGCCATTGCTGCCCTTCCACGGCTGCGTCGTGCAGGAACGGGATCACGGTGAAGGCACCGCCGAATGTGACCAGACCGGCCTTCAATCCCTCCCAGAAGATCTCCCCCGTCAGCGAGAGGCTCACTGTTCCCGCGAGGACGACCAGGGCCGCTGGAGCGAGCGAAAAGGAGTGCGCGCGCCGGGTCCATCGCGCGGCATTCGTCCACAGCTCATACCCGATGCCGGCCCCGATCAGCACCAGTGCGAAGTTCGCTGAGGCCAGGGCGGTTAGAGCGAACGCGCCGAGCCCCAGAGCCGCCAGCGGGACGTCGGTGATGAATGTGCGGCTCAGCCGGACCAGCGCGCGGGCGACGATGGCGCCGACCGCCGCCGTGAGCCCGTAAAACAGCTCCTCTAGGTGTCCGGCCAGATTGGCCTCGACGTAGAGGATCGAGAGCGCGAGCATCAAGAGGAAGCCCGGCAACATGAAACCGAGCCCGGCGAGAAAGGCCCCGCGCTTGCCGCCGCGCATGCGGCCGAAGTAAACGCAGAGCTCGTGCGCCTCTGGGCCGGGAAGCACCTGATAGACCGCCAGGGTCTTCTTGAACGTCTCCTCCGAGACCCAGCCTTCCTCCTCAACGCACTCGCGTTTGATCATTGCGATCTGCGCGGCGGGGCCGCCCCAAGCGAGGAGTCCGAACTTCAGGAAGCGCACGAAGATCGAGCGCAGGGGGTCTCTCGTCGGGTCTTGGGGGGGCATGAGGTCGCGGGCATTCTGCCCTAGTGGGCATGGGTGTGGCCCCGCACCGTCTGCCACGACTGCCAGGTGATTCGTAGGATCACGACGGTGATGCTGAGGCCGATGAGCGGGTCAGCGATATCAACGCCAAGCGCGACAACCGCCGCGCTTGCGATGACACCCAGGCTTACGTAGGCGTCGGCTCGGGCGTGATCGCCGTCGGCGATCAGCGCAGGGCTTTCAAGCCGGTGTCCGGCGCGAGAGCGAACCTGCGCCGCCACCCAGTTGCCGCCGAACCCGATCAGCCCGGCGACCGCCAGCGTCCCGAGCTGGTCCGGGGCGCGGGGATCAACTAGCCGCAGGACGGCCTCGTAGCCTGCGACGCAGGCGCTGATGAAGATCGCTGCTACGACGAATAGCCCAGCGACGCGCTCCGCCTTCTCCGATCGCACCAGAAACGCGATCCCGACCGGAACTGCAGTGAGCGCATCCCCAAAGTTGTGAATCAGGTCGGCGAGGAGGGCGATGCTGTCGGTGGCAACGAAGATGACGGTCTGCGCCACCGCAGCGACGCCCAGCACAGCAAGGGATATTCCGACGGCGCGCAGGCCCTCACGCGAACGCTTGATAGTCGGGTCGATCAGGCCATGGCTGTGGCCACGACCACGCGCCTCGTTTTCGCTCACCCGTAGAGGATCGCGTCTAGGACGGCGCGAGAAACGATGGGCCACGTCCAATCCGGGGGCTGGTACGCGCGCGGCACCTGGGTCTCGAGCATGACCTCAAAGTCGCGAAACGCCTCCTCCAGGTCGGCGTCGAACTCCTCCTTATCCGGAATCTCCGAAGCCATCGCTTCCGAGGTTAGGCCACAGTTGGGCCCCGGAGGGAAGCGCACGGCGCAAACTGCGCCATCCGGAACGCGCGGATATGGAGGGAAACCGTTAGGGGTGAGCGAGGGGACTCGAACCCCCGACCACCTGGACCACAACCAGGAGCTCTACCAACTGAGCTACGCCCACCAGGCGACTCTCAGCCTAGCGCCTGACTGCACCGATCCGAGGGCCATCGCGCCCGCCCGGGGAGTGCCCCTGGGAGGACTCGAACCTCCGGCCTGCTGCTTAGAAGGCAGCTGCTCTATCCAGCTGAGCTACAGGGGCCGCGGGCCAGCGTAGCGCGGGGCTGGTGCGGAGAATTCGGGGATCGAAAGGTCGGGGCGCCCGGATTTGAACCGGGGACCTCGGCCACCCAAAGGCCGCGCGCTACCAGGCTGCGCCACGCCCCGACGGCAAGCGAGTCTAGCCCCGCCGGGAGACTGCCGGATACGCTCCGCCGCCATGGCCGAGGTCCGCCCGCTCAACGCCCTGCACTACGATCTCGCCGCGGTCGGCTCTCTCGGCGACGTGGTCGCCCCGCCCTATGACGTGATCGACGCCGAGCAGCGGCGCGAGCTGGTTGCCCGCTCGGCATTCAACGCGGTCGAGCTCGACCTGCCGGAGGCGGCGAACGGAGCCGATCCCTATCTCCACGCCGCCGAGGAGCTGGAGGCGTGGACGCTGCAGGGCGTCCTCGTCGCCGACCGCGGCCCGTCGCTGTGGGCGCTGGAGCAGTCCTACACCGGACCGGACGGCGCGCCGCATACCCGCCGCGGCCTGCTGGCCCGGGTGCGCGTGACGGAGTACGGGCCCGGCCTTGTCCGCCCTCACGAACGCACGCAGCCGGGCCCGAAGGAGGACCGGCTCAAGCTCACCCGGGCGACGCGCCACAACCTCTCCCCCATCTTCGCCCTCCACCCTGGGGACGCCTGGCGCCACCTGGAGGACCGCCTCGACGAGCCCTGGGGCGAAGCCACGGATGAGGACGGGACTGTCAACCGCGCCTGGCGGATCGACGATCCCGCCCTCCACGAGGCGATCACCTCCGAGCTGGCCGACGCCGAGCTGCTGATCGCGGACGGCCACCACCGCTACGAGACCGCCCGCGTCTACGCCGACGAGATCGGCGGCGAGGGCGCCCACCGCTACACGCTGATGTGCCTCGTCTCGCTGAACGATCCGGGCCTCGAGGTGTTCGGCTACCACCGGCTGCTCGGCAGCCTCACCGACGACTCCGCCAGGCAGGAGGCGCTGGCGAACACCATCCGTGAGCACTTCGACCTCACCGAGGTCGCCGAGGACGAGCTCGACCCGGCGGGTGAGGAGGGCGCCGGCGTGTTCGGGTACATCGACTCGCACTTCCGCCGCGGCTTTCGCCTGCGCCTCAAGGACCCCGCCGCGGCGGCCGCGGCGCTGCCCGATCGCTCCGACGCCTACCGCAACCTCGACGCCGCGATCCTCGAGGAGCTCGTCCTCAAGCAGGGCCTCGGGATGAGCGCCGCCGACGTCGAGGCCAAACGTGGGATCGGCTACGCGAAGAGCGCCTCGGAGGCGCTGGCCACGATCGACGACGACGGCGACTACCAGGCAACCTTCCTGATGCGACCCACCCCGGTCGAGCAGGTGCGCGCCGTCGCGGAGGCCGGCGAGACGATGCCCCCGAAGTCCACCTTCTTCTTCCCGAAGGTGCTCACCGGGATCGTCTTCAACCCGCTGAGCTAGGGTCAGCGCGTGGCCCGCATCTACACCAAGAAGGGCGACGACGGCACCACCTCGCTCTGGTACGGCGGGCGTGTCGCCAAGTCCGACGCCCGCACCGAGGCCTACGGCTCCGTCGACGAGGCCGCCTCCGCGCTCGGCGCCGCCCGCTCGATCTGCGGAGACGCCCATCCCGAGGTCGCCGGCGATGCCCTGCGGATCCAGAACGGCCTCTTCATCGCCGGCGCCGAGCTGGCGACCGCGCCGGAGGCCGCCGAGCGACTCGAGGACGGCGTCAGCCGCGTGACCGCCGAGATGACCGACGCCCTCGACGAGGTCATCGACCGCTACATGGACCGCGTCGACCTCCCGCCGAAGTTCGTGATCCCGGGAGGCACTCCCATCTCCGCCGCCTTCGACGTGGCGCGCGCCGCGATCCGCCGCGCCGAGCGCCGTGTCGTTGCCTTGAACGAGGACGAGGGCCTCGCCTCCACCGAGGTCCTCCGCTACCTCAACCGCGCCTCCGACGCCGCCTACGCGATGGCCCGCTTCGCCGACGTCGACGAGCCGGAGCTGTTCGCCGGGCGGGATGCCTCCGAATGAGCCCGATGGCCCGCGCCCACCGCCGCGAGGGCTTCGCGCACGACCTCGAGGTCGACGGCCACACGCTGATCGTCGACGAGCCGGAGGATTCGGGCGGCACCGCTACGGGGCCGCGGCCCACCCGCCTGGTCGGCGGCGCGTTGGCCGCATGCACCGCGATCACCGTCGAGATGTACGCCGAGCGCAAGGGCTGGACGCTGGGCGACGTGGAGGTCGACGTCGACATCGAATACGAGGGTCCCGCACCCAGCTCGTTCGACGTCACGCTGAAGGTGGAGTGCGAGCTGGACGACGACCAGCTCGAGCGCCTGCGCGTGATCGCCGGCAAGTGCCCCGTCCACCGCGCGCTCGCGAGCGAGACGCCGGTCGTGATCGAGGACCGCATCGAGAGGATCTGAGTGGACCTCGGGCTCGCCGGTAGGGCCTGCGCGGTCACGGGCGCCAGTCGCGGGATCGGCCGGGAGGTCGCCCGCCGGCTGTGCGAGGAGGGAGCGTCGGTGCTGATGGTCGCCCGGTCGGAGGGGCCGCTCGAGGACGCGGTGGCCGAGGCCGGTGGCGGCTCCGGCGAAGCGGCGGCGCTGGCGCTGGACGTCACCGAGCCCGACGCCGGCGAGCGGATCGCCGCCGCGGCGGCAGAGCGCTTCGGACGGCTGGACGTGCTCGTCAACAACGCGGGCACCGCACGCTGGCGGTCGCTCGACGAGGTCCCCGACGCCGACTGGCAGGCCGCCTGGGAGGTGAACGTGATGGCGCCGCTGCGCGCGATGCGCGCCGCGATCCCCGGGATGCGCGAGCGCGGCTGGGGGCGCATCGTCAACGTCGCCTCCACGGCCGGGAAGCGCCCGTCGGCGATGATGCCCGAGTACTCGGTGGCGAAGGCCGCGGAGCTCTCGCTCTCGCGCCTGGTCGCTGACCTATACGCGAAGGACGGCGTCGCCGTGAACGCCGTCTGCCCGGGCCCGACGAAGTCCGACCTGTGGATGGACCCCGGCGGCCTGCTGGACCAGTCGCGGCAGACGGCCGGGAACGAGAGCCGCGAGGAGGCCATCGAGGCCAGCGGCGCGAAACGGCCGATCGGCCGCATGGCCGAGGTCGGGGAGGTCGCGGGCACGATCGTCTTCCTCTGCTCCGAAGCCGCCTCGTACGTCTCGGGCGCGGCCTGGTCGGTCGACGGCGGCACCGTGCAGGTGATCATCTGACCGCCGGTCCGCAGGGACTGAGCGAGAAGCTTCTCGACCCCGCCGAGGCGGCGCTCATCGACGCCCACGGGCGCACCGAGGCCGCCGTGCTGGTGCCGCTGTTCGGTGGCGGCGGCGATCCCGGCATCGTCTTCACCGAGCGCCGCCACGATCTTCGCCGGCACGCCGGCGAGATCTCCTTTCCCGGCGGGCGCCGCGACAGCCCCGAGGAGGAGCTGTTGACGACCGCGCTTCGCGAGGCCCGCGAGGAGATCGCGCTCGCCCCGGCCGACGTCGAGCTGCTCGGCGCGCTGCCTCCGATAGGGACCTTCGTGACCAGCTACAAGGTCCACCCGTTCGTCGGCATGATCCCCGACGAGGCCGAGCTGATCGCCAACCCGACCGAGGTCGCCGCGGTGCTTCGCTTCCACGTCTCCGAGCTGCGCGGCTCCTTCGCGATGCGCCGGCTGGTGCGTCTGGGCATCCCCATCCGCACCCCGACCTACGAGATCGGCGAACACCTCATCTGGGGCGCCACGGCCCGCATCCTCGGTGAGCTTCTCGACCGTCTCGCCCCCTGAGGCGTCCACGCCGGCGCGCCTCCGGTTCCCGGTTGCGACGCTCGGACGAGGCTCGTACCCTTTGCCGCGATGGGTGAGGAGACCAACACAGAGCCTGCGGACGAGACCGACGAAGAGTCGACGGACGCCTCCGACGAGACAGAGGACGAGTCGACGGACGCCGAGGAGCAGGCCGACGACGGCGGCAGCCCCAGCGGCAAAGAGGACCTCAGCAACACCACGGCTCCCTCGATCGGGCCGAACACGACCTTCGAGCGCGACGACCCCGAGGAGCGGCTGGCGCGCCACGAGCAGTCGACCGAGGACGCGATGGGCCTCGACAAGCGCCGCGAGGTCGTCGGCGGCAGCTATGGCGCCTCCCTCGGCAAGCAGGCGGCCCTCTACGGAGGCGTTCTCGCCATTGCCGCGGTGCTGGTGATCGGCTTCATCCTGCTGGCCGGCAAGCTCGACCAGCCACCCGACACGGTGCAGGACAGGGCGCCGTGGGCGACCGAGCCCGACGCCGGCCAGGAGCCGCCGGACCCAATCCAGTAGCGGCTCCTAGGCGACCCGCGTGAGCCGCCCGGCGGCGGCCTCCATCGCGTCCGCCCAGCCCTCCGGATCCCCCGGGTCGGCGGCTACCACAGCGACCGGAATTCGCCACCGCTCGTGCGCCTCGCGCACCAGGCGCTCCCCTCCTTCGCGCACCCCCGCCGCAACGCTGCCCCGCGACTCGTAGACGAACCCGCGCACCGGTGTGTCGACCAGCTTCTCCAGGAGCCGCTCCAGCCTGGGGCCGTGGAGCGCCTCCAGGTCCTCGGCCCGCCCCGTCGCCGACGCCAGCAGCCAGTAGACGACGGCCACGCCGTCGAGCTGGTCGTAGACCGTGCCGACCATCCCGGGATCGGCGACCGAGGCCTCGATGCCCGCCGCCTCGATCGCGCCCGTCGCCTCCGGGTCACGGGTGGTGCCGCGCACCTGCCATCCCGCGGCCACCAGCCGCTCGCCGAGGGCGCGGCCACGGCAGCCGCAGCCGACGATCAGCGCCCGTGCCATCGTGCGCTCCCCGGGCCCGGGCTAGGCTCCGAGCTCGTCCTCGAGGTCTTCGACGTCCTCTCGCTCGACCCGGCGGGAGCGTGCGCGAACCGCCTCGTCCTCCTTGACCATCCGGTGCAGCTCCTCGTCGGTCAGCTCCGGGTCGCCGCGCCGCCGGCGCATCTCGTTCTGGGCATCCATCATCTGCTGCACCTCCTCGATCTCGAGCCGCGCCTCGTCCTCGAACGAGCGCGTCGGCTTCCAGTCCACGAGGTCCGCGCCGCTGCCCGGGTACGCGTTGCCCAGCAGCACCAGAACGAGCACGATCAGGGCGATCATGCCCACGGAGACGAGCATGAAGTCCATGCGCCCGTTCACCTTACCCGGGCCGACTGGCATCATCGCCCGGTGCCCGAGGCACTGATCATCGACGCCGTCCGCACGCCCATGGGCCGCTACGGCGGCGTTCTCGCCGGCGTGCGGCCCGACGACCTTGCCGCGACCGTCATCCAGGCCGCGATCGAGCGGACGGGCGCCGACCCCGCCGGCGTCGCCGACGTGTACCTCGGCGCCGCCAACCAGGCGGGCGAGGACAACCGCGATGTCGCGAGGATGGCCTCCCTGCTCGCCGGCCTGCCCGTCGAGGTGCCCGGAGTGACCGTCAACCGCCTCTGCGCCTCGGGACTCGAGGCAGTGAACCAGGCGTCGCGGGCGCTACGAGTCGGCGACGGCGACCTGTATCTGGCCGGCGGCACCGAGTCCATGAGCCGCGCCCCGTGGGTCGTGCCCAAGCCCGAGGGAGGGCTCCCCCGGGGCCCGCAGACGATGCACGACACCGCGCTCGGCTGGCGGCTGGTGAACCCGCGAATGGCCGAGCGCTACTCGACCGAGTCCATGGGCGAGACAGCCGAGAACGTGGCCGAGCGCTACTCGATCGCAAGGGAGGAGCAGGATCGCTTCGCGCTGCGCAGCCACGAGCGTGCGGTGGCCGCGGCCGAGGAGGGACGCTTCGCGGACCAGCTGGTCCCCGTGACCCCTCCGCCGCGGAGCCGGCGCGACGAGCCCGAGGTTGTCACCCGCGACGAGGGGCCCCGCCCCGACACCAGCCTCGAGCGGCTCGCGAAGCTGCCGCCCATCTTCCGAGAGGGGGGCTCGGTGACCGCCGGCAACGCCTCGACGCTCAACGACGGCGCCGCGTGCCTCCTGCTCGCCTCGCCCGAGCGGGCCGACGCCCTCGGCGCGAAACCGCTTGCCCGTGTCGTTGCGACCGGCGTCGCCGGCGTCGACCCGGCATACATGGGAATGGGGCCGGTCCCGGCCACGCGCAAGGCGCTTGCGGCTGCGGGGCTCGAGCTCTCGGACATCGACCTGATCGAGATCAACGAGGCCTTCGCGGCGCAGGTGCTCGCCTGCGTCGGCGAGCTGGGCATCGATACAGAGCGCCTCAACGTCAACGGCGGCGCGATCGCCCTCGGTCACCCCCTCGGCTGCTCGGGGGCACGGCTTCTGACTTCGCTCGCATGGGAGCTTCGCCGGCGCGGCGCCCGCTACGGGCTCGCGACGCTGTGCGTCGGAGTGGGACAGGGCGCCGCGACCGTGATCGAGAACCCCGAGGCCGCGTCCGCTCAGGCATAGGGCGACGGGGACGGGCGCCGGTTCACGCCCGCCCCCGCCTTGGGAGGCATAGTCACGGCGGCTAGCTGTCCAGCCAGCCTGTTCCGTGACCTACCGCGGATCAGGTAAGTCATTTCCCCCATCCGCATGGTCGAGCATATCCCCATTCCGCTGAGGCGTGCGCAGGTGAGATCCACGACCGTCCAGGTCGGTTCCCGCGCCGCCTCTCACGTCGCCCGGCGGTCGGATAGCCTCGCCGGCATGGGTGTGCCAGAGCTCGCAAGCGTCGATGGCGCGATCTCGCCGACCACCGAGGCGACCATCCCGCTGCCCGACGACGGCCTCTACCGCGGTGACGGCGTCTTCGAGGTGATCCGCCTGTACGGCGGCCGCCCCTACGCCCTCGGCGAGCACCTCGACAGGCTGGAGCGTTCCGCGGCCGCGATCGAGCTCACCGTCGAGCGCGAGCCCCTCGAGCGCGAGATCGAGGCCCTCCTGGAGCAGTTCGGGGACCGCGAGGCACAGCTGCGCCTGATCGTCACCCGTGGCGGGCGCCGGCTCGCGCTCACGGAGGAGCTCCCCGACAAGGGCGAGACCGTACGGCTGGCCACGATCGAGTACACCCCGACGATCATCCTCACCGGCGTCAAGTCGCTCTCCTACGGCGCCAATATGCACGCCACGCGCCTGGCCCAGGCGCGAGGAGCCGGCGAGGCGCTGCTCGTGCGCCCCGATGGCATCGTTCTCGAGGCTCCGACTTCGACCATCTTCTGGGCCAACGCCGAGGGGCGGCTGCGCACGCCCGAGCTCGACGTCGGGATCCTCGACTCGATCACCCGGAGGCGCGTGGTGGAGGCGCTCGAGGTCGAGGAGGGCTCCTACCCGCTGGAGGACCTCGCAGCCTCGAGCGAGGCGTTCCTCGCCTCGACCGTGCGCGAGGTGCAGCCGGTCACCGGGCTCGACGACCGCGAGCTTTCCGGGCCGGGCCCGCGGACGACGGAGGCGCAGGAGGCGTTCGCCGCGGTGATCGCGCGCGAGGTGGGCTGAGCCGACGCCCGTTGCAACGCCTGCGTAGGCTGACGCCGTGGCCGTCGGCCTCAGCGACGAACAGAGCCTGATCCGCGAAACCGCGCGGGACTTCGTGGACAACGAGGTGGTCCCGCGGGCGCGCGAGTCCGACCGCGCCGAGCGCTTCGACCGCGAGCTGGCGGAGCGGCTGGGCGAGATGGGCTACCTAGGCGCCCCCGTGGCCGAGCAGTACGGCGGTCGCGGCCTCGACTACGTGACCTACGGAGTGATCGTGGAGGAAGTGGGCCGCGGCGACTCGGCTATGCGCACGGTCGTCTCGGTCCAGACCTCGCTGGTATGCGGCTCGATCGAGCGTTGGGGGGACGAGGAGCAGAAGCAGCAGTGGCTGCCGCGGCTGTGCTCGGGCGAGGCGTTCGGGTGCTTCGGCCTCACCGAGCCGGATACCGGCTCGGACGCCGCCGCGGTGCGGACCCGGGCCGAGAAGATCGACGGCGGGTGGCGGATCAACGGGCAGAAGATGTGGATCTCACTGGGCAACCAGGCGTCTGTGGCTCTTGTCTTCGCCCAGACGGATCCCTCGCAGGGACACCGCGGCATGGCCTGCTTTCTCGTGCCGACGGAGACCGAGGGCTTCTCGTCGCAGGAAATCCACGGCAAGCTCGGCCTCCGCTCTTCCGATACCGCTTCGCTGGGCCTGGACGGGGTCGAGGTCGGGGACGATGCGTTGATGGGCGAGGTCGGCGACGGCTTCAAGATCGCCATGTCCGCGCTTGACTCGGGTCGCTACTCGGTCGCCGCGGGGTGCGTGGGCATCTGCCAGGGCTGCGTGGATGCCTCGGTCGCCTACGCCACCGAGCGCAAGCAGTTCGGCGTGCCCATCGCGAGCTTCCAGCTCGTGCAGGAGATGATCGCCGACATGGTCGTCCGCCGCGACGCAGCGCGGATGCTCGTCCGGCGGGCGGGCGAGCTCAAGGACGCCGGTGAGCCGAGCACGGTCGAGACGTCGATCGCCAAGCTCTACGCGACCGAATCCTCGGTCGAGTGCGCCAACCTCGCGATCCAGGTGCACGGCGGCTCCGGCTACGTCGACGACTATCCCGTCGAGCGGTATCTCCGCGACGCGCGAGTGACCACCCTCTACGAGGGCACGTCGCAGATCCAGAAGCTCATCATCGCCCGCGACGCCACCGGCATCAACGCGATGATCCCGGCCAAGGCCGAGTGAGCGACCTCGTCGAGACCAGCCACGAGGGCCAGGTCGCGCTGTGCCGCCTCAACCGCCCGGAGGCGCGCAACGCGCTGTCGCCGGAGATGATGGATTCGCTCGGCTCGGAGCTCGAGCGGCTCGACGCCGACGAGGGGATCCGCTGCATCGTCATCGCCGGGGACGACGAGACCTTCGCCGCGGGGGCGGACATCGGCGCCCTCGCCGAGCGCGAGTTTCACGAGGCGCTCTTTCACCCCGCAGCCGCATTCTGGAAGCGCGTCGGCGAGTGCCGCACTCCCCTGGTGGCCGCGGTCTCGGGGTGGGCCCTCGGCGGAGGCTGTGAGCTCGCGCTCGCCTGCGATCTGATCATCGCGTCCGAGAAGGCTCAGTTCGGCCAGCCCGAGATCACCCTCGGGATCATCCCCGGGGGCGGAGGGACACAGCGCCTCGCGCGGGCCGTCGGCAAGCACCGCGCGATGGAGCTGGTCCTCACCGGCCGGCGCTTCGACGCCCGCGAGGCGGCCCAGATGGGCCTGGTCAACGAAGTGACCGGCAGGCGCGAGTGGCTCGCAGCGGCGATGGAGGTGGCGCGCCGGATCGCCTCGCGCCCGCCCCTGGCGACGCGCCTCGCCAAGCAGGCGGTCCTCGCCGCCGAGGAGAGCGGCCTCAGCGCCGGGCTCGAGCACGAGCGGCGCCTGTACGAGCTTGCGATGGCCACCGACGACCGCGTGGAGGGCATGCGCGCCTTCCTCGAGAAGCGCAGCCCCGAGTTCCTGGGCAGATAGGGGTGATCGTCGTGCGGGTAGGCGTCGCCGGCGCCGGCACGATGGGAGCCGGCATCGCGCAGGTCGCGGCGCTCGGTGGCTTCGACACGCGCCTTCACGATCCCGACGCGGCGGCGCTCGACACCGGCATGGAGCGCGTCGCCGACGCGCTGCGGCGCGGGGCCGAGAAACAGATGTGGAGCGAGGCCGATGCCGAGGCGGCGACGGGGCGCGTCGCCGCCGCCCCCGCCCTCGAGGATCTCGCGGAATGCGATCTGGTGATCGAGGCGGCCCCCGAGGATCTGGAGGTCAAGCGCGAGCTGATGGGGCGCCTGGCCGAGATCTGCGGCGATGACGCGATCCTCGCCACCAACACGTCGTCGCTCTCCGTGACCGCGATCGCCGCGCCCCTCCCCCGCCCCGAGCGGGTCTGCGGCCTTCACTTCTTCAACCCGCCTGCGCTGATGAAGCTGGTGGAGGTCGTCGCCGGCGATGAGACCGGCGAGGAGGTGCTCGCCGCCGCGGCCGATGTCGCGAAGGCGATGGGGCGCGAGCCGATCCGCGCCGCCGACGGCATCGGCTTCGTCGCCAACCGCTGCGCCCGCCCGTACACCCTCGAGTCGCTCCGCCTGCTGGGCGACGAGATCGCCGGCCACGAGGCGATCGACCGGATCATGCGGCTGGGCGGCGGCTTTCGCATGGGCCCGTTCGAGCTGATGGACCTCGTGGGCATCGACGTCAACTTCGGCGTTGCCCGCTCCTTCTGGGAGCAGAGCTTCCACGAGCCCCGCTGGCAACCGCACCCACTCCAGGAGCGGATGGTGGCCGCCGGCCGGCTCGGCCGCAAGACCGGCCGGGGCTGGTACTCCTACGCCGACGGTCCCCACCGCGCCGACGACCCCGAGGCACCGCGGGCCCGTGGCGAGGTGGGTGCCCCCGGCGACGATCCGGACGTGGTCGAGGCTCCCGGCATGCGCGCCCTGCGGGTCGAAACTGCGAGCCTCGCGGGCCTCGCCTCCGGCGAGGACGTCGTCGGCTTCGTCGCGCTCCCGGACCTCGCCGAGGCCACGCTCGTCGAGCTGACCCGGGCCGATGCGACCTCCGACGCCACGGCCGCCGTTGCCGAGCGTCACTTCGAGGGGCTCGGCAAGCACGTCGAGTGGGTCGGCGATGCGCCCGGGCTGGCGCTCGGTCGTGTGGTCTCACAGATCGTCAACGAGGCCCACTTCGCGGCCGGGCAGGGGGTCGGGACGCCGGAGGACATCGACACGGCGATGCGCCTGGGCTTCAACTACCCGCGCGGGCCATTCGAGTGGGCCAGGGCGATCGGCCCCGGCCGCGTGGTCGCGATCCTCGACGGGCTTCACCGCGAGCTCGGCGAGGAGCGCTACCGCGTCGCGCCCTCGCTACGCCGGCGCGCGGGCTAGCTCGGTGCGCCGCAGGCGCCCGCCGGCCGCCAGCCAGGAGCCGGCGAGGATCAGGACGAGCCCGGCGACGGTCGTGGCGGTGATCGTCTCGTCGAGAAGCGCCGCCCCGTAGACGACCGCGAAGCCGGGCGCGAGGTAGGTGACGATGTAGGTCCGCGCCGGGCCAACGCGCGCGATCAGCTCGTAGAAGATCGCGAACGCGATGCCCGTGCCTAGGATCCCCAGCGCCGCGACCGCCGCGACCGGGCCGGCGCCAGGGACGTCCACCGGCGCCGAGAGCAGAGCCGCCGGGGCCAGCAGCACGACGCTCACGACCATCACCGACGCCGCGATTCCAAGCGGTGGGACGTCGCCAAGCCCGCGCTTCGCCAGCAGCGCGCCGACCGCGTAGCCGAAGCCCGCCAGCACGACCGCGAGCCCGCCGACCAACGCGTCTGCGGAGCCGCCAAGGTCGAGCCCGAGGAGAACGACCACACCCGCGAACCCCATCAGCACCCCGACCAGCCGCATCCCCTGGGAGCGCTCCTCGTGGTCGAAGCGGATCGCGAGTAGGGCCGTGAACAGCGGCGCGGAAGTCACCAGGATCCCCGTGAGCGACGACGAGATCTCCTGTTCGCCGAGTGCGATCAGGAGAAACGGGGCTGCGACCTGGGACACGGCGACCAGCGTCAGCATCGCCCATCGCGACCGCAGCCCCCGCAGGGCCCCGGCCGCGACGGCCAGCGGCACCAGGACCAGTGCGGCCAGCGCGATGCGCGCCCACGCGACCATCGCGGGCGACATGTCGCGGATGCCGATCTTGATGAACATGTAGCTCGCGCCCCAGATCGCGCCGAGCACGAGCACCATTGACCACGATCGCCGGTCCATTCATTCGAGGGTAGGGACCGGCGGGCGCCACGGCCATTCGAACTTCCGCTAGGGGCTATCAGGCTGTGATCTGACCGTGTCGCTGGAGCTCTCGAGCGACGCCTCCCAGGAGCAGGATGAACTGCACGAGGCAGCCGCCCCCGATTGCTCGGCGGGCGACCGGTCACGGTTGCCGCCTGACTCCCCCGGCCCCGGCGAACCGGAAGCCGCGTCCGAGCCGGGAGGCGCCGGGCCGAACTGCTCGACGGCCGCCGGCGTCGTTGGCGCGTCGGTGGGTGGCGAAGCCGGGCTGGGCGGCCCATGGTCCTGAGCCGGCGACTCGCTCACGGGCTGCTGGACGGGAGGCAGATTCGTTCTCCCCACTTGCGACGGCAGGATCCCTTCGATCGTCCGGCCGGTCGGCGGACCACCCGCGGAGGCATGACGCTCGGGCGGCGTGGCCGCCCTCCTGTCGATGTCGAGACCAAATCCACCGGCCACGCAGACGGCCGCCGCAGCTGCGCCGCCGAGGCAGACCAGCGCGGCCTTCCCGGCGAAGCCGAGAGCCGCCAGCTTGGCCACCGCGCCCGCTGCGGCAGCGGCTGCGCCGCGCGGGGCGAGAGAGGAGGCAACGGTCGTTCCCGACTCGGACGCCGCCTCACCGCCCCGCGCGAACGCCCCGGTGAAAAAGTCCCGCCCGCGGTCGGCCATGTCTCCAAGGCGATCGGCGATCGAAAGCCGGCCATGCGCAGCGAGATCCGTGGCCGCCGGGAGCGCAACGGCCCCACCGAGGTCGTGGAGGTGCCCCGTGAGCTTGCCGACGAAATCGGCGCACTGGCGGCAATGGGCGAGGTGGTGCTGGGCCTGCCGGGTTTCCTCAGCGTCGGCCAACCCAGCCGCAAACGTCTTGAGGATCGGCTCGCGATCCGCGCACCAGCGACCGTCCTCGAGAAGTCGGACTCGCTCGGCCAGCTCGTCCACTCCGCGCGTGATCTCCTTCCGGTACGCGCGGGGCGAAAGCCCGTTGATCAGCTCGCAGACCTGCTTGGGCTCGAGCCCCCACCCGTACCGCAGGAGAAGTACCGCCCGCCGCCGACGGGGAAGCGAGGCGAGCAGGTCGCGCGTGACCTTCGATCGCTCCCTCTGGTCGGCGCGATCCTCCAGAGGCGACTGCCCGTCGCCGACGAGATCCGGATTCTCGAGCGGGGCAACGGGGCGACGGCGCCGTCGCCTCAGCTCCTTGCTCGCCTGGCGGGCGACTGCCGTGAACAGGTACCGGCGGATCTCGTCGTCGTCTAGCCCGCCTTGGCGCTGCTCGAGGTTGCGGAGGGTTCCAAGCCAGGCGCTCGCGTAGATGTCCTCGATGGTGTGGTCGTCGAGTGTGCTGCCGAACGCGCGCCGCACCATCGCGGTCGCCGGCGCTCGAAGCTCCTCGAACAGGCGGCTGGACCGCTCCCCCCATGCGGAGCGACCCTGGCGCTGACGCGCCCCCGATGCGATCGCTGAATTCATCCGCGGCCCGGAAGGACAACCCCGCCTGCATCCAAGGTGCCCCCCTTTTGCGCCAACTCGTGGCGATCCTATGAACGGCTGCCCGTCCGCTCGACGGCCGAGTTCGCAAAGTGCGGGAACTTCCGGCGGGTGGCGGCGTCTACGCGCCGCCAACCGTCATCTCGCCCACCAGGAGCGGAGGCGTCTTCACGGAGCCGCCGAAGGGGACCCAGCGCGTGTCGGCGCCGGCGTCGGTGACCGCCGAGAGCATCGAGACGAGGTCGGAGGCGATCGTGAACTCGGTGGCGGGTGCGCCCAGCTCTCCGCCCTCGATCAGAAGGCCCGATGCCCCGACCGAGAACTGGCCCGACACCGGGTTCACCCCCGAGTGAAGGCCGGCGACGTCGGTCACGTAGACGCCTTCGCCCGCCGCAGCGAACAGCTCGTCGAGCGACTTGGCGCCCGGCTCGATGAGCAGGTTCGAGGTCGATACCGAGGGGGCGGAGCGGTAGCCGGCCCGCGAGGCGCTGGCGGTGGACTGCTGCCCGTTGCCCTGGCGGCGAGCGGTATATGAGTCGTGCAGGTAGGCGGCGAGCCGGCCGCCCTCGATGAGCGCGGTGCGCCGGCGCGGCAGGCCCTCTGCATCGATCGGAGCCGACGCCATCCCCTCGAGGTCGGTTCCGTCGTCCACGAGCGCGAACGCGTCCGACGCCACCTCGTCGCCGAGGCGGTCGGCGAATGGGGAACGCCCGCGTTGGACCGAGTCGGCACACAGCACGCCGCCGACGAAGCCGGCGAAGCTGGCGGCCACCGTGGGGTCGAGCACCACGGGACAGGTGCGGGAGCCCGGCTTGGCCGCCCCCAGGAGCTGGGCGGCGCGCTCGGCGGCCTCGCCCCCGATGGCCACGGGGTCGAGCGCCACCGGTGAGCGGCCGAGGCCGAAGCCGAGGCCCGTCTGCTTGGCGCCATCCTTCTCGGCGATCGCCTGTAGGTAGGCGTAGGCGAAGGTCGCCTCGTACTCGCCGCCCAGTCCGGTGGAGGAGCGGAGCGCCGAGCGCACCTGCTCGTCCACGTAGACAGCCGTCTCGACCGCAACCACGCGCGAGTCCGCCTCGCGCGCCGACGCCTCGACGGCCTTGGCGATGCCGACCTTCTCCTCGGTCGGCATCGCCCCCACCTGGGAGTCGAAGAAGGCGCCGGCGTCACCGCTCCCATCCGCCTCGGCGGCCGGCTCGGGCGCCGTGGCGAACTCGTCGGGATCGGAGACGCGCGCGGCCCCGACGGCGTCGGTCGCGACCTCCCTGACGCCGTCTTCGGAGAGATCGGTGCCATAGGCGAAGCCGACGCGGCCGCCGATCCACGCGCGGACGCCGAGGCCCCTCTCCCCCGCCTCGGTGAGGCTCTCGACGTCGCCGTCGAACACGCGGATCTCGAGGCCCGTGGAGTCCTGCGCGGTCGCCTCGGCGTCGCCGGCCCCCGCGGCGAGCGCCGCCTGCACGGCTCGATCGGCGAGCTCCTCCAACACCCTCCGCAATCTAGGCGGTTACGATCGGCGGAGGACTCGCCGATCTTGAAGCTGAACTAGGCGGCGCTACGATTCCCCCCAGGGAAAGGGCCCTGCCCAAGGAGGGGCGGACAATGCAAAGAGTGCTGGTCAGGGGACTCAGGGCACTGAGCGCGGCTGCCTGCGTGGGCGCCCTCGCCCCGGCTGTGGCCGGCGCCGCGATCCTCACCGTCGACACCACCGACGAGACGTCGGCAACCAACTGCACCCTCGGTGAGGCCATCACCTCGGCCAACGGCAACGCCGACGCCGGCTGCGCCGGCGCTGGCCCCTACGGTGACGACACCATCAACATCACCGCGACGGGGACGCTGAGTCTCACCGGCACATTGACGCCGATCACGTCGAAGATCGACATCAACGGCCCCGGCGCGGGACAGCTCGACATCCATCGCCAAAGCGGCGGCGACTACCGGGTGCTCAGCGTTAACGGAGGTGGCGACGCGGAGATCTCCGGGGTGACGATCAGCAACGGCCGGCTCACCACGCTTGGCGCGGCCGGGGCGGGGATCCAGAACGCCGGCTTCCTCGTGCTCGAGGACAGCGTCGTGCGCGACAGCCAGGTTTCGGTCGCCGACGACGTGGGCAATCCGTCGGCGGGCGGCGGGGGCATCTTCAACAGCGGGTCGTTGACGATCCGCCGCACCACGATCACCAACAACTCCATCAGCAGCTACCAGTTCGCACCGTCCGGGACCCCTTCCTCCGAGGCGACGGGCGCGGGGATCTACAACAACGGGAACCTCCTCGTCGAGCGGAGCACGATCCACAACAACAACGTCTTCGCTCAGCTCGCGAGCAACGACCCCGGCGCCACTGCCACCGCCGGGGGCGGGGGGATGGTCAACTACGGGCCGAACGCCACGGTGCACGCGAGCACGATCAGCGAAAACCACACCAACGCGGCGGCGCCAGGCCCCCCAAGCACGGCAAGCCTGACCACGCGGGGCGGCGGCATCTACAACCTCGGCACGATCACGCTGGCAAGCGACACGATCGCCTTCAACACGGCGGACTCGTCGACCAGCCTGTCCGCTCACGGGTCGGCAAGCCTGTCCGCCCAGGGGACCGAGACCGTCACCAACACCATCCTCTGGGGCGGCGCGAGCCCGAACTGCGACGGCTCGGTCAACACCAACGGGGGCTTCAACCTCGACGCGGGAGCGTCGACGTGCACGGGGCTCGAGTCGGCTCTTCACTCAGATCCCCTGCTCGGGGGGCTGGCCGACAACGGCGGCCCGACGCGTACCCATGGGCTGAGCCCGGCGAGCCCGGCGATCGACGCCGGCTCGAGCGGCGGCGATACCACCGACCAGCGAGCGAAGACCCGGCCCATTGACGTCGCCGGGGCTCCCAACGCCGACGACGGCGCCGACATCGGTGCGCTGGAGGCACAGGACTCCGACGGCGACGGGCGCATCGATGAGGGCGATGGATGTCCCGCGATTCCCGGAACGCCGGAAGGCGGCGGCTGCCCGATCTCGGAGGGATCGGTGACGATCAAGTACTCGAAGCGCAAGAAGCGCTTCAAGGGCGCGGTTGCGACGCCTGGCTTCGCATGCTCCGGGGGCCGGGGCGTGGACCTCTACCTCAAGCAGCAGGGTGACGACAAGCTCGTCCGCCAGACGATCACCGACCCCGACAGCACCTGGGCGATCGACAAGCGCGGCCGGCCCGGCAAGCGCTACTACGCCCGGATCAGCGACGCCTTCCGCCCCAACGAGGCGGCCTGCGAGGAGGCGGTCTCGCGCACGATTCAGATTCCGCGGTAGCCGGCTGGAGCCATACCGCTAGCCGATCCTGAAGGACTCCTTGGCGGGGGTCTCGTCGAAGTTGCCATTGGCGTCGAAGCCGACGACCTTCACCTTGTGCCGGCCGTTCGAGAGGTGCGTGTACTTCTTCGGCGACTCGCACAAGGTCTCGACCTCTTCGCCGTCGAGCTGACAGGTCGCGTTGAGGCCTCCGCTGGAGGGCGGCGGGTCGGTGACCTTGAACTTCACCGTCGCCCTGTGGCCGTCCACGTCGACCGACTTGATCTTCGTCTTGGGATCCGTCGAGTCGACCGGGTCGAGCTCGACGTCGTGTACGGGGCCCGTGAAGACGTCGTAGACGTCGGTTCGGGAGTTGTATCCCGCGAGCGAGTAGGTGACGAGGTGTACCGGGCCCGCCAGGGAGTTAGACGGGAATACGTACGCGCCATCCGAGCCGGTCAGCGTCGAGACCGGCGCGTCGCAACCGCTTTCGTAGGACACCTCGACGGTGACGCCCGGCAGGGGCTCGTTCGTGAACGAGTCGGTCACGTGCCCGTTGATGGTCCCGGCCTGAGCCGAGGTCGGGAGCTCGACGAGCGGCGCCTGGAATGGCTCCCCGCTGGTGAAGAACTGACGGCACTGCGTCAGGTAGTCGGTCTTCGAGACCACGACCTTGTACGAGGCGATCTGCACCCCGCCGAACGAGTAGTTGCCGTTCACGTCGCTCGTGGTCGACTGCACGGGCGTGCCATTGGGTTGCTGCAGGGCCACGGTCGCGCCGGAGAGGGCAACCGGCCCCCCGTTTCCGTCGCGGGCGCCGACGTGGCCGTTCACCGTCACCGGCCCACCGGCAAGCGCAGCGGAAGGGACCATCAGCACCGTCGCCACCACAGACCCCGCCGCGAATCTCCGTAGGAGACCTCCCTGTCTCATGGGCGGAGCATACTCCCGGCCCGGCCGCCCGCCCAGCAAGATCAGACGGCCGTGCCTCCGACGGTGAGCTCGGAGATCCGCACGTGGCCCTGGCCGGTCCCGACCGGCACCCGCTGGCCGCCCTTGCCGCAGAAGCCCGTCTTCATCTCGAAGTCGTCGGCCACGGCATCGATGCGCCGGAGCGCCGCGAGGCAGTTGCCGATGAGCGTCGCGCCACGGCAGGGCTTGGTGACCTTGCCGCCCTCGATCACATAGCCCTCGCTGACGCCGAACACGAAGTCGCCGGTGGTCGGATCCACCTGGCCGCCGGCGAACGAGACCGCGTAGAAGCCGCGGTCGACGCCGGCGATGAGGTCATCGGGGGTCGCTCCCGGCTCGGGCGCGATGTAGGTGTTGGTCATTCGCGGGATCGGGAGGTGACGGAAGCTCTCGCGGCGGCCGTTGCCGGTGGAGGCGGTCGAGTCCTTGTCCGCGGACTTGAGGTCATAGAGGTAGGAGGTGACGCGGCCGCCGTCGATCACCGTGGTCTTCTCCATCGGCGTGCCCTCGTCGTCGATCGCGTCGGTGCCCCACTCGCCCGCGAGCACGCCGTCGTCGTAGGCGACGAGATGAGACTGGGCGACCTCCTCGCCCAGCTTGCCCTCGTAGACGGAGGCCCCCTTCTGGATGTGGTCGGCCTCGAGGCCGTGGCCGGTCATCTCGTGAAAGAGCACCCCGCCGAAGCCGCGCCCGACGACGACCGGCATGGCCCCGGCCGGCGCAGGGTCGGCGTCGAGCAGGGTCAGCGCAACCTTCGCGGCCTGGCCGGCGATCTCCTCGCCCGCCCCGCCGTCGACCAGCTCGTAGCCACGGTGGGCGCCGAGCGTCTCGAACCCTGTCTCGACCGTGCCGTTGCGCCGTGCGACGACCTGGACGCCGAGCCGCGTGCGAGTTCGGTCGTCCGATGCGAAGCGGCCGCCGGAGTTGGCGACCGTGACGCGGCGGCGGTTCTCGGCGTAGGACGCGCTTACCTGCGCGACGGCGTCGCCCGCTGCGCGGGCACGCTCGTCGCAGACCCGCAGCAGCTCGGCCTTGCGCTCGGCCGGCACCCCGGCAGGGTCGACCTCGATCTCCTGAAGGGTGGTGGGCTCGGCGACCTCCAGCGGCGTCGGCTCGGCGCGCTCGCCGGAGAGCGCCGCCGCTGCCGCGTCGGCCGCCCGATCGAGGTCGGCCTCGCCGAGGCCGTCGACATGGGCGAAGTAGGTGGTCTCGCCGCTCGTCACGCGAACGCCGGCGCCTCGCTCGCCCCCGCGCTGGGCGCGCTCGACCCGCGACTCGTCTATGCCGACGGCGAACCCCGAGCGCTCCTCGCAGAAGATCTCCGCGAAGTCGCCGCCGTTGGCCAGCGCGCGCGAGAGCGCGCGCTCGGCGAGCGCCGAGTCGATCAACGGTTGGGGAAGGGACCGGCTCACCGGCTAAGAAAATAGCGGCGGGGGGCCGGCGCGGCGGCGGCGCCGTTTGCGCCGGGGCCGATCGGGAATCACTAAGACAGTCCTGCATGCGCGTCTCCGCCGCCGGCCTCGGGAAGCGCCTGTTCGAGCCGCAACTTAAACCCCGGGGCCGGGGACGTCCCGCCGATACGAGGAGATAGAGACACGTATGCCGTACCTCACCTGCCCCACCTGCCGCTTCGCCGTCAACCAGCGCTATGCGCATTCGCTGGAGTCGTGCCCGCGCTGCCTCGCGAGCGATCACCGGCGCGTCCCGCTCCAGGCCAGTCTCGGCGACAGCAATCGCGATGGCCGGCTGCTCGGCCACGTCCGCGAGGAACTCGCCCGCCGCGCCGGTCCCGGCGACCGGCAGCGCACCGCCTGACCGCGGTCAACGGCCGCGCGGCCTAGCTGCGGGCGGCCTCGATCAGCTCGGAGGCAGCCAGGAAGAGGTTGCGCCCGGCCTCCGTCTCGGGCTCGTATGCCGCGGCACGGCCGCCGGGATAGCCCACGCGCGCGAAAGGCTTGCGCGTCATCCGCCTGCGGCGGACGTAGGCGCCCGCCTCATCGGCGTAGCTCGAGACCCGGTCGAGCAGCAGGCGATGCGGCTTTGGCGTCACGTGGAGGCCTCGGTCGGCAACGACGCGTCAGCGGGCGTCGGCGGCACGGGCGCCTGCTCGGCCGGGCCGGGGGCGCGCCGGTCGGGGACCCCGTCGCCGCGGGCGAGATCGCGCAGCACCGTGCGCATGTCGAACAGCATCAGCGACGCGAGGGCGAAGCGGTCGCTCACCGCGACCATCGCCAGGCCGCCCTCGCGAACGGCGAAGGCCTCACCGTCCTCCGTGGCGACGTGCGCCTGCGAGACGCGCTCCCCGTCGGCCGAATCGGCAGCCTCGAGGAAGGCCCTCCCCGCCCGCTCCCAGCTTGATCCACCGCTGGACGCCAGCACGTTGCCGTAGCCGTCGAGCACGGCGCAGCCGCGCAGGTCGGGCGACATCTCGCCCATGCGCGCCACCGCCAGCTCGGCGTCGGCACGCCTCGGCACGCTCGCCGTGTCCGCGTTCCGGGAACTCACCCGGCTAAGTTAGCGACCGATGTCAGCGCCCCGAATCTCGTGGATGGTCGTCGTCGGCGCCTGCCTGATCGCCGCGATCCTGTTCGCCCTCAACGGTTACACCGGCTACGCGATCACCGTTGGCGCGGTCGGAGCCGCCGCCGGCGTCAACTTGTTCTGAGCCGTTAGCCCGCGCGCCCCGGGTCCTCGGCGAGCGTATCCGGCTGGCGGAAGGAGCCCTCGGGCTCGACGTGGATCAGCACCTCGACCGCGCCCGTCTCGCGCTCGATCGCGTCGCGGAGGGCGTGGGCAAGGGCGTGCGCCCGCTCCAGCGATGTGCCCTCGCGGAACTGGAGGTGAAGGTCGACGTGGAGGTGAGCCCCCGCGAGGTGCGCCCGCAGCTTGTGATAGCCCGCGATCTCCGGGGCGGTCCCCCGCTCGCGGGCGATGATGCCCTGGATCCGGTCGAGCTCCGCGGCCGGAGCCTCGTCGACGAGAGCGCGACCCGAGCGGGTCAGCAGCCTGATGCCGGCGAAGACGATCGCGACGGCCACACACAGCGCCGCGATCGCGTCGAAGGCCGCCTCGCCGGTGATCTCGACCAGCACGAGCCCGACCAGCACGCCGAGCGAGGTGAGCGCGTCGGTGCCGAGGTGGGCGGCGTCGCCCTCCAGCGCCGGCGAGCCGAGCTGGCGCGCGCGATGGCGGAGGAACAGCGCCACGCATGTGTTCGCCAGCGCGGAGAAGGCGATCACCGCGATCCCGACGCCGAGGTCCTCGACCTCCGAGCCGGTCACCAGGCGCCGGGTCGCCTCGTAGATGATCACGCCGGCGCCGACCAGGATCAGCATCCCCTCGATCGCCGCCGAGAGATTCTCGACCTTCTCGTGGCCGTACGGGTGCTCGGCGTCGGCGGGCTCGTCGGCCTTTCGCACCGAAACCAGCGCGACGACCGAGGCCATCAGGTCGATGGCCGAGTGAATCGCCTCGGTGATGATCGCGATCGACCCGGTGATCGCCCCGGCTGCGAGCTTGAGCGCGATCAGGATCGCGTTGGAGAAGACCGACAGCGTCGCCGCGCCGGTCTTGGTGCGGATCACGGGCCCGCTCCCGGCGCCGGGGCCGCCGCGGCCGGCAGGCCGAGGTGCGCGGCCAGCAGCCGCCCGGCACGGCCGCGATGGCTGATCAGGTGCTTTTCAGCGGGGCTCAGCTCGGCCATCGTCCGCCCGTCGCCGGCGACCGTGTCGCGTGGGACGAAGGCGGGGTCATACCCGAACCCGCCGTCGCCGCGTGGCTCGGCGATCAGCTCGCCCTCGCAGCGCCCCTCGAACAGCAGCTCGTCGCCGGCCTCGTCGATGTGGGCGATCACGCAGACATAGGCCACCGAGCGGTCGACGGCTCCATCCAGCTCGGCGATGAGCTTCTCGAGGTTCTCGGCGTCCGACGCATCCTCGCCGGCGTAGCGTGCGGAGCGCACCCCGGGCCGGCCTCCCAGCGCCCTCGCCTCGATGCCCGAGTCATCGGCGATCGCCGAGACGCCTGCCGCGGCGGCGGCGCGAGCCTTGATCAGCGCGTTGGCGGCGAACGTCTCGCCGGTCTCGGGGGGAAGCTCGACGTCGGCGGCGAGCGGCTCGAGTTCGACGCCCGGCAGGATCTCGCGCAGCTCGCGAAGCTTGTGGTCGTTGCGGGTGGCCACGACGAGCCGTGGCGGGGCCATCAGCCCGCGGTGCCGGCCGCGGCCTCGAGCTGGGCGTCGCGCAGGCTCGCGATCGCCGGCTCTGCCAGCGCAAGGAGGTCGTCGAGCGACGCGCGCGAGACGGGGGTGCGCTCGGCGGTCGCCTGGACCTCGACGAGGCCGCCGTCGCCGGCCATGACCACGTTGGCATCGACCTCGGCGCGCGAGTCCTCGGCATAGTCGAGGTCGCACAGGGCCTGCCCGTTCACCACCCCGCAACTGATCGCCGCGACGGTACCGGTGAGCGGATCGTTCGTGAGGTCCCCCGCCTCCATCAGGGCGTCCACCGCCAGTCGCAGCGCCAGAAAGCCACCGGTGATAGCGGCGCAACGGGTGCCGCCATCGGCCTGGAGGACGTCGCAGTCGATGTACACGGAGCGCTCGCCGAGTGCCTCGAGGTCTACTACCGCGCGCAGCGAGCGGCCGATCAGCCGCTGGATCTCGACACCGCGGCCGTCCTGGCGGCCCTTCTTGATGTCGCGCTCCTTGCGGTCCCCGGTCGACGCGGGCAGCATCGCGTACTCGGCGGTGACCCAGCCGCGCCCGCGGCCCTCGAGCCAGCGCGGCACCGAGTCGGTCGCCGACGCGGTGCAGATGACGCGGGTCTCGCCCTGGGAATACAGAGCCGAGCCCGTCGCGGTCCGGACGAACCCCGCCTGGATGTCAACGGGCCGGACATCGGCCGGCGATCTGTCGTAGCTGCGCGCCACGGGCGCTGGAGTCTAGGCCCGGCGAGGCGGTCTCAGCTGCGATCAGCCGCAGATCGAGGTGAACCGATAGTCGTCGCCGCCGTCGCTGCTCCCGACTTGCTCGAACAGCCTCACCCGCGCGGAGTCGCCGTCCGTCAGAGAGGCCTCGAAGAAAACGCCACGAAGCCGACCCTCCCCCCAACCCAGGCCCAGCACAAGGGCCGGCGCGCCGCCCGCCTGCCCCACGCCCGGTCGGCGCGGGTCGCGGCGGGCGGCGCCGGCTTCGAGAGCTAGCGGAACGTGATCGCGTTGACGGCGGACTTGATCTTGCCGACGATCACCTCGGCCAGCTCGGTCCCCTCGCCGCCGTTGAAGCCCTTCATGGCGGCCACCATGCCGACCATCAGCAGGCTGACCAGCAGGATCAGGCCGACGTACTCAACGGTGCCCTGACCGCGTTCGCCGGCCGCCCGGGCCCGGCTCCGAAGCTCCTGGATTGCTCCCATCTCTCCTCCTTTCGACAGCGTCCGGAGCGTGGCGGCAAGGCCGTGACGCATCCAGACCGAGCCGTCGCAGTTCCCCCTCGATCTCGTCAACGATCTCGTAACCTGCGCTCGGCATGGCCAGGCGGTGCCGGAGGCGGATGCGGGCAAGCTGAAGTTCCGCGAGCGGCGCGGCTGGCGCGGATCAAGCCACGGATAGCGCCCTAGGCGCTCGCGGCGCCTTTTTGGAGCACGGGCCAGTGGGCCGCGGCGCTCCGGATCGCGTCGTCGGCGAGGTCGCGCTGCGCCGGCCTGGCCGGGCGGTCGCCTGCGAGCGTCTCTGCCGTTGCGACCAGCGACGCCGCCAGGGCCCCCGGGTCGTACCCGCCCTCGAGGCAGACGAGGATCGGCGCGCCGACCTCCCGGCCGAGGTCGCGCATGCCGGCCGCCATGTCGGCGTAGCCCGCCTCGTCCACCTCGCAGTTGGCTAACGGATCGTCGCGGTGGGCGTCGAAACCGGCGGAGATCGCGATCAGGCCGGGGTCGAACGCGCGCCCGACGGGGGCCACGACGTGCTCGACCAGCGCGGCGAACTCCCGCGATCCCGCTCCGGGCGGGACGGGCAGGTTGATGGTGAATCCCTCGCCATCGCCCTCGCCCGCATAGCCGGCGGGGCCGGTGCCCGGGTAGAGCGGCCACTGGTGGATGCTCGCGTACAGCACGTCGGGCGAGGCGGCGAAGATCGCCTCGGTCCCGTTGCCATGGTGGACGTCCCAGTCGAGGACCAGCACCCGCTGGGCGCCGCAGGCCTCGATCGCGTGGGCCGCTGCGACCGCGACGTTGTTGAACAGGCAGAAGCCCATAGCGCGATCGCGCTCGGCGTGGTGACCGGGCGGGCGCAGCCCGCAGATCGCGACGCCTCCCTCGTCCAGCACCCGCTCGGCGGCATGCGCGGCGCCGCCGGCCGCGTGCAGCGCCGCTTCCCAGGATCCGGAGCTCGCGACCGTGTCCAGGTCGATCATCCCGCCGCCCTCGGCGGTGAACTCCTCGATGGCCGTGACGTGCTCGGGCGAGTGGACCCGCTCGAGCAGGGAGCGGTCGGCCGCAGGCGCCTCCACCCGCTCCATCCCAAGCCAGTCGCGATCGGCGAGCGCCTCCTCGATCGCGCGGAGGCGGCCGGCGTTCTCGGGGTGCCCGCCCGTGTCGTGGCGGTGCGAGGACGGATGGGCGACATAGAGCGCCAAGCGGCTACCGTAGCCGCCGCGTGGCCGAGCCGAGCACAGCCGGCGACTGCGACGTCGCGGTGGTCGGGGCGGGAGCGGCCGGCCTGTACGTCGCGATCCGAGCCGCGGAGGCCGGCGCGCGCACCGCCCTGATCTCGCGAAAGCCACTGGCCGAGAGCGCAAGCTACTGGGCCCAGGGTGGGCTCGCCGCGGCGCTCGCTCCCGACGACTCGCCGACGCGACACGCGGACGACACGCTGAACGCCGGGCGCGGGCTGTGCCGGACCAGCGCCGTCGAGGCGCTGACCAATGAGGCGCCGGCGGCCGTGGAGGAGCTGCGCCGCCGCGGCGTCGCCTTCGACACGGATCAGGACGGCGCTCTGGAGCTCGGGCTGGAGGGCGGTCACTCGGCGCGGCGCATCGTCCACGCCGGGGGCAGCGCGACCGGGCGCGCGATCACGGCCCGGCTGGCGGAGATCGCGGCCTCGACCGAGGGCCTCGAGGTGCTGGAGGGGGTATCCGTGACCGCCCTGTGGAGCGACGGCGACCGCTGCGCCGGCGTCCTCACCGACGGCACGCCGATGGTCGCCGGGTCGACGGTGCTCGCGACGGGAGGCGGCGCCGCCCTGTGGCAGCGGACCACCAACCCTTGGGGGGCGATCGGCGCCGGCGCGGTTCTGGCCCACGCGGCGGGCGCCGACCTCGCCGACCTCGAGCTCTGCCAGTTCCACCCGACGGCGCTCGCGCTTCCGGGCCGCTTCGGGGACGGAGCCCTTGTGACGGAGGCCGTGCGTGGCGAGGGGGCGGTCCTGCTGGGCGCGGACCGCGAGCGCTTCACCGACGAGCTCGCGCCGCGTGACCAGGTGACCGCGGCCGTCCTCGACCGCATGCGCGCCGACGGCGCGGACCACGTCCTGCTGGACCTGCGAGGCCTCCCCGAGTCGCGCTTCCCGAACGTCTTCGCCGCCTGCCGCGAGGCCGGGCTCGCCCCCGAGCGCGAGCCCGTGCCGGTGGCCCCGGCCGCCCACTATCTGATCGGCGGGGTCGCGACCGATCTCCACGGGCGCACCAGCCTCGATGGCCTTTACGCCGTCGGGGAGTGCGCGTGCACAGGCCTGCACGGGGCCAACAGGCTCGCCTCGAACTCGTTGAGCGAGTGCTTCGTGTTCGGCGCGCGGGCCGCATTGGCAGCCTCCTCCGGCCTCGTCCCGGCTCCGCCCGCGGAGGCTCCCCGATGGCGGTTCGAGCCGCCCACCGAAAGCACCCGCGCCGCGGTCTGGCGCCGCGCCGGTCCGATCCGCGACGCCGAGTCGCTGAGCCCCCTGCTCGACGATCCCTACCCGCTGGCCGCCCTGATCGCGCGTTCCGCGCTCGAGCGGCGGGAGTCGCGCGGCGCCCACCGCCGCTCCGACCACCGGCTGCCGGATCCGGCCCTCGAGGCCATCCATCTCGTCGCCGGCCCTGCCGGCGAGCTCCGCGGCGAACGCTGGTCCTGAGCCGGCACCGCCGTTCCCTCGCTTCCGATCGAATACCGGTTGAAGACCGGATGGATGAGGGTTGTACCGCTATCGATTGAGGGTGTTCATCCGATCGGATGAGGGACTATCTTCAGACATTTGGCTTGTTTAAGCCAAGTGCTTAATCTGGATTTAACACAAGTCCCTTGAATATTCACAACAAGTTGCGATACTCACGCTGACTCCGCACGGACGGCATAGACGGTCGGAGTACCTGGGAACGGAAACCTAAGGAGGGCACGGAGGAGATGTACCGGTTCAGTCGCTCGATCTACCGCGAGCTGGCACCACACGTGATCGAGGACCCGCGCGACCTGACTGGTTGCGCGAACAAGCAGAGGGTCCTGGACGGCTGCGAGGCCGCAATCCGCAGGCTCGCCTACGACCGCCGTTACTTCGCGCGCCCGGCGCGGTCGTTGTTCAACGAGGTACGGGTTCATTTTGCGATGGGGGATCAATTGCGCGTCTGGACGGTGATCGAGCGGAACATCTCGCTCGCACTCACCTTCATGGAGCAGCTACCGGATGGGGTTCTGCTCGATGGTCAGCCGCGCGAATGTCACGCACACACGAGGAAGGGCACACCGTGCCAGCGTGACCCGCTGCCGGGCAGGGACTACTGCCCGTCACACAAGCATCTCGAAGAGACCTTCGAGAGCGCTGAGATCCCTCTGCCGGCCAGCGAGCTGGCGAGGGACGCCACGATCACCGCAGCGGCTTAGCGCCCGGCCACCAGGCTCGGGCACGTGAGAGGCCCCGGCACTTGCCGGGGCCTTTTCATGTCCGCAGCCGCCCGCGCCTCCGGGGGCGACTGGCGCTAGCGTCGCCGCATGCTCCTCGGTGTAGACGTCGGCGGGACCTTCACCGACGCGGTCCTCTACGACGGCGAGGCCGTTCACACCGCGAAGGCCCCCACGACGCCCGAGGACCAGTCGGCCGGAGTGCTGGCGGCCGTGGAGGCGGTGCTCGCCTCGGCGGGAGGCGAGCCCGCTGCGATCGAGGCCTTCGCCCACGGGATGACCGTCGGCACCAACGCGCTGCTGGAGGAGCGCGGCGCCCGCACGGCGCTGGTGGCCACCGACGGCTTCACCGACCTGCTCGAGATCGCACGCCAGAACCGCCCCGAGCTCTACCGGCCGTGCGCGCCGAAGCCCGCGCCCCTGGCCGTGGAGGACCTCCGTGTCGGCGCTGGCGAGCGGGTGTCGGCGAGCGGCGTCGTCGACGCGCTGGAAGCGGACGAGGTCGCGCGCGTGGTCGCCGCCGTCCGCGACGCGGACCCCGAGTCGGTGGCGATCTGCCTGCTGTTCTCCTACCTCGAGCCGGCTCACGAGCGCGCAATCGCCGAAGCCCTGCGAGCCGAGCTGCCCGGGATTCACGTCTCGGCCTCGCACGAGGTGCTGGCGCAGTTCCGCGAGTACGAGCGGTGCTCGACGACCGTGATCGACGCCTACCTCTCCCCCCTTCTCGGCCGCTACCTCGGAAGCCTCGCCGAGGCGGCGTCGGATCGTGGCCTGCCGGCGCCGCTGGTGATGAAGTCGTCGGGCGGCGTCGGGGCCGTCGGCGAGATCGCGGGCGCCGAGGCCGTGCTGTCGGGGCCCGCCGGCGGCGCGGTCGGCGCCGGGCTGCTCGCGCGGCTGTCGGGAGACGGCGACGTCCTCGGCCTCGACATGGGCGGCACCTCATGCGACGTCTGCGTGATCGAGCGAGGCACGGTGCGCCGCACCGACTCGCGGGTCATCGGCGGACGCGTGATTCAGCTGCCGATGGTCGACGTCCACACCGTCGGAGCGGGTGGCGGGTCGATCGGCTGGGCCGACGCCGGAGGCGCGCTCCGCACGGGCCCCCGATCGGCCGGGGCGGATCCCGGGCCGGCGTGTTACGGGCGCGGCGGCACCGAGCCGACGGTCACCGACGCGAACCTGCTGCTGGGCTATCTCGACGCCGACTCGGCGCTTGCGGGCGGCGTGGCGCTCGACGCCGAGGCGGCCTCACGCGCCGTCGGCGCCCTGGGGAAAGAGCTGGGCCTGGGCGAGCTCGAGACGGCGGAGGGGATCGTGCGCGTCGCCAACCAGGAGATGATCAGGGCGCTGCGGGTGGTCACCGTCGAGCGCGGGGTCGACCCGCGCGGGTTCGCGCTGATGCCCTTCGGCGGCGCCGGGCCGATGCACGCCGCGGCGATCGCCGACGAGCTGGACATCGACCGCCTGCTGTGCCCGCGGGCGAGCGGCGTGCTGTCCGCCCTCGGGCTGATCGCGTCCGAGCGCCGCCGCGACACCGCTCGGACCGTGATGCTGCACGGCGACGAGCTGACCGCCGAGCGCGTCGCGGCCGAGGTCGGCGAGCTCCGGGCGAGCCTCGAGGAGGGATTCGAGGAGGCCGAGGGGAGCGCGGTCTACGAGCTGCGCTACCGCGGGCAGGCGTTCGAGCTTCCGGTGCCGGGGGGCGAGCGGCCCGACCCGGCGGAGCTCGCCGAGAGCTTCGCCGCCGAGCACGAGCGGCGCTACGGCTACCGCGACCCCGAGGGAGAGGTCGAGCTCGTGAACGTGCGACTTGCCCTGACGATGCCTGCCCCCGCGCCGCGCCCGGTCGCCGCCCGGGGCGAGCTGGCGACGGCGACGCGCCGCCAAGACCGTGATGATGATGTCCGACATCTCGGGAATCTGAGACATCAATTCCAGGAGATCGGCGCGAGGGACTTCGAGGACACGGGTCTCGCGTGCCGCG
>Ga0126311_10000144_pt1 | contig 35537 bp, 33 predicted proteins | sample Plot61_FD_92539 | JGI IMG/M metagenome (GOLD analysis project Ga0126311, IMG submission 92539) | Serpentine soil microbial communities from UC McLaughlin Reserve, CA, USA - Plot61 | ecosystem: Environmental > Terrestrial > Soil > Grasslands | place: USA: UC McLaughlin Reserve, Lake County... | reverse complement strand
AGCAGGAAGCGCGTGCCGGCGACTGCCGCGACCGCGCCCGCCTCGAGCGCGGCCGCCACGTCAGCGTGCTCGGCGATCCCGCCCGCGAGCAGCAATGGGAAGTCCGGCGGCAGCGCCGCGCGAACCTGCGCGAGCAGCTCGTGCGCCGGGACCCGCCCGCGCACGTGACCGCCCGCCTCGACGCCCTGGACGATCGCGCCGTCGGCACCTGCGTGGTGCGCCGCGCGCGCCTCGTCGACTGAGCCGCACTGGTGCAGCCACACGCCCGGCGTGCGACGCCGCGGCCGGCCCCAGAAGGTGACGACCACGTCAGCCGCTGCGGCGGCTACGAACCAGTCGCGCCGCGCGAACGGCAGCAGCAGATTGACCGCGAGCGGCTTTCCCGTGAGCGCCCGCGCCGCCCGGAGCTCCCGCGCGATCGCCGCCGCTCCGGGCACGGCGATCGTGCCGAGCCCGCCCGCCTCCGAGACGGCGGCCGCCAGCTCGTGCCGGCTCAGCCCGCCGCCCATCCCCGCCTGCACGACCGGAGCGGCGAGGCCGAGGCGGTCGAGCAGCACCGGTCGCTACTTCGCGTCGCCCAGCTCGAGCACGGCGAGGAACGCCTCCTGCGGGACCTCGATGCGGCCGACCTGCTTCATCCGGGCCTTGCCCTTCTTCTGCTTCTCCAGCAGCTTGCGCTTGCGCGAGATGTCGCCGCCGTAGCACTTCGCGATCACGTCCTTGCGGAACGCCTTCACGGTCTCGCGCGCGACGACGCGCGAGCCGATCGCCGCCTGGATCGGCACGTCGAACTGCTGGCGCGGGATCTTCTGCCGCAGCTTCTCGGCGAGCACTCTGCCGACGTCGTGCGCCTTGCTGCGGTGCACGACCATCGACAGCGCGTCGACCGGATCGCCCGACAGCAGAATGTCGAGCTTGACGAGGTCGCTCTCGCGCAGGCCGGTCAGCTCGTAGTCGAGCGAGGCGTAGCCCTTCGTGCGTGACTTCAGCTGGTCGAAGAAGTCGAGCACGATCTCCGCCAGCGGCAGGTCGTACTCGATCTGAACGCGGTCGGCCGACAGGAAGTGCATGCCCGAGTGCGTGCCCCGCTTCTCCTGGCACAGCTCCATGATCACCCCGACGTACTCCTTCGGCGCGAGCACGCTGGCCTTGATGTAGGGCTCGCGGATCACGCGGATCTTGCTCGGGTCCGGCATGTCGGTCGGGTTGTGGACTTCCACGATCGTGCCGTTCTCCAGCTCGACCTCGAACCCGACGCTCGGCATCGTCGTCATCAGCTCGAGGTCGTACTCGCGCTCCAGCCGCTCGCGCACGATGTCCATGTGCAGCAAGCCGAGGAAGCCGCAGCGGAAGCCGAAGCCGAGTGCGTCGGAGGTCTCCGGCTCCCACGACAGTGCCGCGTCGTTGAGCACGAGCTTCTCGAGCGCGTCGCGCAGGTCCGGGTAGTCGTCGGAGTCGATCGGGAAGAGGCCGCAGAAGACCATCGGCTTGACGTCCTGATAGCCCGGCAGCGCCTCGGTCGCGGCGTTCGTCTTCGTCGTCAGCGTGTCGCCGACGCGCAGCATCGTGACGTCCTTGACGCCGGTGATCAGGTAGCCGACCTCGCCGGGACCGAGATGCGTCGCCGGCGTCATGCGCGGGCTGAAGAAACCGATGTCGTCGATGTCGGCTTCCGTACCGGCTGCCATCGCGCGGATCGCCTCGCCCTTGGTGAAGGTGCCGTCGACGACGCGGATGTACGCGATCACGCCGCGGTACTGGTCGAACTCGGAGTCGAAGATCAGCGCGCGCGGCGGCGCCTCCGGGTCGCCGCTCGGCGGCGGGACCTTCTGGACGAGGGCGTCGAGCACCTCGACGACGCCCGCTCCCGTCTTCGCGCTGATACGCAGCACCCCGTCGGCCGGCTCGCCGAGCAGCTCGGCGACCTCCGCCGCGACGCGCTCGGGCTCAGCGCCCGGCAGGTCGATCTTGTTGAGGCAGGGGATCAGCTCCAGCCCGGAATCGACCGCGAGGTAGGTGTTGGCGAGCGTCTGCGCCTCGACGCCCTGCGAGGCGTCCACGACGAGCAGTGCGCCCTCGCACGCCGCGAGCGAGCGGCTGACCTCGTACGTGAAGTCGACGTGGCCCGGGGTGTCGATCAGATGCAGTTGGTAGGTCTCGCCGTCGGAGGCGTCGAACAGCACGCGGACGGCCTGCGCCTTGATCGTGATCCCGCGCTCGCGCTCCAGGTCCATCGAGTCGAGCAGCTGCGCTCTCATGTTGCGCATCTCGACGGTCTTCGTCAGCTCGAGGATGCGATCGGCCAGCGTCGACTTCCCATGGTCGATGTGGGCGATGATCGAGAAGTTGCGGATGTGGTCCTGGTCGGCCATGGGCGGACACAGGGTAGATGGACGGGCGTGACCGGCGGCGAGCGAGCATGGGTGAAGTTCTTCGGCAACGCGCGAAACCGCGTCTCGCCGGCCACGTCGGTGCTCGACGTGCTGGAGCGGACCGGCGCGCACCGGGCCGGCTCGTACCCCGCCGGCCGGCGGCCGCGCAGCGTGCGCGATGGCGACCGGATGTTCCAGGCGCGGCTCGTGACGGACGCCGGCATCGCCGACATCCTCGTGTTCGGTCGCGCCATCGCGCTGCGGCACGTCGAGGGCCGCGATGACGCGAGCGCCGAGGAGCTCGCGCTGCGCCCATGGAAGCGACGCTGGCCGCATTACGTGCGTGTGCGCGATGGCGAGTTTGTCGACGGCATGCTCGCCGACGGCGTTTCGTTGGGCGAGCTGATGGACGCGCTCGGCGCCGAGGCGTTCGCAAGCACGCAGCACAACGCGCTGGTGGGCAGCGGCAACGTCGACCCGCGCCAGGCCTACCGGCAGCAACCGGCGGTGCGACTCTCGCACGAGGGGCGGGAATGGCTTGACGCGCGACTGGACGAGGCGTTCACGCGCGTCGGACGGTTGTCGGCTTCCCAACTGGCCCGACTCGACCGGCCGGACAACCACCCGTCCGCTGACTAGTCTCTTTCCCGGTGCAGCGATGCGAGAGGAAGCACCTGCGGCGCTTGTGGCCTTGGACGTCCTGTGCCGTCATGGCGATCGCCCTCCTCGCGGCGGCGCCGACGGCGGTCCTCTTCTTCGGGCTCGCCCACATCTGGTGTCGCGATAACGGTTGGCCGAACGCGGTGGAGCTTCCACTCGCGCTCGCTTCCCTGACGGCGCTTGGATGGTGGTGGTGCGGTCGCCAGCGGCAGCGGCAGTGGATCGCGACGTTCGCGCAGCCCATGGAGCGGGACGAGCTGCCGCGTCTGCTGCCGACGCTGCCCGAGGTCCAGCGCCGGTTGGCATGCAGTCGCGAGTTAGAGATTTGGCTCCTCCCCATCCGCCGGACGAACGCTTTCGTGATCGGCAACCGGCAGCTGGTCGTCACCGCCGGCCTGGCCGGCGAGCCGCCTCGCCGTCAGGCAGCGATCCTGGCGCACGAGCTGGCCCATCTCCGGCTCGGACATTCCCTCACCTGTTGGGCGCTCGAGCGATGCCTGCTCGGCTATGAACGAGTCGCCGTTCAGACGACGCGGACAGAGCTGGATTCGCGTGTCATCCCCGGCTCGCTCGTCACGGCCATGACATACGCCCTCACCTTCACCGTGCTGGCAGTGCCGCTTCTCCTGCTACGCCTCACGGGCGTCGCGCTTGGACGCCGTATGGAGCTGGAGGCTGATCGACTCGCCGCACGGTGCGGATACGCCGAGCCCCTCGAGGACTTCTTCGGCGGGCTCGTCGGCATGTCGGAGAAAGAGATCGACGTTGGCCTCTACACCGTGCGAGCGCGCGCGCACTCGCATCCCTCCGCCACGAAGCGACACGATGCGCTGCAAAGCAGACGACTGCCGCGAGCCGCAGCCATCGTCCCCACGATGTGCCATGCAGCAGCCTCCGCCGGCCGCAAGGCGATACGCGTGTTGCGCTCGAACGTGGCGCTGCTGCTCACCCCGCCCATCGACTGCGTCGTCATCGTCGTGTCGTGGTGCTTCGCCGACTTGGGAGTACTGCAATCGATGATGAGGGGAGCCTTCGCCGGGATGCCTTCCCTCCTGCCGCTGGCGTTGATCGCGCTGCGCGGACGACCGCGGCGGCCCATCAAGCGCGATGTGACGCTCCGAGTCGGGCTGCTGCTCCTGCTTGCAGGACATGCGGTCGTCATCGCCGATCCCTCCTTGCTGCAGGAGGAGTCAGTGGCCGGGCTTCTCGACGTCGCCTGGCTCGTTGCCGCTGCGGCCGTCGCGCTTGGCGTCGGCGTGCGCGCCTGGCTCAAGGCGCTCGCACGAGGCGCAGGGTTGCTGCTTCTGCCCGGCAGGTATGCACAGCGGCTTCTGCGTCCACCCTCAGCTGGCCCCGGCGGGGCGACGCAGGAGAGCGCCACCGAAGCTAGGCGGCGCCGCGTCTGAAGCGCCCGGCGATCAGCGCCTGGATCTGGCGCGCCTCCGGGATGCCCATCGCGAGCACAGCGGCGACGTAGACACCGACGGACGCGGCGAGCGCGGCGCCGACGGAGACGATCTGCGCCGGCAGCGAGCGGCCGAGCAGCTCATCGAGCCCCCACCAGACGCCGAAGGCGACAAGCCCGAGCAGTGCGGAGGCGGCGAGCATCTGCAGCACCACGGTCAGCGTGCGGCGGCCTTCGAGGCTGCCCTCCAGCAAGTCGCGCAGGCGCCACGTCTGGCCGATCGTCATCGCGACGTTGCCCACGACGGTCCCGAACACGAGGCCGGGGATGCCGAACGGCTTGTACAGCGCGACGCTCACGGCCGCGTTGAGCACCATGTTGCCGACGGCGAGCGCGGTCGGCACCCACGGCCGCTGCAGCGAGAAGAACGTGCGCGTCAGCAGCAGGTTCACACCTGCGAACGGCAGGCTGAACGAGAACCACAGCAGTGCGGACGAGACGAGCTCGGTCGAGTGCGCGTCGAACTCGCCCCGCTCGTAGACGAGGCGAGTGATCGGCGTCGCGAGTACCGCCGTGAAGACGGCGGCGGGGATCAACAGCAAGTAGATCTGCCGCACGCCGGAGGCCATCGTGCGACGCAGGCCCGGCAGGTCATGGTTCGCGGCGAAGCGGCTGAGCGTCGGGAACAGCACGGTCGCGAGCGCGACACTGAACATCCCCTGCGGCAGCATGTAGATGCGGAACGCCGCGTCGATCGCCCGCGGCGCCTCCTCGGAGACGAGCGTGCCGAGCGACGAGTTGATCACGAGGTCGAAGTTGATGACCCCGAGCCCGATCGTCACCGGCAGCATCAGGCGAAAGACGCGCGCGACGTGCGGGTCGCGCCAGTCGAACGCCCACTCGAAGTGGAAGCCGACGCGCGGCAACATCGGCAGCGACATCAACAGCTGCACCGTCGTGCCGGCCAGCACGCCGATCGCATAGGCGTACATCTCATTGTCGCCGTGGAACAGCGGCTTGAGCGCGACCAGCACGACGATGATCACGACGTTCCACACGAGCGGCGCGATCGCCGGGATCGCGAAGTGCTCGTACGAGTTGAGGATCCCGACGACGAGCCCGTTGATCCCGAGCAGCAACACGATCGGGAACAGGACGCGCGAGAGGCCGATCGTCAGCTGGTCCAGCTGCGCCGTGAACGTGTCACCCGTGAACAGCGGCATGATCACGCCCGCGAAGAGGATGAAGAAGGCCGTCAGCGCGCCGAGCGCGGCGAGCATCACGAACAGCAGCGTCGAGGCCAGCCGCGCGGCGTCGCGCTTTCTGCCGTGCGCGATGTGCTCCATGAAGACGGGCACGAACGCCGCGCTCAGCGCCGCGTCGGCGAACAAGCTGCGCACGAGGTTCGGGATCTGGAACGCGAGCGTGAAGGCCGAGAACGCGCCCGAGGTGCCGAAGTAGCTCGACGCGATCACCTCGCGCACGAGTCCGGCGATGCGCGAGAGGCCCGTCGCGATCGAGAAGATGGCCGTGTTGCGGGCCAATCCCCGGGTCCGTCTGGTCGGTTCGGCGGGCGGCGTGGCCGGGGTCTCCGTCTCGGTCGGCACGAGCGCGCTATAGTACGGCGCGCCGCGGCCCTGACCGCGGCCTCATTACGTCATGGCCAACATTCATTCACAGAAGAAGCGCATCCTCCGCGCCGAGCGTGAGCGGCTCGAGAACCGCCGCTACACGTCGAAGGTCAAGACCCTCTTCCGGCGCCTCGAGGCTGCCGTCGCAGAGGGTGGCGACGCTGCCGACGCCGAGCCCGCGCATCTCGAGCTGGTCAGAACGATCGACAAGGCCGTCAAGCGCGGCGCGCTGCACAAGAACACCGGCTCGCGCAAGAAGGCCCGCGCGGCCCGCACGCTCGCCTCGCGCGCGTCTTAGTCGCGCCAGGTTCGGCGCCCAAAGTCCGGCCCTTTTGGCCAGACCTCGTACTTGCGGCCCTGAGGCTGCGAGGATGCGGCCGCTCACCGAACCGACCAAGGAGCAGGTAATGGGACTTTCCCTCGGCCGAGGGTTGCCGCGCATGCTGGCGGCCGCTGCCATAACCCTGGCCATGATGCTCGCACTGACCGCGAGTGCGAACGCCGCAAGACGCCCGACGAAGCTGTACGCCTGCGTCACCGCGACGTACAACACGCTGAACCTCTCGACCAAGAACGCCATCTGCGCGGCGGGCCAGTTCAAGGTCTCGTGGAGCATCGAGCCGTCGAGAGGACCGGCCGGCAGACGCGGCAGAACGGGTCCCGCCGGGCAGCAAGGCGCGGCAGGCCCACAGGGGACACCAGGCGCAACCGGACCGCAGGGACCCGCCGGCGCGACCGGGCCGCAGGGCCCCACCGGCCCGGCCGGCTCCGCCGACACGCCCGCTGAGGTGCTCGCCAAGCTGCTCTCGGTCGACGGCACCGGCTCCGGTCTCGACGCCGACCTGCTCGACGGGCTCGACGGCGCCGACTACCAACAGCGCGTGACCGACACCTGCAGCGGCAACACCTGGATGCAGGCGATCGACGCCGCCGGCGCCGCCACCTGCGGTCCGGTGACCGCACCGCTGAGACTGGACCAGAGCGACACCAGCGGCAACGTGCTCGATCTGGCGCTCTCCAACCCGGCGTCGACCTCGACAGCGGTGAGCATCAGAGAGAGCGGCATCGGCAACGGACTGGACGTCTCGTTGTCCAACAACGGCTCTGGCGGCCGCGGCATCAGCGTCGACAACCAGGGCGTCGGCCCCGGCGTGTTCGCCAACACGGTGGGCGGCAACTCCATCTGGGGCGTCACCGGCTCCATATCGTCCGCGGCCGTGATCGGCGACAGCTCGAGCGGCGAGGCGGTCGTCGCGCGCCAGAACGGCGCGATCTGCGAGAGAAACATAGGCAGATGCAACGGCATAGGCGCGATCGTCGGCCGTCACGACGGCACCGGCGGCTACGGCGTGCGCGGCTTCGTCACGGACCCGAATGGGGCGATCGGGGTGCTCGGTCAGGCCGGCATCTCCGGTGGCACCGGCACCGGCGTGCGCGCCGAGAACGTGAACGCTGCCAACAACGGCAACGCGCTCGAGGCCGTCACGAACGGCAACGGCTCGGCGCTCTTCGCGCAGGGCAGAACCACGGCCGCCACGTTCAACGGCGCGGTCCAGATCAACGGCGACCTCACCGTCACCGGGACCAAGAGCGGCTTCCACATCGATGACCCGCGCTCGCCGACGACGCGGACGCTGACCCACACGCCCGTGGAGACGGACAAGCTGACCGTCGTCTACACCGGCAACGCGCGCACCGGCAAGGACGGCCGCGCGGTCGTGCAGCTGCCGTCGTACGCGACGGCGATCGCGAGCGACTGGCGCTACCAGCTCACGCCGATCGGCCGCTTCGGCCAGGCGATCGTCGTGCGCGAGGTCGGCACCTCCGGTCGCTTCACCATCCGCAGCGAGCACCCGAACACGAAGGTGTCGTGGTCGGTGACCGGCGTGCGCTTGGATCCGCAGGCCAAGCACGACGCGATCCACCCGGTGCAGCGGAAGATCGGTGACGATCGCGGGCGCTACCTCGACCCGGAGGTGTACGGCAAGCCGGTGAGCGAGGGCACCGAGCGCGTCACCCCCGAGGGAAGTTCCCCGCGCGGGCTCAGCTCGTCGCGCTGAGCTGGATGGTGGTCAGGCGGCGCAGCGTGCGTCGCCTGACCGCCTCAGGCGGCGATCTTCGCGATTGGCCCGCTCAGGAAGCGACTGTCACCCGTGCCGCCTCGGCGGCCGAGGTGAGTCCCGCGCGGACCTTCTCGAGCGCGTCGTCACGCAGGCGGCGCATACCCTCGGCGACGGCGGTTGCGGCGATCGCCGTCGCGGGCTCGCGCGCGAGCACGTGCGCGCGGATCGCGTCGCTGATCGTCATCGCCTCGAAGATGCCGACGCGGCCGCGGTAGCCCGTGCCGTTGCAGTTCCCGCAGCCGACCGCGTCGAATGCCTCGACGTCCTCGGTGGCGGCGAAGCCGTTCGCGCGCAGGACCTCCGCGCTCAGCCGCAGCGGTCTGCGGCAGCGCTCGCACAGGCGACGCGCAAGCCGTTGGGCGATCACGCAGTCGATCGCCGAGGCGACGAGGAACGGCTCGATCCCCATCTCGACGAGGCGGGTGATCGCCGTCGGCGCGTCGTTCGTGTGCAGCGTCGAGAGCACGAGGTGGCCGGTCAGCGCGGACTCCACTGCGATCTGCGCCGTCTCGCGGTCGCGGATCTCGCCGACCAGCATCACGTCGGGGTCGGCGCGCATCATCGAGCGCAGACCGGTCGTGAACGTGACGCCGGCCTTTGCGTTGACCTGCATCTGCTTGACGCCCGGCACGCGGTACTCGACCGGATCCTCCAAGGTGAGGATCGAGCGCTCGCCGGTGTTGAGCGTCTGCAGCGCGGCGTAGAGCGAGGTCGTCTTGCCGGAGCCGGTCGGACCGGTCACAAGCACCGCCCCGTAGGGGCGCCCGATCGCCGTCTCGAAGCGCGCCCGCTCAAGGCCGAGCATGCCGAGCCCGTCGAGGCTGACGACGCCGGAATCGCCGCTGTCGAGGATGCGCATGACGACCGACTCGCCGTCGACGAGCGGCAGCGTCACGACGCGTACGTCGACGCGCCGGTCGCCGAGGGCGAACGCGATCCGCCCGTCCTGCGGCCGGCGCCGCTCGGAGATGTCGAGGTCGGCCATGATCTTGATGCGCGAGACGACGTGTGCGGCCATCCGCGCCGGGATGGAGAAGCTGTCGGACAGGATGCCGTCGATGCGGTACTGGCCGCGCAGCTCGCGGCCCTCCGGGATGACGTGGACGTCGGAGGCCCCACGCTCGACCGCCTGCGCGATGATCGAGTGCACGAGCTTGACGACCGGCGCCTCCTCGACCGCCTCGGTCAGGCCCTCCAGCTCCTCGGGCTCCTCGTCGGCTGCGATGGTGGCGGCTGCCTGCTCGGCGGCCTCGCCGAAGCGGTCGAGCTTCGCCGTCAGCTCGAGCACGTCGCGCGGCGAGGCGATCGCTGGGCGCACCTCGCAGCCGGTCATCAGCTCGATGTCGTCGACCGCGAGCACGTTCCCGGGATCGGCCATCGCGACGAGCAGCACGCGGCGCTCGTCGTCGAGGAAACCGATCGGGACAGCGCCGTGGCGGCGCGCGACGCTCGGATCGAGCAGGTTCGCGGCGCCCATGTCGACCGGGTATTGGGCGAGGTCGACGTGGTAGTGGCCAAGGCGCCGCGCGAGCGCCTGCGCGAGGTGATCGGCCGTGATCGTGCCGTTGTCGACGAGCACGCGGCCGGTCGCGCGACCGGTCGCGCGGCCCTCGCCGACCGCCGCGTGCACGGCGTCCGGGGTCGCAAAGCCCATCTCGACGATCAGCTCGCCGATCAGCAGTCTGGAGCGACCGCGCGTCGAAGGCGCGGTCAGGCCGGCCGGGAGGGTCTCGATGCTCACCTCCGCGTTATCGGCAGCGGTGGGCCGGTTCGTAAGCCCTTCCGTCTCAGGCGGCGATCTTCGCGATGGCTGCGATCGTGAGCGTGTCCTCGTTGAGACCGCCGCGGCTGCCACCGCGCGAGGCGAGCTCGAGGTCGGCGATCGTCGCGAGCGCCTCGCGCAGGCTGCTGACGTCGGTGCGCTGGACGTCGGCGACGAAGCGCTCGGCAACCTTCGGCGGCATTCGCAGCCCGCGGCGCACCTGTGCTGCCGACTCACCACCGGCGAGGCGCGCCGCTACGTCGAGCGCTTCGCGCAGGCGACGTGCCATCCAGTAGAGCAAGCCGCCGACGTTCTCGCCCTGGGCGCGCAGCTCGTAGTAGGTGCGCGTCGCGGCGGCGCCGTCGCCGGCGACGAGCGCGTCGGCGAGCGTCCAGCTCTTGTGCTCGGCCGAGCTGGCGGTCAGCTGCTCAATCTGCTCGACGTCGAGCGGGACCGGGTTCGAGCGATCGGCGCCGAACTCGAGCGCGAGCTTCTCCAGCTCCCGCAGCAGACGCTGCTGGCGCTCGCCGACGTGCTGCACGAGCACCCGTGCCGCGGATGGGTGGAGATCGAGGCCGAGCTGCGCGGCCTGGGCGGACGCCCATCTCGGCAGCTCCCACGGCTTCAGGTTCTGCTCCTGACTGACGTCGCCGCCTGCCTTGCTCACGGCCTCGGCCAGTCCGTCGGGGACTTTCGCGCGGCCCTCCTCCCGACCGAAGAAGACGACCGTCGTCTCCGGCGGGAGGCTCGCGAGCGCCGGCGCGACGAGCGCGACGTCGGCGGCCTTCCAGCGCTCGACGCCGTCGACGATCAGGAAGCGGCGGCCCATCGCGAACGTCATCGCGGACAATGCGCCCGCGACCGTCTCGGCGGTCGCCGTCTCGCCCTCGAACAGCTCGATGCCTTGTGTCCCGCTCTCCTGTTCGGCGAGCGCGCGCAGTCTGGCGCGGCGCTCGGCGAGACGGCCGTGGTCGTCGCCGTGGATCAGGTAGGCGGGCTTGAAAGCAGGCACTGCGGGCGAGTCTAGACATCGATGTGGCCGGTACGCCGGAGACGCGAGTCTTGCCCTGCGAGGCGCTGAAACAGACGCCTCGCAGTCCAAGCTCGCGCCTCGGCTGATTGGGCGCTTCGTCAGACCTCGATGCTGGCGTGCGGGATGCTCGCTGCTGCGTGCGCGATGGCGCCGACGTAGGCGAGCAGGTAGGCGTTGATGGCGTTCAGCGGTTGTGCGAGCGCCGGTGTCAGCTGGCCGAGTGCGGCGGCGAGCATGCCGAGCCAGGTGATCGGTGCGATCGCTGGGGCGGCGAGCAGGTTGGCCGGGATGCCGACCGTGGACAGCTGGTGGAAGTGGAGGGCGAGCAGCGGTGCGGTGCCGAGCGTGGCGGCGAGCGACATCGCGATCGCGTCGGCGATCGGTTGAGGGACTCGCCGTGCGCGCAGGGTCGCCGCGACCGGCTTGGCGAAGAGTGCGATTGCCGCGACGGCGGCGAAGGAGAGCTGCCAGCCGGGATCTTGGCTCGCGCGTGGGTTCAGCGCGAGCGTGGCGGCCGCGGCCAGCAGCAGCGCGTACCAGCGGGAGGCTGGGCGGCCGGCGAGGGCGGCGACGGTCGTGGCGGCGCCCATCGTGCCGGCTCGCTGGATCGATGGTCCGGCGCCGGCGAGCGGCACGTAGAGTGCGATCAATGCGAGCGCGCCGATCAGGCGGCCGCGCAGACCCAATCCGGCGTAGGCGAGCAGCGGCAGCGCGAGCGCGAGCAGCAGGGCGACGTTTTGCCCGCTCGCGGCCAGCACGTGTGCGAGCGAGGAGACGCGGAACTCCTCGCGCGTTTGCTCGTCGAGCGCCTCGTCCTGACCGAGCGTCATGCCGCGCAGCAGCGCGGCCTGCCGTTGCGGGAGCCCGGTGCTGAGCGCACGCTCGGCGCGCGTGCGGATGCCGTCGACGAAGCCGATCGCCCCGCCGCGCGCAGTGCCGGTTGCTGCGACGGCGTCGAGCGAGAGCGCCGCGTGGGCGCCGCGACGTGCGTAGTGCTGCTCGAACGGACCGAGTGCACGCAGGCGGCCACGTACATCGAGGATCGCGCCGGTCACGGTGGCCGGCCACGGGACGTCCTGCCCGATCCGCAGCATGACGTTCTCTCCTGCGATGCTCGCGAGCGCAGTGTGGCCGTAGCGCACCGGGCGCGGCTGCTCCTGCAGCGCGGCCCGCGCCGTGACGGTCGTGCCGAACCGCGGTGGAAGCTGGGTGCGGTCGAGCGCGGTGAGCCGGGCCTGCGCCCCGAGCGCGCCGCCGACGAGGGCGACCGCAGCGAGGAGGGCGAGCGCCGGGGACCCGCCGGGCGCCGGCGCGTCTGCCGCGCAGTCGGCAGGCAGCGGCCAAGCGCCGAGCGCGGCGGCCGCAAGCGCCAGCAGCAAGATCGTCGCCGGCGCCAGCGGCGCCGCGAGCAGACCCGCGACGAGCGACGCCAGCACGAGGTGGCGCGGGTGCCGGCGAAGCATCGCGAGCGCGTCGGCGGCGCGCCCGACCGCCCATTGCCGGCCGGTGGTCACTGCCCGAGCTGGGCGCGGATCGCGGCGAGCTTGGCCTCGCCGATGCCGCTGACTTCGTCGAGCTCGTCGATCGAGGCGAAGCCGCCGTGCTCCTGGCGGTAGGCGACGATGTTGGCGGCAGTCGCGGGACCGACGCCGTCGAGCTGCTCGAGCTCCTGCTCGGTCGCCGTGTTGAGGTCGATCGACAGTGGGACGTCCGCGCCCGTTTCGTCGTCAGAGGTAGTTGCGCCCGTCGTCGGGCCACTCGTCACGGCGACTCCACCCCGCTCCGGCACGACGACCTCTCCCCCGTCCACGACTCTCGCCGCGAGGTTCACCCCGACGCGATCGGCACGGCGCGTCAGCCCACCCGCGCGGCGGACCGCGTCATATGCCCGCGCGCCGGCGTCGAGTCGGTAGACGCCGGGACGGCGCACCGCGCCCTTGACGTCGACGACGAGGGGCGTCGCGGCTACCATCGCGGTGGCCTGGCTGCCGGTGTCGAGACCGTCCGGCGCGCTGGCCGGCGACGTCGCGGTCTCGAAGGCGGGAGGCGTGCTTGCGGCCCCACTCCCGGTGCCCTCGCCGGAGCGCAGGGAGCGAGACCCGATCAGCAGGACGGCGATCGCGAGCGCGGCGTAGATCGCGAGCTGGGGACGGGTCGGCGAGGACGGCACCGGCGCGACGCTATCGACGGCGCCGTCGCATCTCACGCTCGGTTTGCAACGAAAGGACGCGAGCCGGGGCGAGGCCCGCGTACGAGGTCAGGAGCTCGACGTCGAGGCGAGCGCGGCGAGGTCCTTCTGCAGCGCTCGCTCGTGCGCGACGAGGCGCTCGCGCGCCTGCGCGTAGGCCGTCCGGCGCGCCGCGCGCGCCGCCGCGGCGAGCGCGGTGTAGGCCCGACCGGTCTCCTCCAGCTCGTCGACGAGGCGCGGCAGGTCGCCGGGTGCACCGACCGTTCCGGTCTTCCCAGCGCCTTCGGCGGCCCGCGCGTACGCGGCTGCCAGGCGGTCCGCCGCTGCGGCCTGTCGCCGCCCCGTCGCCGCGGTCGCCAGTGCGCGGCGCTCGCTCTCGCGCGTGCGGTCGAGGTCCTCCACGACCCGCGTCAGCTCCCGCCGCGCCGCAGCGTCGCCGCCGAGCGCAGTGGCCTGACCGTCGGGAAGGCGCAAGGTCGTGAGGGCGGCGGAGCACCCTGCGCGCACCGAGGCGGGAGCGTCAGATGGCCCGAGGCAGGCAGCGACGATTGCGCCGTCGCCGTCCTCGAGCACGTACACGTCAGCGACGCGCTCGGCGTCGACCGTGACGTCCCGGTAGCGCCACGCGTCGTCGTCGACCAACCGCACAGGCTCCGGCTCGGCGTTCGCCAGCCGTGCGAGGAGCGGCGCAGCTGCGCGCGTGACCACGAGCGCCGTAGCGCTCGAGCGCCCGGGCGAGTGCGCGACGAGCGCCGGGTCGCCGAGCACAGGCGGGGTTTCGCCGCTCCCTCCGCGCAGCCAGCCTCGCGGCGCCTGAACGCTGAGGCCGGCACCGGCGAGCGTCACCGCCGCCGGTGCGTCGGGCGCCGTGGTCGCCGAGCCGGCGACGCTGCCGATCACCGCCGCTGCGAGCAGCACGGCGATCGGGATCGCGATGCTGAGGCTGCGACGTCCCGGCCTCGTCGGTCGACGCGCGGCCGCTGTACGGGTGCCTCGCGCACGGGTCGCGCGCGGTCTCGCGCCGCTGCGCCGCAGCGGGACCCCGATCGCGTCGCAGAGTGCCTCGACGAGCGCTGCCGGCGTCCCGTACCGCTCGGACGGGCCCTGCGCGAGGCCGCGGCGCAGCACCTGCTCGAGCCGCGTGGGCAGCGCGATCGGAGCAGTGCCCGTACCGGCCGGCTGAGGCCCGCGAATCGCAGCGGAGACGATCGACGCCAGCGCATAGACCATGCTCTCCGCGGTCGGATGGCCGGCGCCCGGGTGCTCGGCGCGGACGCCCCGCGCGCGGTCGGCGATCGCCGCCGCGCGCTCGGGTGCGACGTGGTCGAGATCGATGCACGTGTGTGCCACCTTGCCGCCCGGCAGCCCGACGTCTGGCAGCAGCCGTGCCTGCTCGCCGACGAGCACGATGTCCGCGGGACTGATGTCGACGGCAGGCACTCCTATGCGTCCGAGGGCGGCCAGTGCGGCCGAGACGTCCGCGCACATCGCGACGGCCGCTCTGGGTGACATCGGCCCGCGGGCGATCTGTTGAGCGAGCGACTCGGCGCCGGAGCAGTCGAAGCTCAAGTGCGGCCAGACGTCGAGCGCGATCCCCTTGACCGGGACCAGCCGCGGGTTGACGGCGTATATGAGCTGGGAGGCCGCGAGTTCGAGCGTGTGCCATTCCTCCAGCGTCGGCAGGCCCGGGTAGAGCCGCAGCAGCGTCTCGCCGCCGTCGTCGTCCTCTGCGCGCCACAGCCCCGCCTCGCCGCGCACTGCCAGCAGCTCGCGCAGCCGGAGCGAGCCGAAGCGATGGCCGATCGCGCTGCGCGCGCGGCCGGAGGGATGCTTGTGCTCGCGATCCAGCACGGTCAGCCGGAGTCGTCGAAGGTGAGCGGCTTCTTCGCCGGCGGGGGCGTCGGCGCCGGAGCGGGTGTGGGCTCCGGGGTGGGCGTGGGCTCGGGGGCCGACACCACCGGCGCGGGGGGGGAGACGACGGGCGCCGGCGTCTCCTCGATGACCGGCACGGGCTCCACGGGCGCGGGCTTCGGCGGCGGAACGATCAACGCTGGCAACGGGCTCACGCGGCCCAGCTCGCCGATCGGCTCGTGCTCGAGCCGGATCGCCGTCGGCGACGCGGGCGCCGGCGCGGGCTTCGCCGGATCGCCGTGGGCGAGCGCATAGGCGCCGCCGAACACAGCGCCGGCGAGCACTGCGCAGATGGCGACGGTCGCGAGGCTCAGCCGGTCGGGCATCGGCTTCCGCTGGTCGCCTCCGGCACGAGGCACTGGTCGACACGGCGGGGTGCCTTGCCGCGCACGATCGTGAAGCGCGTGTACTTGCCGATCCGATCCGCACGCCAGACCCGCACGACGATGACGGTGCCGCTGCGATACGCATGCTCGAGGCCTCTGAAGCCGATGACGGCTCTTCTGCCTACCGTGCCAGCAGCCTGCACGACGCGGCAGCGCCGCGAGGAGTGTCTCCTGCTGCTGCAGGGCGGGCTCACGGTCACGCGCACGAGCGTGCCGGGCGAGGCGCGCACGGTGAGCAGTCTGATGCGCGCTCCCCTGGAGGTCAGCGTTCCCGAGATCCGCACCAGCGGGAACGGGCTCAGCAGCTGTGGCTTGGTGGGTGTGGGCGGTGTCGGGGTTGTGACGGGCGGCGTGACCGGCGGCGTGGGATCCAGTCTCGGGCTCTCAGGACCGGGCGTCTCTGGGACGGTGTCGACGGTGAACGCGCGCGTCGCGGTCGTCTGGTTGGTCGCTCTGTCGGTCGCCCGGACGCGGAAGGTGTAGGCGCCGTCGGCCAGCGGCGCGACTGTGGCATGCGTCGTCGCACTTGCGCACGGGCCGTACATCGGCGTGCCCTGGTCGATCGAGCACTCCAGTGTTGCTCCCGCCTCGGCGGCGAACTGGAACAGCGGCGTGCTGTCGCCCGTCGTCCCGGTGGGACCGAGTGTGATCGACAGTGTCGGCGGCGTCGTGTCGATCGTGAAGGACTGCACCTCGCCGGCGTCGTTGCCCGCTCTGTCCGTCGAATGCACGCGGAACGTGTAGGTCCCCTCGGGCAACGGCGAGGCCGGCGTGTACGGATTGGTGCACGGCTCGTATACCGGCGTCCCGGTATCGATCGAGCACTCGGTACTCGTCGATGCCTCGGTCGTGAACACGAAGGACGGCGTCGTGTCGTTCGTCGAGTCTGCCGGACCCGAGTCAATCGACAGCGCGGGCGCCGCACTGTCGACCGTGAATCTCCACACGGCCTCCGTCTGGTTGCCCGCCGCGTCTCTCGCGAGCACGCGGAACGTGTACGACCCGTCCGCCAACGCCGTCGCCGTGTGCGTGCTCGCCGTCGTGCAGTCGCCGTAGTCCGACGTCCCTCTGTCGACTGAGCACTGCACCGGCGCATCCGCTGTGAACTCGAAGCTCGGCGTTCTGCTTCTCGTGTTCGTGGGACCGGAGGTCACTCTCGCCGTGGGTCTGACGGTGTCGACGTCGAATCTCCGCGAGGCCTCCGCCCGGTTCCCGGCTGCGTCAGTCGCCTGAACGTGGAACACGTATGACCCATCCGCCAACGCCGTCGCCGTGTGCGTGCTCGCCGTCGTGCAGTCGCCGTAGTCGGGCGTCCCCGTGTCGATCGAGCACTGCAGCGCCGCTCTCGCTTCGGCCGTGAAGCCGAACGTTGGCGTCTTGTCGTTCGTCGGACCGGGCGGGCCGGAGATCACGTCGACCGTGGGTCTGACCGTGTCCACGACGAACGCTCGCGACAACTCTCTCTGGTTGCCGAGCGTGTCCGTCGCCTGCACTCTGAACGTGTGCGGCCCTTCGGAGAGCGGCGCGCCGACCACGTGAGTCGTCGCGCTGGTGCACCCTGCGTACGGCTCTCCATCAACTGAGCACTCCAGTGTTGCTCCCGCCTCGGCGTTGAACTCGAACGTCGGCGTCGTGTTATTCGTCGGACCAGCCGGACCGGAGGCGATCGACAGTCTCGCCACGGTGTCGACCGTGAACGACCACGTCTCGACGGTTGGATCGACGCCGTCGCTCGCCTGGATCCGGAACGTCCAGTCGCCGTCTTCCAGCAATGAGGTCGCCGTATACGGACTCGTGCACGGCGCATACGCCTCGATTCCCTGGTCGAGGGAGCAGTCGACCGTCAGCGCGCTGTCGACCGAGAAGTCGAACGACGGCAGCGTCTCTCTGGTCTGCGCGGATGGACCGGAGTCGATCGTCACGAAGGGTGCAGCCGAGGCAACGGCGGCGAATGCCAGGACGAGCCCAAGCGCGAGCGCTGTCGCGAGGATCGCGCGCAGGGGAACCGTCGAGCCGCGTGGCACCGGGCGCGTCGAATGCACTGAGCGACTTTAGCGCAGGTTGCGAGCCCCAACCCGTGCGAAAACCTGCAGTGCGCTGAGCGCTGACCGCCTGCTCAGCGCACGACGAGGTTCACGAGCTTGCCGGGCACGACGATCGCCTTGACGACCTCGTGGCCGTCGACGTGCGCCTGCACGTTCGGCTGGGCGCGTGCGAGCACTTCGAGCTCCTCGCGCGAGGCGCTCACGGCCGCGGGGACGCGGTCGCGTACCTTGCCGTTGACCTGGCAGACGAGCTCGAACGTGTCGGACTCCAGCATCGCCGGGTCGGGCGTCGGCCACGGCTGCTCCCACACGCGTCTGCCCGTCGTCAGCTCGTAGACCTCGCTCGCGGCGTGTGGCGCGAACGGGAAGACGAGCGAGGCGGCAGCCGCGGTCGCGAAGCGCTGCACCTCGGGCGAGGCCGACTCGCGGTGGCGGTAGACCTCGTTCACGAGCTCCATCACGGCCGCGATCGCAGTGTTGAAGGCGAAACGGCCGGCCATGTCGTTCGTGACCTTGTCGATCGCCCAGTGCGCCTTGCGCGTGACGGCGAGGTCCGCTCCGGCCAGCTCCGCCCCATCGGGTGGCAGCGCTCCCTTCCCCAGCTCGACGCCCAGCCGCCACAGCCGCGCGAGGAAGCGGTGCACGCCTTCGACGCCCTCGTCGGACCAGTCGGCGTCCTGGTCGGGCGGGCCGATGAAGAGGATGTAGCAGCGGGCCGTGTCGGCGCCGTATCTGTCCACGTACGTCGCCGGACTGATCACGTTGCCCTTCGACTTGGACATCTTCGCCCCGTCGCGCGTGATCATCCCCTGCGTGAAGAGCGCCTGGAACGGCTCCTGCGCGTCGAGCAGCTCCATGTCGGCGAACGCCTTCGTGAAGAAGCGCGCGTACAGCAGGTGCAGGATCGCGTGCTCGACGCCGCCGATGTACTGGTCGACCGGCATCCACTCGGCGAGCACTCTGCGGTCGAACGCGGCCTCGTCGTTGTTCGCGTCGCAGTAGCGCAGGAAGTACCAGGAGGAATCGACGAACGTGTCCATCGTGTCCGTCTCGCGCAGCGCGGCGCCGCCGCACGACGGACAGTCGACGTTGACCCAGTCCTCGACGGCGGCGAGCGGCGACTTGCCTCTCGGCTTGTAGTCGGTGACGTCCGGCAGCTCGACCGGCAGCTGGTCCTCCGGCACCGGCACCATCCCGCAGCTCGGGCAGTGCACGATCGGGATCGGGCAGCCCCAGTAGCGCTGGCGCGAGACGAGCCAGTCGCGCAGGCGATAGTTGACGGAGGCGTGGCCCTTGCCCTCTCGGTCGAGCCACGCGACGATCGCCTCGAGCGCCTCGCGGTTGCCCATCCCGTCGAAGTCGCGGTGGCTGCTCACGAGCGGGCCGTTGCCGCTGTAGGGCAGCTCGCCGCCTTCGGGATCCTCGATCACGCGGCGGATCGGCAGGTCATACGCCTGCGCGAAGGCGAAGTCGCGCTCGTCGTGCCCGGGCACGGCCATGATCGCGCCGGTGCCGTACTCCATCAGCACGTAGTCGGCGACGTACATCGGGATCTGCTCGCCGTTGACCGGGTTGGTGACCGTGCGGCCGAGCGCGACGCCCGTCTTCGTCTTGTCGACGTCGCCGCGCTCCTCGTTGGACTCCGTCAGCGCATGGTTGACGTAGTCGCGCACGGTCTGCTCCTGCGGCGTGCCGGCGACGAGCTTGAGCACGTCGGGGTGCTCGGGCGCCATCACGAAGAAGGTCGCACCGAAGAGCGTGTCGGGGCGCGTGGTGAAGACGGGGTAGTCGATCCCCAGCTCGTCGCAGCGGAACGTGACCTCGGCGCCGTCGGAGCGACCGATCCAGTTGCGCTGCATCGTCTTGACGTGCTCGGGCCACTGGATCGTGCTCAGGTCCTCCAGCAGGCGGTCGGCGTAGTCGGTGATGCGGAAGAACCACTGCTCCAGCTGGCGCGCCTCGACGACGGCGCCGCAGCGCTCGCAGTTCCCTTCAGCCGTCACCTGCTCGTTGGCGAGCACGGTCTGGTCGTTCGGGCACCACTTGACGGCGGCCTCCTTGCGGTAGGCGAGGCCGCGCTCGTAGAGCTTGAGGAAGAGCCACTGGGTCCAGCGGTAGTAGCGGGGCTGGTGGGTGCCGAACTCGCGCGTCCAGTCGATCGAGATCCCCCACTGGCGGAACTGGCGTTGGAAGGACTCGATCGAGGAGGCGGTCGAGTCGCGGGGGTGCTCGCCCGTTCTGATCGCGTGGTTCTCGGCCGGCAGCCCGAAAGCGTCGTAGCCCATCGGGTGCAGGACGCGGCGGCCGATGCGGCGGTTGAAGTGCGCGACCGCGTCGCCGAGCGAGTAGTTCTTCAAGTGCCCCATGTGCGGCTCGCCGCTCGGGTACGGCAGCATCTCCAGCACGTAGTAGGAGTCGCGGCCGTCGGGCTGGTTGGAGACCTCCCACGTGCGCTCGCGCGCCCACGTCTCCTGCCACTTGGGCTCGATCGTCGTCGCGTCGTATCGCAGCTCGCTCATCGGATCGAGGAGGTTATCGGGACGTCCCGTGCCGACGGCCGGTGGCTGGATACGCTCGACCGATGCGGAAGCTGCTGCTGCTCGTCGGCGCGATCGTCTTCGTCGACACGATGTTCTTCTCGGCGATCACGCCGCTGCTGCCGCACTACGCGGAGCGCTTCGACCTGTCGAAGACCGGCGCGGGAATCCTCTCCGGCTCGTACGCCGCCGGCGCCGTGATCGGCGCGTTTCCGGCCGGCTGGCTCGCGACGCGCGCCGGCTCGCGTCGCACCGCGCTCGTCGGCCTGTCGCTGATGGCGATATCGAGCGTCGGCTTCGCGTTCGGCCACACGTTCGCGCTGCTGACCGCGCTGCGGTTCCTCGACGGCGTCGGCGGCGCCTGCGCGTGGACCGGCGGGATGGGATGGCTGATCGCGGTCACGCCCTCGGAGCAGCGCGGCGCGACGATCGGCGCCGCGATGAGCGCGGCGCTGGCGGGCGTGCTGCTCGGCCCGGTGGTGGGAGCTGTCGCGCAGGGCATCGGGCCCGAGCTGCCGTTCACGACGATCGGCGTGTTCGCCGCGATGCTCGCTCTGGTGGCCCTGCGGATGCCCGCGCCGCCCGCCTTCGTGACGACGACGAGACGGCCCTACTTGACGGCGTTGCGCGACCGGCGCGTGCGGACCGGCGCGTTCCTCGTGCTTGTGCCGGCGCTCGTGTACGGGACCGTCGAGGTGCTCGCTCCGCTGGCGCTCGACCGCCTCGGGGCGAGCGGGGTCGCGATCGGCGCGACGTTCCTCTGTGCGGCCGCGATCGAGGGCGTAGCTCAGATAGGGATCGGGCGCGCGACCGACCGGGTGGGGCGCGGTCTTCCCATCCGCATCGGCTTTATGGGGACGGTTGTCTGCCTCGTGCTGCTCCCGCTGCCCACGGTCGCGTGGCTGTTCGCGATCCCCGTGGTGTTCGCATGCGTCTTCAGCGGCATCGTCAACACCCCCGCGATGACGCTGCTGTCGGACGGCGTGGAGGAGATCGGCCTCGACTACGGCCTCGGCTTCGCGATCGTCAATCTCGTGTGGGGCGGCGGGCAGGTCATCGGCGCAGTCGGCAGCGGGGCGCTCGCAGCGACAACGAGCGACACCGTGGCTTACCTGCTGCTCGCGGGGATCTGCACGGCGACGCTCCTCACGGTCGCCGTCAGTCTGCGAGACCGGCCTGCGGTGCCGACGCCGGCAGGGTGAGCTCGCGGGCGCCGCGCGGTACACTTCCGGCGACCTTGGGGCTATAGCTCAGCTGGGAGAGCGTCGCGCTGGCAGCGCGAAGGTCGTCGGTTCGAGCCCGACTAGCTCCACTGAACTGGTCGTCGCGCAAACGCGACGTCAGATGTCGAGGCGCTGTGTGCCTTGACCTGTGACCTCGGCGATCAGCTCGAAGTCCTTGTCGTCATGCAGGACGACAAGGCCAGCGGTCTCGGCGGTCGCGGCGATCAACAGGTTCGGCAGGGATGGAGTAGCCAACCTCGAGCAGGGTCATCGTGGCGATGCGGACGAGGGCGCGCTCGATCAGCCAGCCCGACTCGTCGATCAGGACCACGCGCGGCGCATGAGGTCCGGTTCTCGTCTGCGATGATCGCCCAATGGGTCTTTTGACCAGCGAGACAACATGACTGTCCGCACATCGACGGCAGATGAAGGCCGCGCAGTAGTCGGGCGCGAGCACTGGCATGAGGTAACCGCCGTCTTGGTCGCAGCGTTCTACAACGACCCTGTCTTCCGCTGGCTGCTGCCCAACGACGCCAAGCGCCGCCCAGCGCTGCAGCGCTTCTTCGCAATCGAGACCCGTGGCATCGTGCTTGGACATGGCCGCAGCCTGCTCTGCAGCGATGACCGCGGCACCCCGATCGGCACTGCGCTCGTGCTCCCTCCTCGCCACTGGCGCACGCCTCTGCGCGTCGCGGCGACCCATGCTCCAAGCTACCTCCGCATCTTCGGTCGCCGACTGCCACAGGCGCTCGGCGTGCTGATGCACATGGAGCATCGCCACACTCGCGATCCGCACTGGTACCTCCCCTACATCGGCGTTGTAGCAGCCGCACAGGGACGCGGCGTCGGGACCTCGCTCCTCACTCCGATCCTCGATCGCTGCGACCACGAGGGAATGCCCGCCTACCTGGAGGCCTCCAATCCCCGCTGCGCCCGCCTCTACACGCGACTCGGATTTGCGACGCGTGAAACGATCCGGCCGCTCGGAGCGCCGCCAATCCAACTGATGTACCGCGCTCCCAGGTCCTGACCCTCTGCCGCAGGCGGCGGTGCGTACGCCACGGTCTGGTCACTTCTGCTGAGCGACCCAGGCGAGGATCGCGCTGGAATGGGAAACGACCGTCCCATCGGGCAGCTTGAGCGCTGGCAGCTTCGTCGCGCCAGTCGCATCGCGCAAGGCGTCGCGCGAGCCCTTGCGCAGAAAGGGAATCGGACTGCCGTGGCCCGCGATCACCTTGTCGTACTCGATGCCCGCGGCACGGAGCGCTTCCTGCACCCGGCGACACGGATGAATCCGCGGGCCGCCGTCGTCGCCGTGACAAACGAACAGCGTCGGCGCCTCTGCCATCTCATCCTCCCGTTCTCGACTCGCAGCGAGCCTAGACGCACAGCGCCGATGCCGCCATGACCACCCGGTTTGCGCGACGCCAAGTTCTCTCCACAGAGAACGCCCCCTCCCCCGGAGAAAGGTCGTTCCTGGGGTGCTGGCGGTACATGTGACGCGCTCGATCAGTCAGTTGTGGTTCCACGGAGCGACGCGCGTGCCATGTCGCCGGCCTCCGGGCCAGCGCTCGCAAGCACATCGCCTTCTGGCGACCAGATCCCAGACGAGCCGGCTGTGCGCTCGTATCCGCCGCCGGTAGGACCGGCGAAGCTTGCAAAGGCGACGAAGGCGTTGCCTTCGCGTGCGATCGAGGCGGCGCGCATCTCCTGCACGGGCAACTCCTCCCGCATATGCACGAGGCCGGCGACGTACACGTCGATACCCAGCGCGACGGTATCGCTGACGTGCTCGGCGACCCCCGTGTCCTTGCAGATCCCCATGCCGAGACGCCAGCCATCGACGTCAAGGACGGCCGGCCCCGGTCCGGGACTGAAGCGCGCCGGCTCCTCGCCACCCAAATAGCACTTGCGGTACGCCACGCCAACACCACGCCGGCTCACGCAGAGCATCGCGATGTGGAGCCGTCCGTCTTCGCCTTCGACAGGGGCGCCCGCGAGTGCAATGCAATCCGTCACGGCACACGCCTCCACGAGAGTGCTGAGCGCCGCATCGGTCGCCGCCACGGGAGCCGCCTCCAGCTCGTAGCCGGTCAGCGACAGCTCTGGAAAGACGACCACCTTCGCCTTCGCCGCACGCACAGCCGCCGCATGCGAGAGCGCGTTCGCTGGCAGGTCATTCGCTTTGCACGCCGGCTGCACGGCGGCAATGGTCAGCACCGGCGACCGCACCCCCGCAACCTACCGCAGCGACACGTCCAGCCAGACGCGGACACAACCTGGTTTGCGCGACGCCAAGTTCTCTCCATCGCGCAAACCGTTGCGGATCACATGTCTTGTGTGTAGACGCGGCGGGATGCGTCCGTCAGCCTCTCTGCGGTGTCGACTCGATCTCTCGCCCAGGCGCCTTACGAGGAGCGCCATGGGCGCTGGAACTACACGCGGATCGGGTCCGACGCGGCCCGCGCCTGCTTGCAGCTTGCTTGCAAAGTGCTAGCATCGACTTCATGGCCACGCTCTACGTTCGCGACATGCCCGACGACCTGTACGCCCGTCTGCGCGACGAGGCGCGTGGATCGCGTCGCTCGATCGGCGCAGCGGCAGTCGAGATCCTTCAAGCCGAGTTGCGCGAGCGGAGTGAGCTGACGGTCGGCGAGGTGCTCAAGCGGGCTCGGAAGGTCCGCGCCCGTGCGGTGCGGCCCGCGGCGGTCTCGGTGGCTGACGAGATTCGCGCCGACCGCGAGCGGTAGCCGTGACCGCCTACGTGCTTGACGCGAGCGTGCTCGCCGCCCTCTACGTCGACGATCCGGCCACCGAGCAATCCGAAGCCGCCTTGGCGCGTGTCGAAGCCGACGAGCTGCACGCCCCGGACTTCGTGCTGCTCGAAGTCGCAAACGTGCTGTGGAAGCGCGTGCGACGCGAGGAACTTCACGCTCAGGACGCGATGACTGCCATCGCAGACCTGTCAGCCGCGACGATCCAGTTCCACCCCATCAGCAGTTTGGTTGCACAGTCGCTCGCGCTGGCTCTCTCGCACGGGTTCACCACCTATGACGCCACGTACGTCGCGCTCGCTACCCGTGTCGGCGGAATCGTGCTCACCAACGACGGCGGCATGCGCCAGCGCGGCATCGAAGCCGGCCTCCCAGTCATCACGCCCAGCGAAGTCGCCTGAACCCTACGCGAGCTTCGTCGGCTCACTCAACGCAAATCGCCGAAGCAGCAAGCATCTCGTGGTTTGCGCGACGCCAAGTTCTCTCCATAGAAACCGGTCCCCTAGAGGAAGGTCGTTCCAGCGGTCCTCGCGGTACGAGGCAGCCAGGGACACGGTTTGCGAGCGGACCCGCGGTGATGCCGGTGTCAGCGGGAGCCTGCCGTCGCCGCATGTAGCGTCTAAGCTCGTGGACATGACGCCACATTCTTCGGGACTGAAGAGCGAGGTAGGCGTGCGCGAGCTGCACAACCAGCTCAGTCGCTATGTACGGCACGCTGCTGAAGGTGGCGAGGTCGTCGTCACCATGCGCGGGCAGCGCGTCGCCCGGCTCTCCCCGCTGGAGATCGGCGACCCGCTCGCAGAGCTGCGTGCACGCAGACTCGTGCAAGAGCCGGCGCGCTCCAAGCGGAACCTCCATGGCCGCAAGCGACTCGCGGCCTCCGCGCCTGTGTCGGACCTCGTCGCCGAGCAGCGGCGCTGATCGTCTACTTCGACACCTCCGCACTGATCAAGCTCGTCTTTGACGAGCCCGGATCGGACATCGCCGCAGAGTTGTGGGATCGCGCAGAAGCCGTTGCCTCCAGCCAGCTGATTTACCCTGAAGCGCGCGCCGCAGCAGCCGCGGCGCATCGAGGCGGGCGAATCAACGCACGCACCCTTCGGAGCGCCGTCGAAAGCATCGATGAGCTGCGCGATGAGCTGGACGTGATCGGCCTCGACGCCGCCCTCGCACGCGCCGCAGGCGAACTCGCCGAGCGGCACGCGCTGCGCGGCTACGCCGCCGTCCATCTCGCATCGGCCATCGCGATCGAGGATCCAAACCTCGTCATGGTCACCTGGGACCGTGGCCTCGGCGCGGCCGCAGCGCAACACCGCGCCGTCGTTCCCGCACAGCAATAAGGGCCCGGCAGTTCGTCAAAGGCAGAGGGCGAACGCCACAACACGGTTTGCGCGACGCCAAGCTCTCTCCATAAAGACACGGCTTCCCCCATGCATTGGAGAAGGCGACGCTGCTCGGCATACCCCGACGGATGTCGAGCATGGCGTGATCGAGCACCATCACCGAAGGCGCGCCGCAACGCTCGATCGGCAGACTGGCTGCTCACGCTGGGCCAGCTTGTGATACCAGCGCAGATCGAGCGCTCCGACACCGAACGTGGCGCTGTTTGCGCGACGCCAAGTTCTCTCGATCACAACCTCAGAGCTTCCGATGTCCCGGGCTGTAACTGGCGTAGACCGCGCGACGGCCGCGCCTCCGGCCGATCGGTGCCAGGACGGCGAAGAGAATCCGCTGCATCGACGCAGGGGGCTTGGTCAGCTCCGGGCAGGAGTCGCCGAGCTCGCGGTACGCGACGGCGATCTGCAGGAGGCCTGGAATCCCCTTGCTATTCGTCTTGCCGTCGCGCGCGAGACCGAAGAACGTCTCGAAGAAGGTCTCGGTGTCGAGCGCCGGCCGAAGCTCGACCCGCACCGCCGCCTTCCCTTCGCCGCTGTTCCACCAACGGTGGGCAGCTCCAGCCGGAACCGTCGCCTCGTCCCCGACCTCAAGGTCGCGTCGCTCGCCCTCGATCTCGAGCGCGACCCGACCGGCGGCGACCCGGAAGCGCTCCTCCTGGCGCAGATGGCGGTGCGTCGCTGCAACCGCAGCCCCCGGGCGAAGGTAGAGGTCTGCCGCCAGCAGCTCACCACCGGAGCTTGCCGCCGTCTCGATCCAGACGACCCGCTCGCCGCTGATCGGGTTCTCGATCGACTCACCGACCTTCGCCATCCGACCACACTACCTGCGCGGGCCAACCAGGCCACCGGACCGCCTGCGCACTCGCCCACGAGGGCAGGGCCGGCAGAGCGCTCAAGCCCGCGCCGAACGGGAAGTTCGAGCGTTCCGTCGCATACGTGGGCTGGGCGAAGCGCCACTTCTCGGAGGTGACGTTTGATTCCACCCCGGAGCGGACGCTCGCGACCCGGCTCGACGGAGACCCGCAGATAACCGAGTGGCTGAGACTGGCGAACGGGGATCTGGAGATCCCGTGGGGTCCGGAGCGGCGGCGGTACAACCCGGACTTCCTCGCCTACGACGTCGAAGGCGTCACCTGGATCCTCGAGGTCAAGTCGGACAAGGACGCCAATCACGAAGACGTGCTCGCCAAGCGCACAGCCGCCATCCAATGGTGCCGCGCGGTCACGACGAACTCCGTTCGGCGTCGCGAGATAGACCGATCCCGTCAGCGGCTGCGAGAGCAGCGGCGTCGTGATCGTCGCCGAGCCGATCGTGGATGCGTAGGGGCACGTCGGCTCGGTCGTCGTATCCAGCCCGATCTGGTCGGGTGAGCAACCGTCGAATCCGTTCGTCCCGACCGGAGAGACGCGCACGCCCTCCGGCAACGTCATGGCCGCCCACCTCAGGTCTGCCTGCCCACGCGAGTCGGGGGCATTGCTCTGCGGCAGGTCCACGTCGAACGCGAACGCGACCGGCTGTCCCGCCTGCGCGGTCGACACCGGCGCCGCGGTCACCCATGGATCGAACGGCACAACGTCGCACCCCTCCAGCCCCCGTCTCCCGCCCCAGTAGATCGGCGGCGACGGATACGCCGGCGGGTCATGACTGAAGACCGTCGCGCTCTTGAACACACCGGGATGCCTCCACGAATCGACTCTCAGCGTGGTTGGCAGGCCGGCGTGGGCGCAGGAGGTCGGGTTGCGCAGGAACGCCCGGCGCGATGCGCCGCTCGCGCACGTCGGACCGTCACGCCAGGGATTGAGCCCCCCTGGACACGCGCGCTCGGCGTTGTGGCTCGGGTCCGACGGCACCCCCCACAACGTCAGGCTCACGCCCGCCACGGCAAGCGCCTGAGGCACCACGGCGCTCAGGGTCAGCCCGTAGTCCGACCCGCTGCGAAGCTGCCCGTTCAGCGTCACGACGGTCCCCGCGAGGTTGAAGCCGAATCGCGCAAGCTCGCCGGGCGCCGGCACCATGTCGAACACCGGCACAGGGCCCAGCACGACCGGCCCCGGAAGATCGTTCCGCCGCACGAGCGCCGTTCCGACCTGCGACGACGGCGGACACAGCGGCTGGGGCTCTGCGCCCTGCGCGTTCGCCAGCTGGACGGCCGTGCATTGGGTCGTTTCGATCGGATTGGCGATAAAGCCAGCCGGCAGGTCGACGATCACGTCCTTCGTCGGCTCCACCGGCCAGAGCGGCCCGAACGGTGGGTTCGGGTTCGTGACCGTGTTGAGGTCGATCGTCGTCGAGGCGGCGAACGGATGTCCGGCGGCCTGGGCGAAGGGGGCGCCAGTCGAATCCGTGACCTGACCGTCGATCGCGTCGACGCCGAAGCCCGGCGAGGTGGCCCAGATCGTCGTCGGGTCGACCGTGTTCGCCGATTCCAGCCCGCCGCCCGAGACCTGGAACGAGCTGGTGACCAACCCTGCCGTGGCGCCCGGATCGACCGCGACCGTGAGCCGGATCGTGCGCAAGCCGCTCCGACCCGGCCAGGCGCACGATCGACGGAGTCAATCCGCGCAAGACGAGCGGCGAGTCAGGTGACTCCCCCAGCCGCTGCACCCGCCTGGCGGGAGGCGGCGATGCGGTTTGCCGCCCACAGCGCGAAGAGCAGCAGGTGGGGCTCCTCGGCAGCGAAGTCCTCATCCGTGATTGTCACGTCCACGGGCTTTTCGCTCCACACGTGTGGCGCAACCTTCGCCAGTTCCCGATCACCCTCGACGAGCACGAACGGCGGGCGACGGTCGAGGATGCCCTGATGCGGGGTCGTGACGTCCACGGCGCGGTGGCCGTGCTCGACGCGTCGGCCGTCCAAGGTCGCGACTGCTGCCCCGGTGGCGTCGATAGCCGTGGTGCCGCCGCGGCGCCCGCGTCGCGCGACGTGCCAGTCCACGTGGCCGGGCGCCGACAGGCACAGCTTCGTACCCCACATGTTCTCGAAGCGCACACTGCCGATGCCGTGCAGGTCAAGACGGCGTTTGTCATCTACTGAGCGGATGAGCTGCAGCTCGCGCATCGGCGAATACCCCGGCAAGCCTGCGTCAGGCCGCGGCCTTCGCGCGGTCGAACGCCGCGGCGAACTCCCGCATGTCGTTGACCTTGCCCTCAAGCTTGAACGAGCTGCCGTTGGCGCTGATCTCCATCACACCGGCGAGCCCCATCCGCTTGACCTCGACCGAGTCCACCTGCGCAAGCGGGACCGTGCTCAGGACCTCCTTGATCTCCTTGATCTGGCCGCCCATGCTGACGCCGACTTCCATCGTCACGAAGCGCGTCCGAGTCACGGCGACGGCTCCCGGGTTACCGAGCTTGATCCCCGCGGCATCGGCCCCTCGGCCCTGGCTCCCAGCCCGACGAGCGCCGGCCTCCGTCGCGATCAGGCCGCCGCTGACAGCCGCGGTCGTGGCCCCTCGTGGCTTCCCGAAGGCGGCGCCGAGCAGTTCCTCATCGACCTTTCCCTTCGCCGCAGCAACGATCTGGTCCTGATGCTTTGACACCGCGACTCCTGGCTCCGGGATTGTTCGCGGATCCTTGCAGAAATAGCCTCGGGCCTGGCGGAAATCAACCTCGCTTGCTCAGCGCGGCCGGCAGCTGCTGGCGCGAGCGGATGCCGAGCTTGTCGTAGGCGGCAGCCAAGTGCGCCTCGATCGTTTTGACGGTGAGGAACAGCGTCTGTGCGATCTGACGGTTCGTCATCCCGCCAGCGGCCATCTCCGCCACGCGCCGCTCGCTCGGGGTGAGCGACTCGATGCCGATCGGCGTGTAGCGGCGCACTCTCTCGCCGGTGGCGCTCAGCTCGTCGTAGGCGCGCTTCGCGAGCCCGGTGGCGCCGCAGCGGCGCGCGAGCTCGAGCGCCTCGCGCAGCGGCGGGCGCGCGTCGACGCGCCGCCCGGCGCGGCGCAGCTCGGCGCCGAGGTCGGCGAGCGCCTCAGCCCGTGCGAGCCGTGCCGGCGAGCCGTCGAGCACGGCGACCGCCTCCTCGAGCGCAGCGAGGCGAGCGGCACCGTCCACGGTCATCGCCAGCGTGCAGAGCGCGCGGGAGAGGAGGCCGGGTGCGCCCCAGTGGCGTGCGTGAGCAACCGTCGCCTCGGCCATCGGTCGTGCGCGCTCGCGGTCGCCGAGCGCGGCGACGGCGCGCGCCGCGCAGATCTCCGCCGGCGGCGCCGGGATCCCGAACACCCCCCAGCGGGTCGCGCGCCGCTCAAGCTCCAGCAGGTCCGCGGCGGCCTGCTCGAAGCGCCCCTGCGCGAGGCGCAGCACCCCGCGCGCGAACAGCGTGAACGTGAGCCAGATGACGTCCGGGATCTTCTCGCCGACGTTGCTCGCCGCGATCTCGGCGTCGGCCGCGTCGAGCTCCCCGCGCGCGACGAGCACGCTCGCGAGCGTGGCGCGGAGCGGCAGCTCTGCGAGCTGCAGGTTGCCGAGGCGGGCGACGCTGAGTGCCTGACGCACGTCGGCCTCGGCTGCGATCAGATCCCCACGCGCCCACGCGACGCCACCATTCATCCACCAGGAGGCGACGATCTCGGGGGTCGCGGCGCGCTCGCGCGCGATCGTGCGCGCCCGCGCGACGACGCGCTCGGCCGTGTCCAGCTCGTCCGCGACCACGAGCGTGAGCACCGGCCGGCCCGGCGCGAAGAACTCCGGCTGCTCGGCGAAGATGCGGCCGTCGCGCCCGAGCGCGAGCCGCGCCGCCTCCGTCGCGTCGGCTGCAGTCCCGTCAAACGCGTGCCACTCCGCCGCGAAGGCGGCCGCGAGGCGGCCGCTCCCGCTGTCCGGCTCGATGCGGTCGGCGTACGGAGCGAGCCGTGCTCGCTGCTCTGTCAGTGACTGCCGCACGAGCAGGCTCCGCTGCGCCTCCAGGCGGAATGCGCCCTCGACGTCGCCCCGCTCCGTGGCAATCACGATCCCGCGCTCCAGCAGCGCCAGCGCATCGGCGGCACGGCCGTTGAAGATCATCCACGTGCCCACCTTGATCGCCCAGCGCACACGCAAGCTCTCGTCGCGCTCGAGCTCCTCCAGGACCTCGGGCAGCGTCGCCGCGAACAGCTCCTGGTCGGGCGCGCGGATGCCGGCCATGATCAGCCGGGAGAGGATCGCCGGGCGCAGGTCGTCCGGCGGCGGCTCGCGCAGCGCACGCGTGAGATAGGCGATCGCCGAACGCGGAGCGCCGTTGGCGAGCGCCTGCCGGCCGGCCTCGAGCAGCGTCTCGGCAGTCGCGCGCTCGCCGCGCGCCTCAGTCGCGACCAGGTGCGCGGCGAGCTGCTGGGCGCTCGCGCCGTGCGCCCGCAGCAGCTCAGCCGCGCGCGCGTGCGCCTCGGCGCGCTCGCCGGCCGGGAGCTCGGCGTCGAGCGCCGTGCGCACGAGCGGGTGGATGAAGCGGAGCAGCGCATCGGGGTCAAGGATCGCGGCGGCGCGCAGCTCGTCGGCGCCGTGCGCCGCGGCAGCCTCGTCGAGGCCCTCCAGCTCGGCCACGAGCCGCCCGTCCGCGTGGTCTCCGAGCACGACGACGGCCCGCGCGACCGCCTGTGCCTCCGGCGAGAGACGCGCGAGGCGCACCTGCACGGTGCGCGTCACCCGCTCCGGCAGCAGCTCGCGCACGCGGGACGCCTGCCCGGCCGCCGGGCGGATCTCCTCGGCCGCGAGCGTGCGCGCCAGCTCGCAGAGCAAGAACGGGTTGCCCCCGCTGACCTCGTGGCAGGTGGCGGAGAACGGCTCCTCGGGCTCGCGCTTCAGCTCGCCGGCGAGCAATGCGGCGGCGCCTCGGGGACTGAGCGCGCGCGGGACGAGCCGCCGTGCGAGCGAGTCGGTTGCGATCCGCCCCAGGCTGCGCTCGGCGCCCGCCTCCTCCGGCCGGCAGGCGATGACGAGCAGCAGCGGCAGCTCCTCCAGCCGCGGGACGAGAAAGCCGAGGAAGTCGAGCGAGGCCGCGTCAGACCAGTGCACGTCGTCGACCGCGAGCAGCAGCGGCTGTTGCTCGGCAAGGGCGGCGGTCAGCCAGTAGAGGCCGTGCAGGACAGAGAACGCGTCGGCCGTCTCAACCGCTGCGCCATCCTCCGCCATCCCGAGCGCACTGCGCGCCGCGCCGGCGGCCCCCTCGAACAGCGCCTCGCGCGAGGACTCGTCCAACCCCGCGAGCGCCGGCTCGAACAGCTGCCGCGCGAGCGCGAACGGGAAGTCGCGCTCCAGCTCCGTCGCGCGGGCGTGCAGCACCCGCATGCCGGCCGCGCCGCCGCGCTCGCGCGCGACCTGCAGCAGCCGCGTCTTGCCGAGCCCGGCCGCCGCCTCGATCACCGCAAGGCGCCCCGCCCCGGCGCATGCCTCAATCACCAGCGCGTCGAGCTCGACCAGCTCCCGCTCGCGCTCGAGCAGGTCACTCATGCGATGTTCGGGTCGATCTCAGGGTGCTCGCCCGGTAGCGATCTGCGCCAGCGGACTGGAGACTCCTGCCACACGAAAGGAGCGTGCCATGAAGCGATGCATCGAGGCGCTGGTCGGGGTCGGGGTGGTGGCGACGCTCGCGTTTGCGACGGCGGCGCACGCCGTCTCCCCCGTCGTGCAGCTCAGAGGGAAAGCGTGGCTGGCAGACGCACCGGGCAGCACCATCGACCCAGCCAACTTCCACGTCATCACGCGCTTCTCGACCGACACGCCGGGGGCGCCCCTGTTCACGATCCAGCAGGCCGTCATCTTCTTCCCGGACCACGCCGGCACGAACGGACGGCTGTTCCCGTCTTGCAGCGCCAGTCAGATCGAGCGCTTTCGCGGCAACGTCAAACGCTGCCCCAAAGGCTCCAAGATCGGCAGCGGGACCGTCACGGCGCAGGCGCTGCAGCTGGGCATCACCGCGAGAGGGCAGGTGGCGATGTTCAACGGCCCAGGCGGCAGAAGCATCACGTTCAACATCCGGACGCTGCTGCCGGCGTACATCAACGAGTCGATCGACGCCCCGCTCGCGCAGCTGCACGGCAGATACGGCGAGAAGCTCACGCTCACCGTCCCCCGCTCGCTGCAAGAGGTCCTCTCGGGCGTGTTCGTCGGCGTGCAGGACTTCGACGTCACGCTCGGCGGGCTCACGCGCGTGCGAGGCGTCGACTACAGATACTTGAAGGCGCGAACCTGCCCCAGGATCCCGATGCACGGCGTCTTCGACTTCAAGGACTGGCCCTCGGGACAGACCGCCACCACCACGATCGACTCGAAGGTGCACTGCACGATCAGATGAGCCTCAGCGGCGGAGCGCGTCGCGCTCGGCGAGCGTCTTCAGCGTCAGCAGCTGCTTGCGCATCATCACGAGGTCGCCGATCAGCAGCAGCTGCGTGACGGCACGCGACAGGGCGAAGGCGACGCGCACCGCGAGTCGGGTCCCCGTCGGCTCCGGTGCGACGGCGTACGTGACCGCGGTGTGGCCGCCGCTCACGATCGTCAGGTGCTCGTCGTGCGCGAAGGACGCGACCGTGAACAGCCGCATCACGCGCTGCCCGGGCGCGAGCCGCTCCAGGCCGGGCGTGAGCGTGCGCGGGCTGCGGTGGCCGAAGTTGTCGAGCAGGTCGTACGAGTACGGCGCCGCGCGCAGCTGGCACAGCCAGCGGTAGACGACGTCGACGGGGGCTGCGATCGAGATCGCGCGGTCGGCGTGCGTGGCGCCCTCGCCGGCGAGCGCGTCGCACGGTTGGGACGCGGCGACCTCGGCGTCGGTGACTCCCCAGCGCGCGGCGATCATGCGCGGCGTTCGACCTGGCGCAGCAGGCGGCGGGTGACGATGCGGTGGCCGCCGGTGCCGATGACCGCGGCGCGGTAGAGGCGGCCGAGCGCGCCGGGGAATGCCGCGTGCGTCTGCGCGCGCAGGCGGTCGTCGTCGAGCAGGAACGTCAGCTGATACTGCGAGAAGCGGTGCCGACCGCGCAGCGCGAGCTTGCGGCCCGGCTCGGACTCGATCACGCGAAAGCCCGGGATCGTCTCGCCCAGGTTGCCGTCAAAGCGCGGGGTGCCGCGGGCCGGGTCGCAGCCGAGTGCCCGGGCGATCCCGCTGCCGCCACGCGTCTCGCCGTACATGACCTTCGTGAGCGCGACCCAGACGCGCTCGCGCGGTGCGCCGATGCTCACGGCATGCTCGTCGACGTAGGGCAGCGGCTCCATATAGAGTGATCGTTCCAGTTTTGGTTCCTCCACGCAAGCACTCAACCGAAGAGATCCTCGACGCCACTCGCGCGCTGGTCCTCGCGGAGGGGCCGCGCGCCGCGTCCGTCGCCGCGATCTCGAAGGCCAGCGGCGCGCCCGTCGGGACGCTCTACCACCGCTTCGGCAACCGCGACGGCGTGCTCGCCGCCGCCTGGTTCCGTGCGCTGGAGCGCTTTCAGCGAGGTGCGCTGGAAGCAGATGCGGCGTACCGGGACGACCCGGTCGAGGCGGGCGTCGCGATGGCACGCGCCGCGGTGACGTTCGCGGCCGTCTACCCCGACGACGCGCGGCTCTTGCTGACCGTCCGCCGCGACGACCTGCTCGACGGGGCGCCGGAGCAGCTGCGCGCCCGACTCGACGAGATCAACGCGCCGCTGGAAGCAGCCATCGTGCGCATTGCGCGGGCGCTGCACGGACGCGCCGACGCCCGCTCCGTCGACCTTGTCACGCGAGCGGTCGTCGACGTGCCGACCGCGGCGGTCCGCCGCCACGCGCGCGGGGACGGCAAGGCGCTGCCGCGATGGCTCGCCGCCGACGTCGCCGACGCCGCTCGGACCCTGCTGGCAGACGGCAGCTGAAAGCGCGCTTCAGGCGCGACGCGCCAGCAGCTCGTCGAAGCGCGTGTAGGTGTCGTTCATGCCGCTCTCCATGCCGGATCCGAGCATGCCGTCGCGCTCCTCGGCGGTGTGGAAGAGCGACGTGGCGATCACCTTCGTGCGTTCGCCGAGGTCCTCGAAGACGGCCGTCTCGACCGAGACGTGGCCGGGCATCCCCTCCCACTCGAACGTCAGGACGATCCGCTCCGGCGCGACGATCTCGCGGTAGGTGCCGCGGAAGCCCTGCTCGACGCCTCTGGAGGTGACGACGAAGCGCCATGCGCCGCCGGGGCGCACGTCGGCCTGGTCGACGACGGTCGTGGTGCCGCGCGGGCCCCACCACTCGGGGATCAGGTCAGGGTCGGTCCACAGCGCGAAGACGCGCTCGCGCGGCGCGTCGAAGATCCGCTCGACGCGGATTTCGCGGTCGCTCGGGGTGGTCAGGATCGCTCTTGCGGTCTGCTGGTCGCTCGTCATGGCGACGCTCCTCTCGTTCGTTCGAGCAGCTCCCCGAAGCGGTCGAGGCGCTCGTCCAGCATCCGCCGGTAGCTCGCGATCCACGCCTCGAGGTCCTCCAGGCGCCGCGGACCGAGCGTGCACTGCCGCGCCCGCCCGATCTTCTCGGTGCTCACGAGCTGGACCTCCTCGAGCACGCGCACGTGCTTCTTCATGCCGGTGAGCGAGATCCCGACCGGCTCCGCGAGCTCGGTGATCGTCGCGCTGCCGCCGGCGAGCCGCTCAAGCACGCCGCGGCGCGTCGGGTCGGCGAGCGCGGCGAGCGTGCGGTCAATCGGCTGATGCTGAACCATTAGGTTCAGTCTATGACCAACGTCAAGCCCGGCTCTGTGGGGAGCCGGGCTCGGCGGGGCGATGCGCGCGGGCTACTTGTCGCGCAGGAACGACGGGATGTCGATCTCGTCGTCGGAGATCTCGAGCGAAGAGCGCTGACGGTCGTCGAGCGTGACGTCGCGATCGCGACGGGTGCGGCGAGCCTCCTCGCGCGCCCCGCTCGCGCGCGCGGGGCCGCGACCGCTGTGGTCGAAGCCGGTTGCGATCACCGTGACGCGCACGTCGTCGCCCATCGAGTCGTCGATCACGGCGCCGAAGATGATGTTCGACTCCTTGTCGGCTGCAGCCGCGACGATCTCGGCCGCCTCGTTGACCTCGAACAGGCCGAGGTCGTGTCCGCCCGTCATGTTGAGCAGGATCCCGGTCGCACCCTCGACCGACTCCTCCAGCAGCGGGGAGGCGATCGCGGCCTTGGCCGCGT
>Ga0126311_10000143_pt1 | contig 35558 bp, 31 predicted proteins | sample Plot61_FD_92539 | JGI IMG/M metagenome (GOLD analysis project Ga0126311, IMG submission 92539) | Serpentine soil microbial communities from UC McLaughlin Reserve, CA, USA - Plot61 | ecosystem: Environmental > Terrestrial > Soil > Grasslands | place: USA: UC McLaughlin Reserve, Lake County... | reverse complement strand
CTGGTCTCATCTTTTTGCAAGCTTTCTCAACTTAATTTCGCAAAGCTTGCAAATTCTATCCTCTCGGTTTCATCTTGTCGCTCAGTATTTACTGTTAAGATTTCACTTGATCAGGGACGACTATATTAGGCGTTTCTCTGTGAAGTCAATGGCCAAAAGGAGCGAGGCCCAACCTGCCTCTCGAGCGAACAGCTATATGGACCAGAGGCTCGAAATGGCACCGCCACGGCTCCAAATACCTCGGTAGGTATTCAGAGCCGTTCGGAACAATTAACGCCTGAATTAGTGCCTTAAAACGGCCATTCAGCTCTCAAGATTTTGTAAACGGTAAAAACGAGTAGCAAGACGCAAAGTATCTCGATTAAGTGCCATTTGATGCGACGATACGGGTCGCCCTTCCAGACAGACATATACCTTCTCCTATTTTTACTAGGAGTCCGTACATGCATTCCGAGTTAGTCGTTATGGGCTTGTTGGCGCGGACTCTGGCGTTGGCTCTAGGCGTTGCTCTTCGGCTGTGGCACTTGCACTCTGGCGTTTCAGCCTTTGCTCTTTAAAGGAGCACTCGCTGGACTGCGTTAGCGCATCGGCACTTAGCTCTTGGCACGACCCTGTGGGTCTGGCTTTGGTCAAGGCTCTTTGCACTTAAAGACATGCGGTGTTAGCACAGGACTCGTATTAAGTTTTCAAGGCTAACATTCTACGAAACATGCCTAAATTAGACCAGCTTAAAAGGTAGTTTTCGAACTCGGTTACGATCCTGATAGCAGAAGTCTTGGAGTTAGAGGCCAAATTAGCCAAAACGGCTCTGCGACTACTTCCTCAGGATAGTCACGCTTTCCCGCCACCTTACGCTTAGCGTTATCCACGCACTACTCGTGAATGGTTGTCGCCAGCGTTTAATGCCGCGACAATCTGCGTGAGGTATGGCCCGTAATCTATACGGCTTCGCGACAAAATTGCGCTGGCTCCCAAAATAGACAATTTCAAACTTGGAGTGGTGTTGTTGGTAGTCGTTTGTAGAGGTACTAACTGGTCAGGCGCCCGGATGCACGATCACGACATTTATTTACACGATCTATTCGGAAGAGGCATGTGAGGTCCTGCTAATTACGTGCCGTCATCATCACCGGATGGCACTGGCTGATTCAATGGCTGTGATAAAGCCAGCAGCCGTCATTATTCGCAGGAATGGATAGCGTGAACGGAATTGTCGGGCTATGTCTGTCGATGTGGTCATTAGGTCAAGAAGATCCTTATCCCGGCTCACGAGATATGCGGCATTGCTAACGATGGCGAGATTGATATACATCTCGTCATCAGGGTCGCGCTCGTAATGAAATTCTTCGGGGACGTTAACGATGAGAATCGCCTTTGCTTCCAGCTTCGTTAGAAAGGCATTGACGATGCGGTCATTGATGCCCGGAAGTTGGCGACGAATCTCCGCACGATTCAATACGTCCCGAACTTCGCGAATAATCGGCTGGCTCACAAAGAGCGATATGTCTCCATTGAAAAACAGCCGCAGTGCCTTGCGCGCTGGGCTGTTACGGTTGGCGATTCCTTGAACGAAGAGATTGCAGTCAAAGACGACGCGGGGAGTAAGTTCGGGCATCGCCTATTTGTTCCGGCGTCTCTCCTCGCGGATGGTCTTTTGGGTTTGCTTTACGAGGTCGTCAAGCTCTTCTTCTGACATCCCACTATCATCGAAGCTTCGCGCGATCGGCTCAACGATTTCGTCAAACGGTTTCTGAGCGAGAACCGCCGTTTCAAGCAGTTCCAAAGCGGCGGCCTCAGGAGTGGTTCCTTGACGCTTCGCTGCCTCTGCAATGGCGTGAACTGTATCAGGATTGCTAATTTTAACAACCAGGCTTTGCATGATTTAGAGAATACCGGCTCGCTTAGTTTAGCACACTGTTTAGCTTACGAAAGCGAGCTTCCGGTAAATGGCACACGCTCTCCTCTAATTTCGTTGACACACTATTGGCGCACAAAACTGTCAAAGGCGGCGAACGGGCCGCCTTCATAATTGCGGTAGATTGTTGTACAAACTGAGAGTTATTTGGAGCCGGCTGCCGGAGTTGAACCGGCGACCTTCTAATTACGAATCAGACCAACGAGGAAAGAGCAAGTAAATTGAATTCAACAGGTTGCAGCCACGGTGGTTTTGCAGGCGTTTTTGATGATTCTATATTCAGCTTGATCGCTTCCTTATGCGCTTATCTAAATTCGCGTCACAACTACGTCACAGGACTTGGGGTGAACCTTTCTGTTGAAACAGTTTCAATTAGCCTGTTTTAGCTCTTTTGCTCCGGAAGTGGACCAGTCTCGTCTAATGTATACTTCGTTGGGCGACAGACGTAGAGCGCAAAAGATCTTATCAGTGCGGAACTTCATTCCCTTACGGAAGTTGACACCTCTCCCTGAGGCTTTCCTTCAACCGATATTTCTCAACACAACCAATAAGAAAAGAGGCGGTTACAGAGTCGGCGATTCACTTAGGAAATCTCCAAAAGGAACTGCATAATGAAATTTTGCTGGCCCTATCGCGGGTTACACCGTACGAGGCAAACACAAAGTACAATCAGATTTCTTGTGAAGCTGGCGCTGGTTATGTATGTCGTCGTACCGGCGATTGCGCTTTTGGCGTTGCGTCTTGACGTCCAATGTGCGCATCGGTCTAGACCATCTCAAACCAAAGTGCCGGCGCTCAAAGAGCGACCTATGAAGACGCCCATAGGAAGCTTCACACCGGCAACTTGAACATACGTTTGTTGGCGACACGTACTATTCGTCGCTTCAACCCAGATTGATTTTAGCTTCGTCAGCGCGGCTTCCAGGTTGAACCCAGATTATAACCGGCTCCGCTCTATTGATGGTATAATCGCGGCAAGCTCGCGACAGGCGATTCAAATTCTCAGAGTCACATTGGCCCAATGAGCAGTAGCGTCTGTCTTGACCATTGGTAAAGGCTGGAACACTGAATCAGTGTTTGTCGAACCTCTATTGTGGCTGCCGAAAAAGGTAGCTGGCTGTTTCTCTTCAGTCTACTCGTGGTTTTTCTCCGGCAAAAGCCAGCATATCTCGAATCCGGCTTTAGTTGCTGGAGAAATCGGACAGTCTGATCCACCCGTTAGCATATGACATCCAGAACTAACAAATACCCCGTGCTCGTGTCGAAGAAGAAATCTGTTCCAGCGTCTTTGTGGGATAGTTTCGGCAGAGTTAGATCGTTTCTGTGCGTGCTGGTGTTTCTTTATTCTTTTCTGGATCCATACATCAAATCTCGAAACCAACTATGGTTTCTGATAGCGCTTTATTTACTTCTTAATTTTGGTTTGCGATTGTTTCTGTCACCGCTTCTTTATTTAAAGCGAGTGAGAATAATCCCGGCCGTGCTCGACGTCGTCTTCATTTCGCTCTTAATTCATAATTCCAGTGGACCAGGTAACTCGTGGTTCTTATTCTATTTGTTCCCAATAATCTCGATCTCACGTTATATGGGAGATTTGGGCATTTTCCCTCTGACCACGCTCGCGATCGGCTCATATCTACTGATTAATTTAATGGCGACGACAAGCACCGGTGTCGAACGGCATTGGTTGTTAATGAGGTGTCTGGTCATCGGAGGAGTAGCTGCCGTAGCGGCAAATCAGGCCAAGCAACGGCAGAAGGAACTAATAAGACTGAGTCAGGTTTATCAAAGTGTCGAGCACGCAATCTTATCCAACACAAAACTGGATCAGATTCTCAACATGATATTGGGAAAAGCTCTGGAATTCACAAACTCTGAAGCGGGGCACATAAGATTATTCAACAAAGCGACAGGTCGCTATGAGATTGTCACCGCAATAGGTGATGAAGACAACAACGATTGGAGTCGCTCTGACGCGGCAAATCAATTTTCAGATCGAGTTGCGGCGGAAAAGCAGCAACTGACAATCGCTCGAATTGGTGAAGCGCGCTGGAGCGATTTCCTGCCCTACTTCAGGTCTGGTCGAAATCCGCAATCAGCGATCTTTTGTCCAATATCGCTGAGGGACGTCAGCGGCATCATTGCTGTCTACTCTAACTGGGGCCAACACTACGGACAAATTGATGCGCGCAGACTAACGACTCTTGCTGCCCTGGCTGAGATGGCTCTGAAAACTCTCGAGTTGTCGGAAGCCGAGTTGTATTACCGAGAACTAATTGATAAAGCTCCTGATCCTATGATCGTTCTCGATCACCTGGGCAATATTAAAGTCTTCAACAAAGCCTGCCAGGACTTGTGGGATTACAGTTACGACGACGTCGTAGGTAAACCGGTTGCCAACTACTACGAGTCAGAAGAGCACGCCAGGCACATCGGGGGCATATTGTGGAAAGCCCCGGAGCACCGCATCAAGGATTTCGAAGCGCGGATCAAAGCCAAAGATGGCGAAATAATTCCGATCAGCTTGTCAGCCTGTTTTATCGAAAAGGATAAGAAGCGAGACCGCGACATTGGCGTGTTCAAAGATCGGCGCAAATCCATCAAGATGGCAGAAGACATTTTGCAGGCGGAACAGTTAGCCCTTGTCGGTCGTTTAGCAGGCACAGTAGGACATGACGTAAAGCATAAGATAGCGACCGCTCTTAACTACCTCAGTGTGCTGTCCGACACGGCGCGAGACCCCAAGTTAAGCGCGCTTTGCGACAAAATAAAAAACAAACTGGAAGAGTCAGTTGCGGAATTTAACAAAGTATTGAGGGCTCACGAGCCTGGTCCACCGCAAAAAACGCTGGTGCGGGTCAACGAGATTTTTCAAAAGATTGACGAGTCGATGCGCGTTCAAGCGCTCGACAAAAACATCGCATTCGTGGTCAATTATCCGCAACCTGACATTCAGGTCTTAGTTGACTCAGAGCAATTGGAAAGAGTCCTCGCAAATCTTTTTACAAACTCACTCCACGCAATCGAACGAAGGAGAGAGATTGGTGGGGCACAGGCTGGCGGTCGCATCGAAGTTTCGGCCCAGTTAAACCAGAATCATGTCCACCTTACATGGAAGGATGACGGCTGCGGTGTTCCTGCTCAGGAAAGCAGCAGCATCTTCAACGCATTTGTTACTTCCAAGGGCAACAAAGGCACCGGACTTGGTTTGTTTATCGTAAAGTCTATGATTCAAAACCATGACGGGCGGATCGAGCTGGAATCAAAGCTCGGAGACGGCGCTACTTTTCACGTAATGCTTCCTCATGCAAGGACCGTGGGTGAGGACGCAGATCGTCTTCAGGAGGAATAACCTACTTGCTCCAATTCCCTCAAGCGTCCATTTTTGTAGCCAACGAACAACTATACGCATCCAGTGGCCCAGACGTCAGAAAAGACGCAATCAAAAGTCGCAGACTCAGGATACTGGTAATTGATGATGATGATGACTTGCGAGACTCGATGGCTTTGCTTCTGGCCTCCAAATATGGGGCCATCGTGGCATCTGCTGAATCCGGTCTCAAGGGTATTGAGGCACTGAAGGCAGGCAGCACCTTCGACGTAATTTTTTTGGACTTGAGAATGTCCGAAATGGATGGTTTACAAACCTTTTACGAATTGCGGCGGCAAGGCGTCACCTCCAGGATCGTGTTGATGTCCGCGCACGGACGTGGCCCTGAGTGGAACGAGGCTCTAAAGTTAAATGTGGAATTGTTTGAGAAGCCCATCCTCGAGGAAACCCTCATCTCCATCCTGAGCCAACTATGAACCCCCCCATTCCAAAAAGACGGCTCCTCGTTGTCGACGATGATCCTGATTATTGCGATTCGGTGATCACAATGTTTCCCGACTTTCAGTTTCTCGAAGCAGGGACAGTTTCCGAAGCGCTTAATCTTCTGGAACAGAATCCTGATGTACAGGTAGTGATTCTCGACCTGCAACTGAAACACACGAAAGGTACGGCGCTACTCGAAGCCATTCGTGAGAAGCGAGATCGTTACCGGGTGATTGTTTTAACGGCCCATGAGGCTTTGCTCGATGCGAAGGACGCCGCTGCGTATGGTGTCTTCACATATGTCGTCAAAACCGCCAACTCTTTTCGCGAAGCGCTGCTCTTTCACATCAACGATGCCTTTACGGCCATTGAAAAAGACTGGCTGGGAAAGAAAGTCGATGTACATCTTGAACTCATCAGGGAAGTGAATCAGCTTGGCAGAAACGATGGCGCAGACCCTGAACTGGAACTTCAAGAGACTCTTAAATTGATCTGCGAGCGGGCCGTTGATCTTCTCGGTGCTTACACCTGCCATATTCGCTTGCTGGATCCAGGTCGCGGTGACTTTGTGATTTCGGCCAGCCACGGAAGAGATTTGAATGCTGCTCACATCTTCGATGAAAGAGTTCAATTAAAAAGGGCTTACTCGGGATGGGCCGCCGACGCGCAAGCGCGTATCAATATCGTCGACTTGCAGGAACGGGAAGAGTTCGTAGAAATAAAAGCCGAGGCGCTGAAGAATCCTGCGATTGACCCTAACTATCGTCGATACCTGGACGAGGTTCGGTCGGCGTGTATAGACCCTATCTCGACAGGCATCTTCGCCAAAGATATCGACGCCACCTTTAATATCAACAGCGACGAAGTAGGCTTCTTTACCCAGTCCAAACTGGAGTTAGTCGATGATTTTGTGGCCCAGGCGAGCCTTGCGATAACCAAGTACAGGCTAAAGAAAAAGCGTCGTGACATCCATGATGACTATCGAAACATAGGCGAGATGTTGGGCGAGATTAGCAAGGTCTTTATTTCCGGCGAAGAGGAGCTGGAGGAAATCTATAAGCTCGTATTCAAAGGGATTGCGTTTGGGTTAGGACCCGAGATCATATCCATATTTCTTTTCGATGATGCGACTGGTTTGATTAAGAATGTGGCTGAGTATCGCGGCGACGCCTGGGCCGGCGCAATGGACGAGCATTACCGGCGCGATGTTGGAATCGTTGGTCGAGTTTTTTCCTCTGGTAAAACGGAAGTATTCGCCACTGTATACGATGAGGGGACTGGCGAGATCGATCCGGAATCTTTGCCTGAGGGTTACGCGCAGGAAAACATTAAGAATATTCCCAGTGGTGTGTTGAAGCACTATCTGGCAGTGCCTATCAAGTTTAATAGCGAGACGATCGGTGTGATCCGCGCCATAAACAAGAAGTCGGAACACTACGATTCGGAATTAGTGAAGACGAGCAGTATCTGTCTCCTGAGACGCGGGTTCAGTGAAGACTGCAAAAACGAACTGGAGATCACCGCCAGTAACCTAGCCGCGACAATCAAGAACGCGGAGTTAATTGGCGAATTGAACAAGACGGTAAGCCAGTTGGAGAGTCTGTATGCAGTCGGAAATTTGATCAGTTACGGCAAGGACATGAACAAGGTCTTTGACTTGATTGTGCAGTCTGCGGCTCAAGTGATGCACGCGGAAGTGGTGATGCTGTTTCTGAAGAAGGGAGACCGCCTTGTACTCACGCAAAGCTATGGGATCCCTCGCTCAAATCTGAAGCACGCCTTCTATCTGAAGGGTGAGGGTAAAACAGGACGAGTAGCAGAGACCGGCGAATTAATCCTGGAAGAACACGCCAACCCCGGCCACAACGGCAAGTACGATGAGGAAATAGTCGCGTATTTGCGAGAGAAGCATAATTCTGTAAGCAAATCGATCGAATCATTTTTTGCGTTTCCGATTGTGACAAGAACCGGAATTGCCGGGGTAATTAAATTCATCAACAAAGTTGAGCAGCCATTTCACTTCGAAAAGTCCGATGCGAACCTGTTTCAATTATTCGCGAGGCAGATTGCAGGTCTCGAGCGCTTTATAGACGGACAAAGTTACCTGGAGTCGTTTATCGAAAATTCACCTGACCCGATCATTTTTTTGGATGAGCATGGAAACGTTGAACTCTTTAATCAAGCATGTGAAAAACTTTGGGGCTATTCGAGCGAGTGGGCCAAGGGTAAATCAGTTGTCAATTTCTATGCGTCGGAGGCGCAGGCGAGATTAATTGGTAAACAGCTTTGGAGAGGGCAGGGAAATCGAATTCACAGCGTCGAGGCGCAAATCAAAGATCGAAATGAGGAGATCATCGACGTCAGACTATCGGCTGCTCTTTTACTCGATGATGGTAAGCGCGTTGGAAGTTTTGGCGTGTTCAGAGACTTGCGCGAAATAAGGAGAATGGAAGAATTGGAAGAGCGCTTTCGGCGCTCCGAGCGCGAGGCTGCGGTTGGCAAATTGGCTCATAAGGTGGGCCATGACATCAAGCACAACATCGGCACCGCGTTGAATTACATCGAACCTTTGCTGATCGAAAGCGATACCAGCGATCAGGCGGAACTGCACCAGATATACGTCGACGTCCAGGAAGCTCTTTTCGAAGCCAGCGGCCTGATTAAGAGCGTGCTTGATGCCGTGCTGCCACCCCCGCCACGCAAGGTTCGGATCCGCGTCAAAGACATCTTCGCGCAGTCAGAGCTTGAGGCTAAGATGACCCGTCAAGCGATCCGGAACGGAGTTCAATTCGTTCTCAATTGCCGTGACGAACTGCATCCAGTATCGGTTGACGTTAAGCAGATACAGGAAATGCTCTGGAATCTGTTTGATAACTCACTCGATGCCCTAAGTAAGAAGAAGGCAGACGGCTTGCTCCCTGAAGGAGGAGGCCGCATCGACGTTTCGGCTGCAATCAAGAATGAAAACCTGGAACTCGTATGGGAAGACAATGGCTGCGGAATACCGTTTGACAAGCTGTCCCGCGTCTTTCAACCTCTGTTTACCACGAAGACTAACGGCAGTGGTTTGGGCTTATTTGGCCTGAAAAACACGATCGAAAGGCATGGCGGTAAGACATCTCTCAGTTCGGTCGAAGGGAAAGGCACCCGGGTTAGCATAACCATTCCCGTTTCGGCAGATTGAACATTTGCGGGCATAGGTGTAACTTTTGGCTGGAAACACGATGTCTGGACTGGTGAAAACTATGCATTTGACCAAGCACTTGGAACCAAACAACGTAGCGGTCAAGTTGGGTGCTATCAGAAGAAAGCACCTGAAAATTCTGATTGTTGACGACGAGGAGAGGTTCCGCCGATCGATGTGCTTTTATCTCCGGCGTAAATATGAGGCGCAGGTGAAAGACGTCGCCTCTGGCCAAGAAGCGGTCGAGGCCCTGAAATCCGGAGAGACATTTGACGTGATTTTTCTGGATCTTATGATGCCTGAGATGTCGGGAACACAGACGTATGCGATGTTGAAACGCATAGACGAGCATTGCGCCATCGTGCTGATGTCTGCGCACTCCGACAAAATTGAAACGACCAAAGCGGAATTGTTGGATGTGGAACTACTCTCAAAACCAATACCGGCGGACGTCATGAATCGGATCCTTCTCGACTTGCCTCATAGTTAGACGCTAACAGGTGAGCCCGACTGTGCGCCGTTCGACTTCTCACTGCTTCTAAGAATAGAACTGTACACCGACTTCTGAGATAAACAGAGATGGACCAAGCCCTTGTGTTCATTAGCTATAGCCATAAAGACGAAGTCGAAAAGGAAAGACTCCTCTCTCACTTAGGCGTACTAAAACCCGAGCTCATTAGTTTTTGGAGCGACGATTTCCTCAACGCCGGAGATGAATGGGAAGAGGCAATCAGCACCGCCATCGGTCAGGCAAAGGTGGCCATCCTGCTCATCACCGCAGACTACCTGACCTCCAGCTTTATTTTGCAGAAGGAAGTCAAGCTGTTACTCGATCGGGCGAAGAGTGATGGCCTCCATGTGTTTCCGATCATTGCGAAGGCTTGTGCCTGGAATCGTGTGGACTGGCTCAAAAGGATGAACGTTAGACCCAAAAAGGGCCGACCGATCTGGAGTGAGGGCGGTACACATGTTGACGAAGACCTGGCGGCAATAGCAGAGGAAGTAGCAGACATTATCGAAAGAGCAAAGGGCACAATCACACCAGCCCTGGCGCTGGCGCCCGGTGATGAACCTGAAGTTGCGGTGACGGTCAGCGAACCTGGTTCGAAAGCTCCGGGCGCAACAACAAAGGTTTTGATTGTCGAGAACGATGACAAGTTTCGCCGGTCGGTGATCTATGGCTTGAAGGATATGAAGATAGCCCCTTATGAGGCTGATTCGGTAAAGGAAGCAATTAAGATTCTTAAAACCGATCGAGAGATAAGGATCATTCTTCTCGATCTGAAATTTCCCGGAGAAAACGGAACAGTCTTACTGGATTTCATCAAGTCTCGCGCCTTCTACTATCGAGTGATCATTTTCACTGGATATCCGGAAACTTTTGCGGCTGAAGAAGCATCGGCCTATAACGTGTTTTGGTATCTGGCGAAGGGGGCCGATGCCCCGATGCAGACATTGAGGTTTGCTGTGTCGCGGGCCATCGACGATCTAAAACGCGAAGGCAATGATGAAGCCGAGAACATAACGAAGAGATTCCCGACTCCGTTCGTTTACATTTATCAGTATCTCAATAGCGAGATGACTCCGCTCGAGAAGTTGGTCAGTCAAAAAGACATGCTCGAACTGCTCTTGCATTTTTCGGCGGTAATCTTATTGAGCGAGTATTTGAATAGTGGTGCTCGCAACGACGAATTGGATAACCAAATTCGCCGCCGGATCACCAAACCGGCGTTGGGCGATTGGTTCAATATGATCAACGAAATTGTTAACCGGAGATCTGCGGACAAAGAAGCGGTTTTCTTGAACTCCTTTTTAGGATTTTTTAACGCCAAAAATAAAAGAATACTGAACGATTTTATCGCTGTGCGAAACAAGTACGTCGGTCATGGCACAAAGCACTCTGACTATGAGTATGAAGATATCGTTCAGCGGTGTACCGTGTGGTTGAATTCGTTACTGCATGATTTCCAGTTTATTACTCGGTTTCTGGTATGTTTTGTGTTGAACATGCAGATAATTAGAGGCAGTTATCTTTATACGTTGAAGGAGTGTGTTGGTGCTAATCCCCAATTATTGAATTCGACCAGACCGTTGGACCTGGTGCTGAACACTTATGAAATGCACTTGATTGACGTCGAAGCAGAACCGCTTAAGAGTCTAAGTCTTTATCCTTTCATCATTCTGGAAAGCTGTTCCGATTGCCGCCAGCCCGAGATCTTTTTCTACTCAAAGCACACTGGCAACCAATTGCACTACATCAGTTATAAGACCGGTCATTGGGCTACTCGAGAGGATCTCGTCCCGGATTTTCTTGCCTCAATAACTCCTCAGACTTAGACCAACTGTGAACCCGAAAAGTCTTCTCATTGTTGACGATGACTCGCGATTCCGCCGCTCCCTTCAAAGTAATCTCAAGGGTCTAGGATATGAGCTATACGAAGCGAGTTCAGTTGATGAGGCCATCGCGCAGTTGAATTCAAAAAGGCAAATACGGGTCATTCTGCTTGACCTGTATCTCGGTCAACAAAGCGGCTTGGAGCTGCTCCGCCGGCTCGGCAAACGTAGTTCCCGCTATCGTGTCATAGTTCTTACTGGTCACGATGAGGAATTGGCCGCTGAAGAAGCCAAAGAGTTTTTGGTTTTTAGATATCTGACGAAGGGAGCAACCAAATCGAACAACTCCATCCGTTTTAATGTCAACGAAGCGTTCCACGACATTGAGCATGGGTCGCACCCGGTAAAGGTGTTTGTTTCATATACGAATCCGGATCTGGACAAGGTTTACTGGATCTATAGGCGTTTAAAGGACAATGGCTTTGTGCCGTGGTTGGATAAAGTCGATCTGCGAGCAGGATATGCCTGGGACAAGGAAATCCAGGCGGCGATTAAGAACTGCGATTGTGTGCTTGTTTGTCTATCAGATTTGGGTACAAAGCGGTTGAGTTATTTCCAGCGAGAGATCCAATTGTCGGTGGCCCGATTCGATAAAATTGGTGACCCTTTTATTATTCCACTTTTGTTTGATGATTGTGCCCTCCCCAAAGAATTCGTCAAGCGCAAGATTCAATCCCTGACATATGATTCACTCCGCGATGACTGGTGGGAAATGCTAGTCGGGACACTGCGTTCAATTGATTTAAAGAGCCGGTAGTCTGACTCCCTCTCTAAGTGTCTCGGGTTTAGGACCACAAGTGAATAGAGATTTCGATTTTGAAGGAGAACGTTCCGAACTTCGCGAATAATCGGTTCGTTTACAAAGCGCGATATGTCTCCATTGAAAAAGAGCCGCAGTGCTTTTCGCGCGGGGCTGTTACGGTTGGCGATTCCTTGAACGAAGAGATTGCAGTCAAAGACGACGCGAGGAGTAACGTCGGGCATTGCCTATTTGTTCCGGCGTCTCTCCTCGCGGATGGTCTTTTGGGTTTGCTTTACGAGGTCGTCGAGTTCTGCTTCTGACATCCCACTTTCATCGAAGCTTCGCGCGATCGGTTCGATGATTTCCTCAAACGGTTTCTGAGCGAGAACTGCCGTTTCAAGCAGTTTCAAAGCGGCGGCCTCCGGAGTGGTTCCTTGGCGCTTCGCTGCCTCTGCGATGGCGTGAACCGTATCAGGATTGCTTATTTTGACAACCAAACTTTGCATAGTTACGAATACCGACGCGTTAGTTTAGCACACTGTTTAGCTCACGAAAGCCACCCTCCAGTAGACGGCACTGGCTCTGGGGCTGTGACCAGTTCGACGAACGGTATCTCACGCCTTCAGCCTTCGCTTTAGAGTACACTTCTTTCGCCGTCGGTCCGCTGACTATTAAGCGATCTCCATTTAGTGCGACCCATTGCCCTGAGTATTTTTCTCGGTTTTCGTGCAACCATCTGAGCGATCTTGCCGATCGGTTAGCGTGTGCTTGTGAGCCCTGTCCTTCTCCGTTTGTCGCTCCCTTTTCTTCCAGCCATCGACGAATCCTTTCCTGCTCCGCCGCGGGCAGTTGTTCAATTGATTTGATGATTTGATCAAAGCTTGGGATGCTATCATAACACCATAGAACGGCTGCGTAAGGTGTCAACCTTCACCGTCCCGTAAGGCGCCCTTTGCAAGCACGTCATTAACGAGTTCGGACGTCCTGTTCTTGGCGTTAGCACGAATTTGTTTCCATTGTTCGCCCAGTAAATTGCGGTCCGCGAGTAACTGAAATCCTTGTGTGAATAAGTACTGGCCGCGGACGAAATGCCAAAATAAAAGCCGCTCGCTTTTCGACAATCCCCAGTCCCTATTGAGTCTATCGAGGACTGCTTTTCGGCACCATTCGTGTGGCGTCAGATCGTTTCCTTCGATCTGCTTTTGAATGCAACGCCATGTCTGATCTGTTACGCGAAAGCTAATCGTATGCGGGTAATCGGTCTCACGTTTTCCCATGTCATTGTTTCCGTTTCTTACTCTTAAGTCGCGTGTACAAGCGCAAACATGATGTTTGCACTGCAAACGGCAAACCGCGATCTCCCGCATCCACGCAAGTAGACGCAGCAAACTTTAAGTTGCTGCGTGTGCCCGCGAAGGGGTGACGTGTCAAATAAAATCAGGTGCAAAGCACCTCTGTTCGATTTCATGGGCTCCTCATGTAATGAGAATTGATCGTTTCCTTCGGCTGATTTCCGCGGCTTTACTTCGGGCTTTTATGTCCGTTAGTTAGGTTTTCTCGGCGGGATGATCTCAATCCAGTCCGGCATTTTCACGTTGTCCAGGCGGGGCTTTCGATCGAGAATAATCTCGCGCGATTCGCTCGGATCGTAATCACGATCAAGGTTGGGCATTGGGATTTTGATTGTGCGGATCTCACCCGTTTCCCCATCTTCCCATTCCCACGTAAACGTCTTCGATTTGTTTTCCATTAGTGTCGCTCTCCACATCCATTTCGGCGTGCTTGACGCATCCGTTCGTTAGATAAAAGGCGAATTTGCAAAGGTGACGCCAGCGGTATCAAAGGAGCGTTGGAATACTGCGAAGGAGTTGTGCGAGTGGATGTGATCTGGGTCTTTAGAACCGAAAGAAATAACAACCCAGACGCGCGAAGCGCGCTGCTTCGTTCGCTTTGGACCGCAGCGAGACCGATTGATTAACGAGTGTCACAACCTGTCACACTTCGTCACAAAGTGTCACACTCTGTCACAATTGTGACACCCGCCCGTTCGTCGTCAAACGATTCAGATCTCTAGCTGTGTTACATGGACTAACTAGAAATCGGCAGCATGGTATGACAAGTGCCGTGGCTGCTGTGGCGTCTGACATTTGAACGAATGCTACAAGAACAGAAACAGACTTTGAGAAGACCGCTTCAACCGTCCCCGTCATTGATGACGCCGGAACAGTGCGCCGAATTTCTCGGCATCAAGATCAACACGCTTTACGTGATGAAGTCTCAGGGGCGTATTCCGTATCGCAAGGTAGGGCACCTGTTGCGCTTCGACTTTGAGGAGATTGTCGAGTGGACGAAGGACAAAGAGAAGTGACTTTGATAGGACCGCAAGCTCAGGTACTATTCGTCAAACCTCTGTGGCTGCAACCGCCGAACGGAGGTGATGTCCTTTGACAGTTAAGAAGCGTGGTGGCCACTGGTATTTTGATTTTCAAATCAGAGGCGCCAGATATCGCGAAGCGATACCGGAAGCGCGTACTAAGTTTCAAGCAGAGCAAGCAGAAACTAAGGCGCGTGATCAGGTGTTTCAGGGCACATACGGTGCGACGCAACTTGGCATTCAGGACTTTGGCCAGTTTATGAGCGACACGTATTTGCCTTGGGCCAAAGCTAACAAGCGCACATGGCGCAATGACGAAATCATTGCGAATCAGTGGGCAGAAATATTCAGGGCTAAGACTCTGCGTGAAGTCTCACCCCTGGCAATTGAAAAATGGAAGCGTGATCGTGCTCAGTCTATTACAAGGCGCGGCACAACTCGCAGTCCGGCATCCGTGAACATGGAGCTTGCTGTACTGTCTCGCATTTTCGCCCTCGCGGTGGAGTTGGAGCAGGCAGCATCAAATCCTTGTCGCAACGTGCGAAAGCTGCGAGTGGACAATCATCGTAACCGCTACTTATCGGCTGATGAGGAAACGCGATTGATGGCATAACTCACAGGAAGGCGCAAACACTTGTACCCGCTAGTTGCTCTGGCGCTCGGTACGGGTATGCGTCGCGGTGAGTTGCTAACTCTTTCGTGGCGGCACGTCGATTTTGTTCGCGGCGTTATTCATGTTGTAAACACGAAAACTGCACGTGATCGGATCATCCCGATGAGTCAAAGAGTGAGAGAGGTTTTGATAGAGCAACGCGAGACTCAGAAGGGCGATCTCGTGTTCGCTTCAAGGCGTATAGCTAAGAGGCGAGCGGGTGAAGGCCTGGTTGATGTGAAGAAGGCTTTCACCGTGGCGTGTAGTGAGGCCGGGATCGATGACTTTCACTTTCACGATCTACGCCACACGTTCGCGACGCGTTTTAGGTGATGCAGGCTGCAACGCAACAACGATTGCGCGGCTGTTGGGCCATTCAAACATTCAGATGTCTATGCGCTACACACACGCATCTGATGACACTCTGAGAAATGCAGTGGAATACGCGCAAAAGGCTCGCGTCACAAATATGTCGCAAACAACAGAAAAGCCACTCACGCGAGTGGCCGTAAATACTTGATTCTATTGGAGCCGGCTGCCGGAGTTGAACCGGCGACCTTCTAATTACGAATCAGACGCTCTACCAACTGAGCTAAGCCGGCTAAGGCGAGATTTGCTGATGCCAGAAGGCAATTGCACTATACGAATGCCGTGTTTGCAGTGTCAAGCGAGACAGATCGAACAAACAGGAGGGAACTTATGCCGAAGGATGCGACCAAGAATGTAGATAGATACAAGATTCGTGGCGGGCAGTTGAATGAGTTTGAATATACCGAGAACCAGAAGGCACTGGCGGGGAAGAAAGGGAAAACGGGCGCTAAACTGATCCCGGGAACACCGCCCGAAGAAGCAGGCGACGGGTTGCAGCCTACTGTTAAAGCAACCAGCAAAGCCACCAAATCAACAAAAGCCATGACAAAGACAAGCTCGACGAAAGGTGCAAGCGCGAAGAAGTTAGCGGCGCGCAAAGCGGCGAAGAAGTAAAATTTCTATGTTCCCCCAACTTCGATTGCTGCTAGTGGCGCTGTTGCTTTTAGTAACGGCGCCCCCAGCTTTCGCTCAGAAAAAACTCCCTTCAGCCGAGAAGATCGTCGACAACTACCTGAAAGCGATCGGCGGCAAGAAGTCTGCCGGCGTGCTGAAGGACGCGACTTACGAATGGATCATCCATTTCAACGATCAACCATTCGGCGCCGCGCGTCTGCAGCGAAAAGCGCCCGCTTCTGAACGCTGGGAACTAACCTTCGGCAACGGGCAAATCATCTCTGCGACTAACGCGCGCTCAGCGTGGGAACTCGGACTCGATCGTCACCTGCGCACGCTGAGTGGTCCAGAAAGCGCCGCGGCAAAGCTGCGCGCCGCACTCGACTCCTCGCGCCTCGTCAACTTCAAAAAGTCCAACGTGCTCGCACGCGTCGTGTCGCTCGGCGATCTCGGCTCAGAGCCCGCGTACATCGTCGAGTTCTCAACGCGCAGCGGCGCGCGATATCAGTATTACTTCAGCGTGAAGACGTCCCTGCTCACGAAGATCACGGGCGACGTAAAAAAGAAGCGCGTCCTGCTTGATGACTACCGGCCCGAGCGCGGCATCCTCGAACCGCATCGCGTTCGCATGAACCTTGAGGGTCCTGGCGAGCTGACGTTGCTGTTGCAAAGCGTCAAGTACGACACAGGCATCGACGATCGCGTTTTCGATCCACCCGCAGCGACTGAGAACCTCGACGTTGCCGCATTGTGGCGTGAAGTAATTGCCAATCAGGACGAGCTCGACAAACGTGTAGCAGAGTACGCGTTCAGGCAAACTGAAACTGATCGAGAGATCAACAGCAAAGGTGAGCTGAAGAAAGAGACGATCAAAGTTTACGAAGTCTATCCGCTGCCGAATCGCGAACCGGTGCAGAAGTTGATCAGCGAGAACGGTGTGCCATTGTCTGCCGAAAAGGCGGCGAAGGAAGACAAGCGCGTGCAGGAGGAGTTTGCGAAAGCTGAACGCGAGAAAGAGAAAGACGAGAAGAAGGTGGCTGAGCGACGGGCCGAGCGCGAGAAGAAGAAAGCCGAAGGCGCGGAGATCTCTCCGTTTTTGAAGGTATGCGATTTTGTGTCGCCGCGTCGCGAGGTTCTTGAAGGACGCGAGACGATCGTTTTTGACTTTCGTCCGCGAGAGGGATTCAAGCGGAAAACGCGAGAGGAGAGTTTGATTGCGAAGCTGGTCGGTGTTGTATGGATCGATCCAGTCGATAACCAGGTGATCAGGTTGGAAGCGCGTCTCGCGGAAGGTTTCAAGATGGCTGGTGGGTTGCTCGTTTCGTTGAAGCCGGGCGCGGCGCTCGTGATCGAGCAGACGCGGATGGCCCAGGGCGTTTGGCTGCCGAAGTTTGCGCAGATAAATTTGTCAGTGAAGGTTTTGTTGTTTAGTGGTGGCGATTACAACAAGACGATTGAATGGAGTGAGTACAGGCATTTCGCAGGTGATGTGAAGGATTATAAGATTGATGCCTTAAAACCGTGAAGGCGGATTAGACGGATGAATAGAACGATGAACGCGGATCAGATTAATGTTGTTGGGGGTGGGCTGGCTGGAGTGGAAGCGGCGTGGCAAGCGGCGCGGCTCGGGGCGCAGGTGAATCTATACGAAATGCGGCCAGTCAGGCAGACGCCCGCGCATCGCACGGACAAATTGGCGGAGATTGTCTGTTCGAATTCGCTGAAGTCTGATGAGCCGGGCACCGCGTCCTATTTATTAAAGGAAGAGCTGCGCCAGGGCGGCTCGCTGGTTTTGACTGCCGCTGCACAAACGCGCGTGCCGGCCGGTGCGGCGCTCGCTGTCGATCGAGAGAAATTTGCGGAGCTGATCACTGAGCACATCGCAAACGAGCCGCGCATTCATTTGATCCGTGAGGAAGTCACGACGATTCCCACCGATGAGATCACGATTATCGCGACAGGTCCGCTATCGTCGGATGCACTGACGACTGAAATCATGAAATTGACCGGCAGCGATCAGATGTACTTCTACGACGCGATCGCGCCCATCGTCGCGGCCGATTCGATTGATACGACGGTTGCCTTTCGCGCCGCGCGTTACGACAAAGGCGGCGACGATTATCTCAACTGCCCATTCGATGAAGATCAGTATGCGCGGTTCTATTCGGAGTTGCTCGAAGCGAAGAGCGTCCCGCTGCAACGCTTTGAAGCGACGCGCTGGTTTGAAGCGTGCCTGCCGATCGAGGAACTGGCGCGGCGCGGCGTGGACACGCTGCGTTTCGGACCGATGAAGCCGGTTGGCTTGCGCGATCCGCGCACCGGTCGCGAGCCTTACGCGGCCGTGCAGTTACGCCAGGAAAATTTAATGGCCGACGCATACAGCCTCGTGGGCTTCCAGAATCATCTACGCTACGGCGAACAAGCGCGAGTGTTGCGACTGATTCCGGGTTTGCAGAACGTCGAGTTTCTCCAGTTTGGGCAGATTCACCGCAACACGTACATCTGTTCACCGCGCGTGCTGCAGGCAACGATGCAGATGCGCGAGCGTCCTAACCTCTTTTTCGCCGGACAGATCACGGGAGTTGAAGGTTACGTCGAGTCAGTGGCGATGGGCTGGCTCGCAGGTGTGAATGCGGCGCGGCTCGCCGCGGGAGCGGAGTTACTGGAAGCTCCGGTCGGCAGTGCAACGGGAGCTTTGGCGCATTACGTTTCGCACGCGGACGCAAAAAACTTCCAGCCGGTAAACATCACTTTCGCGCTTTTACCTCCTCTTCCTGAACTTGCGCGGCGCAAGGCACGTAGAAAACGGGAACGCCGCGCGTTGCAGGTCGAATTGGCCTTGAAAGAATGGGCAGAGTGGCTCGAACAAAATCACACCAGACAAGAGATCGCGCGCGCCATCTAAAGCGTTGGCTCGTCGCGATCGTTATCGGAATCCTCTGCCTGGGGCCTGCGTTTGGTCAGTCTGGAAGACGCGGTGAGCCGGGCAAGACGGGTAAACCGAGACCGATTTCAGATCCTGACAGACCGGGAACGTCGTCATCGCCAAATCGTCCTCCGAGAGCAACTGATGAAGTTGATGCAGATGACGTCGTGCGGATCAGCTCGAACCTTGTGCCTATTCCTGCTTCAGTCGTCGACAAGCGCGGCAGTGCTGTTGTGAATTTGAAGCTTGATGATTTTGAGCTTCGGGTTGACGGTGAGCTGCGGCCGCTTAGTGATATCACGCAGTCGGAAACCAGCGTTCGCCTCGCGATGCTTTTTGACAACAGTGGCAGCCTCGACACGGCGCGCGAGTTTGAGAAACAAGCGGCGATTCGCTTTTTCAGAAAAGTCCTGCGCGCGAAAGATGAAGCGGCGATCTATTCGATCGAGACTGACAGCTACCTGGCCCAGGCGCTCACGAATGACGTCGTACGTCTCGAGCACACGATCGCGATGTTTGGCAAACCGGAAGGTGGCACGGCGTTGTTCGACGCGATCGTCAATGCGGCCTCTTATCTAAGACCATATTCGGGACGCAAAGTGGTGGTGATCGTTTCTGACGGGATCGAGACGACGAGTAAAAACACCGACTTCGATCTGGTGGTGCAGCAGGTGCTGGCGGATGATTGCCAGATCTATGTGGTCCAAACCGGATTGTACGAAGGTGCGAATCTTCGTGCGCTTGCGGCCGAACGACGAATGGAGCAGTTGACGGGACAAACGGGCGGCGCTGTCTATCTTCCCAAGACAACCGATCAGCTTGATGTTGCTTTCGATCAGATTGCCGCCGACCTCGCGCAGCAGTACGTCCTCAGCTACTATCCGAGCGCTGAACACCGCGATGGGCAGTTGCACAAACTCGATCTGCGGATCAAGACGCGAAATGATGTTCGCGTGCGTTCACGAAAAGGGTATTATGCGCCCAAGCCCGCACAGTCAGCGGGCTACTAAAGATGCATAAGCTCATCGAGCAATTCCTCGAACACCTGCGTTACGAGCGCAACGTCAGCAGTCACACCTTACGCAACTACTCCAGCGACCTCGAACAGTTCCTCAACTTTCTAACCGCTGATGGAAAACGCAAAGCGCCTGAGGCTTCCGAGATCGATCATCTGACGATTCGCGAATGGCTCGCGTCGCTGCATACCGATCAAAGGAAGAAATCCTCGATCGCGCGCAAGCTCGCCGCGTTGCGCACGTTTTTCCAGTTTCTCGTGCGCGAAGGCATGCTGGAGCTCAATCCCGCGAAGCTCGTAGCCACACCGAAGCGGGAGAAAAAACTGCCAAAGCATCTCTCGATTGAAGAAGCGATCAGATTTATCGAATCTCCGGACCCGGAAACTGATCTCGGTAAACGCGATCGCGCGATGCTCGAGTTGATGTATGCGACCGGTGTGCGTGTCGCTGAGCTGACGACGCTCAATATTGCTGATGTTGATTTTGGGAATCAGCTAGTGCGTGTGACAGGGAAACGCAGGAAGCAGCGGATTGTGCCGTTTGGTGAGCCCGCAGGTGCGGCGATTCAAAGTTATCTCGAGGTGCGCGACAAGTTTCTCTTTAACGCGCCGGTTTCGAAGCGTGATGAAGAAGCGCTGTTTCTGAATTATCAGGGCACGCGGATCACGACTCGATCTGTCGGAAGGATGGTCGAGAAGTACATTCACCTTTGCGCGGGGATGCACAATATCAGCCCGCACGCGTTGCGACATTCGTTTGCGACGCACCTGCTCGACAGTGGCGCAGACCTGCGCGACATACAGGAGCTGTTGGGTCACGCGCGACTTTCAACGACGCAGGTTTATACACACGTTTCGATGGAGAAGTTGATCGCGGTCTACGACAAGGCGCATCCCAAGGCATAGTTTTAGCCACAGATTACACAGATAAACACTGTAAGAAAATCCGTGTTCATCCGTGTAATCCGTGGCTAAAGCGTTGGCAGATCGTCTTCGCCGTTCTGACTTTCGATGATTGCCTGGCAGGCGGCGTCGTAGCGCGCGGTGGGTACGGCTTCGAGCCGACGCTCGTCGATCGGTTGACTGCAACGCGCACAGATTCCGTAGCTTCCTTCCTCCATACGCAGGAGCGCCTGATCGATGTCAGCAACCTCTTTCGAGCTGCGCTCGCCAAGTCGCAAAGCGATCTCTTTGTTCAAATCCTGCACCGAGAGATCCACGCTATCCTTAACGCCGTCGTCGTAGAGTTCGAGCGCGGCCGCCTGGTCCGTGCGCACCTGTTCCGTGTATTGACGTAATTGGTTGAGAAGAAGACTGCGGAAGTGCTTCAGTTTTTCAGCGTCCATCTAAGTTAACGTTGCGTCACGATTCAAACGCACCTGACTCCCGTGTTTTGATGGGCGCCAGTATACCATTAGACGCTGTCGGAATTGCGCGCCTCCTTGCGCGCCAGCCGAGAAGACGCCGGATCGCGAGTGCCAGGCCGGTGAAAACGAGGAACGCGCCGCCGAGCGAAACGAGTCCTGCGATTGTTTGCCCGGCGATTCCCACCACTTCGCCCGTATGTGCGAAGCGCAGGATCGAACGAAGCTGCCGCCCGCGCGTGTACGTTGAAAACGGTTCCCAACGAACCACATTCCCCGTCGCCCGATCCAAAACAAGCTGAGCACGCTTTTGCGGCTGACCACCGTTGCCGTTGTCGATGTTGAACGTTAAAGGCGCAGTCGCGGAAGCTGGCAACTGTAAAGAGATGCTTCGCCAACCGTTAACCTGTTGCTCCGCACGAACCCAGGCGGAGTTGAGATTATCGATCGGCGAAGCAGTCTCTTTGTTTGCACCCGCAGGTGCAGCCGGCTGATTTGCGCGCGGCGCCGGAGGTGTTTCCCCTACGATTCGATAAACAAGATTTCCTGCCCACGTGTAAGAGATCACAACTGCGGAAAGAACCACGATGAACAGTGGTCCAGCAGACCAGAAACCGATCACGTTGTGCCAGTTAAAGTCACGTGCTTTCGACGGCAGACCACGACGGAACCAGGTCACGTTTCGCAGCGACTTGCGACTCCAGTTGCGCGGCCACCACAAATAAAAACCGCTCGCTACGAGGAAGAGAAAACCGAGATTGCAGGCGCCGGTGATCGCGCGAGCGACGTTGCGGTTGTCGCCTTTAGCGCCGAGCCAGCGATGCCAGTCAGTCACTGTGCGAAAGAAGCTGCGGACCTTTTGCGAGCCTTCGCCGAGAATCGCTCCGCTGTATGGATTCACGAACAGAGTTGTTTCACGACCCAAGGCGATCTCCGCGGGCGCGGCTGGATCTGATTTGATCGTTACGGCTGACGGCGCCGTTCCGCGTGCCTCACGTGCTTTGGCGATCAGTGTCTCGACCGGAAGATGCGTTGTCTCTGCCGTTGGTGGCGCAGCACGATAGTCGCGCGTATCGGCCCACGCAGTGATCTGTTTTTCAAAGCTCAACAGAACTCCGGTGACGCACATCGTGAGTATCACCAGCCCCGCGATGACGCCGACAGGCAGGTGACACCAAAAAATTATCTTGCGTAGCTTCTTCATAGGAACTTAAACGTCGGCCCAACGTCGCAGAAGATTGTGATAAAGCGAAGTCAACTCAACAATCGACGGATGGTCCGGCACATCTGTCATGAGCCGCTGAATTGCGACGTCGAGATCGAAAAGAATCGTGCGTTCGCCATCGTCACGCACCATGCTCTGGATCCAGAAGAACGAAGCCAATCGTGCGCCGCGTGTGACGGGCCGGACGTTATGCAGACTCGATGCCGGGTAAAGAATCAGATGACCCGCGGGCAGTTTTACTGAATGAACGCCGTAAGTGTCCTCTACGACGAGCTCGCCGCCGTCATACTCCTCCGGATCACTGAAGAACAACGTCGCTGAAAGATCCGTACGCACGCGATGTGGCGTTCCCGTGACCTGTCGAACAGCGTTGTCGACGTGGTTTCCAAACGATTGTCCGTTCTGATAACGATTGAACAATGGCGGAAAAACTTTGAGCGGCAGCGCGGCTGCCATGAATAGCGGATTTCTTTCGAGCGCGACCAGAATGGTGTCGCCGAGTTGTTTTGCGTATTCGTGATCTTCCGGCAGTTGCAGGTTGTCTTTAGCGCGCGCAGACTGATGGCCCGCCGTGGTCCGCCCGTCAATCCAATTGTCTGTTTCGAGCAACTTGCGACACGCGGCCACCTGCTCGGAAGTCAAAACTTCTGGAATCTGCAACAGCATCCCGTTAGAACCTGAAACTCGTGCTCAACATCGCGGCGCGACCTGGCCCAGGCACAATGTGACCACCGCCAATGCGATCGAAATAAAACTTGTCGGTCAGATTGTAGAGATTGAGCTTCAGATCGATGTGCTTTGATACGGGATAGGAGGCCATCAGGTCAAACGTCCAATACGCGTCGACGAACCGCGTGTTGATCGTGTTGCCGAAACGTCTATCGACAAAGCGTGCGCCGCCACCGAAATGAAAGCCCGACGGCAAACGATAAGTGCTCCAAATGTTGAATGAGTTGGGAGGCGTATTGACGAGCTCTTTCCCGATTTCCGCCGGCACGTTTGAATCGACTGTCTGACTGTCGAGGAACGTGTAGCCGGCGAGGACCTGCCATGCGCGGGTAATATTTCCTTCGACGCTCAGCTCGACACCGTCAACTCGTTGCTTTCCCTGTAAGACTTGTGGCGGATCACCGGGCGACACACCGGGAGTGCGCGCGTTCAGTTTTTCGACACGGAAAACCGCGCCGCTCAGCAACATGCGGCCACTGAAGAAGTCCCACTTACTGCCGACTTCCGTTGTGTAAGTCTTTTCAGGATCGATCACCGTGTTGGCGGTGTTGTAGGAGAGTCCTTCAAGCGAAGGGTTGAGCGAAGTTCCGTAAGACGCGTAGATCGCTCCTTGTGGCAGCGGCTTGAATACTGCTCCGGCCCGCACGCTCAGCATCCGATCGACACGCGAAACCAGCGCTCCGGTAGTGGTGATGCCATCGGCGTCAAAACGGTCCCAACGAAGACCACCATTCAAGTCCCACCGCTTACCGAGTTTCGCAGTGTCAAACAAATACATGGCCTGCGAGTTTGCGGTAACGTCGCCGATGATTGGACTCTCTGTGATTGTGCCTGTGAAGACGTCATCAGGATTTGGATTCAGCAGCGTCGTGAGCATGTTTGGGGCAGTGCGAGTCTTGCGCGTGTTGTTTTCGCGCGTGAAATCGAGACCACTCACGAGTGCATGTTCGATCTTGCCGGTGGAGAACCGCGCTATGAAGTCCGTCTGGTTGTCCCAAACTTTGTCTTCCGTTTGCCACGACCTGAGCTCGCGGTTGATGGCGGTCGAATTGTTATTGGCGAAACGTGGTGGTGTGGCGATTGAATCTCGACTCGACTCAGCAAAGCGTAGTTGATTTCGCAACGAAAGGTTGTCGTTGAAATCGTGCTCGAACTTGAGTGTCAGCAGGTCAGAGTTCAGATTCTCGAAATCGCGATTTCGTAAACCGTAGAACGTATTGCGCGGAACTGGCGCGGGACGATCACGAAACTCAACGAGGGCATTGTTCGTCACGGGAACCCACGGAATACCGTAGTCTGAAATGTTGTTCTGTTTTAGTTTGTAGTAGCTGGCCGTGAAGCGCGTCGGCTTGCCGAGTCCCACCGTGATAGATGGCGCGACACCCCAGCGATCGAAATTAACTACATCGCGTCCTGCGACTCCCGAATGATGGGCCAGCAGGTTCATGCGAAATCCGATACTGTCGTTAAAAGGAACGTTTACATCCGCCGTGGCGCGGCGCGTACGATCGCTGCCGAAATCGAGCGTGCCTCCGAATGATCGTCTGATACCGGGTGTTTTGTTGATTAAGTTTATTGAGCCGCCAGTGGAACCGCGGCCGGTGTAGACCGAACCCGGTCCCTTAACAACATCGACCTGTTCGAGATTGAAAGGATCGCGTGACTGCGGACTCAGGTCGCGCACGCCATCAATGAAAATATCGTTGCGAGCACTGAAGCCTCGCAAGGTTAGATTGTCTCCGGCGGGGTTGCCGCCTTCGCCTGCGGTAATCGTCAGTCCGGGAACATTCTTTAAGACATCGCGGAGCGTGGTGGCGCCTTGTTCCTCCATTACTTCTTTTGAGATGACCGTGATTGTTTGCGGCGTGTCCAGCAGTGGCTCGGTGTACTTATTGGACGAAACGACGACACGCGCCTCGTCCCTGACTTCGACTGATTCAGTACTTGCCTGAATCTCTAAAATCATTGTGCGTCGATCGCTGAACCGGTAGCTGATGCCCGTGTCGCGCAAAATCTCGCGCAGGGCCTGTTCAGACGAATAGCGGCCCTTAACGCCGGGAGAGGGAAGCGAGCGCATTGCTTCATTAGGTATGATGACTTGTAAACCGGTGGTTTTCTGAAAAGCAGCAAGAGCGGACTCGAGCGTGCCGGACGGGATGTCGAAAGAGAGTTGTTGCTGTGTCGCGACTGCTTTATCTTCGAGCCTGGCTTTTCCGAGGATTACGTTATGACTATTGCGTGGGCAATAGGCTACCAGCATTCCCATAGTGCCGATAGCCACGATCCAATACCTTGGTCCGCGCCGCTTGCGCGCCTTCCCCTTCATGCAACTTCCTCCTGAACAGAATGCGACTAAGAACCATGGTCGCGAGGTGTCCGAAATTGAAAACCGATTTCAATTTCAGAGAAAGCAGATTAAACGAGCTGATGGTTCTGGGTCAAGTCTGGGAGATTAGGAAGGCGGCGAGCAGGGGAATTGTGACCTCGTGATGACCCGTGATCGAGTAGCCTTTGCCGGCGCCATTTTCGGTTGGACGCCGGACCACGTTGGTTAACGGGCGGTATGATTGAATGAAATCGAAATTCGCGGTGGTGATTTCGGAGAGTGGGTGGCCCAGGTTGCGGACGAGTGTCACGCATTTGAGAAAGACTTCAGGTAACACGACTGCTGAACCCACGTTGAGATAAACTCCGCCGCCGTCCATTCGTCGTACGAGCTCCGCTAGATAACGGAAGTCTGTATGTGTCGTTGCGCCTAAGGCGGCGCCGTCAAAGCCTGGATGGAAGTGCGCGATGTCACCGCCGATCGTGACGTGTGCTGTGAAGGGAATTTTCGATTCGTAAGCAGCGCACAACAGAGAATAATCTCGATGCACTGGATCACGCGCGAGCAAGGCACGACCAACTGCTTCACCGAGGCCGATTTGATCACGTGCGCCGTCACGTGCAGCGCCGTTCAATAGTTGGCCCGTTTCTTCCGCGCCACCAAACACGCCTTCGGAAAGTGTTGCGTCGACGTCTTCGGACGTCGAGCCCACCATCGCGATCTCTGCGTCATGGACCAGCACGGATCCGTTTGCAGCGATGCCGCTCACGAAGCCCCGCTTCATCAGATCGATGATCACGGGCGCGAGGCCAGTCTTGATCACATGCCCACCGATTCCCCAGATGATCGGTTTCTTCAATTCGCGGGCACGACGAATACGTTGGGCCAGCTCGCGAAAACTTCGTACCGCAAGCACACTCGGCAGACTATCGAGAAACTCAGTCAACGAGGAATTCGCGCCAATCGGTTTCGCAAACTCCTCAAGGTTCACTTTGCTTGGACGTGAAGCGAGCGGATACGTCTTTACTCTGTCGAGCTCAAGTGGCTTCAGATCGTCGTGATAGATTGAAGGCATAACGTAATTTTAGCCACAAAGAGGCACAAAACGCACAAAAGAAGACAATTACTATGTATTTTGTGCTTCTTGTGCCTTTTTGTGGCCATTCAAGAGCGGACGCAGCACGTGGCCCGTGTGGGAGCGGCGCACGCGAGCGACTTCTTCGGGTGTCCCTGCGGCGACGACTCGGCCGCCGTGTTCGCCGCCCTCTGGGCCAAGATCGATGATGTAGTCGGCAGATTTTATGACGTCGAGGTTGTGCTCGATTACGAGTACCGTATTTCCCAATGAGACGAGGCGCTGCAGGACGTCGAGTAGTTTGTGAACGTCGGCGAAGTGTAGGCCGGTCGTAGGTTCGTCGAGAATGTAAATGGTCCTGCCCGTCGCGCGTTTCGAGAGCTCCTTGCCGAGCTTGATGCGCTGTGCTTCGCCGCCCGAAAGTGTCGTGGCTGATTGGCCCAGCTTGATGTAACCAAGTCCGACATCGAGCAGTGTCTGCAATTTCTGATTTATCTGCGGAATGTTTTCCAGTAGCGGCAGTGCTTCCTCGACAGTCGTGTCGAGCAGATCGGCGATCGACTTGCCTTTATACTTCACCGCCATCGTCTCACGGTTGTAGCGTGCGCCGCGACACACATCACAAAGCACGTACACATCCGGCAGGAAGTTCATCTCGATCCGCTTCATGCCGTCGCCTTCACACGCCTCGCAACGCCCACCCTTCACGTTGAAAGAAAATCGTCCCGGTTTGTAACCGCGCTCACGAGACTCAGGCAGCATTGCATACAACTCGCGCAAGGGCGTGAACAAGCCCGTGTACGTCGCCGGATTCGATCGCGGCGTGCGGCCGATGGGCGATTGGTCGATCTCGATCACTTTGTCGACGTGCTCCAGACCTTCGATCGTTTTATACGGACCTGGCTCAGTCGTCGAGCCATAGAGATGTTGTGCCAGCGCGTAATAAAGAATGTCTTCAACGAGCGTTGACTTGCCCGAGCCCGAGACACCAGTCACAACCGTCAATAAGCCTAACGGAAACGAGACATCGATCTCCTTCAGGTTATTCGCATAAGCTCCGGTGATCGTGAGGGACTTCCCGTTCGGCGCTCTTCTTTCAGCCGGCACTTCAATCTTCCGCACGCCGCGGATGTATTGCCCCGTAATCGATTCAGGATTCTCTGCGACGTCACGTGCCGTGCCGAAGGCGACGACTGTGCCGCCGTGTGCGCCCGCGCCTGGTCCAAGATCGACGACGTAATCAGCCCGCCTGATCGTCTCCTCATCGTGCTCAACCACGAGCACCGTATTCCCCAGGTCGCGAAGGGCTGACAGTGTTTCCAACAACTTTTGATTATCACGCGGGTGTAGACCAATCGACGGCTCGTCGAGCACGTAAAGCACGCCGCGCAACTGCGATCCGATTTGGGTGGCGAGTCGAATGCGCTGGCCTTCGCCGCCGGAAAGTGTGGACGACGATCGATTGAGCGTGAGATAACCCAAACCGACACTCTTCAGGAACTTAAGCCGGCTGATAATCTCGCGCAGTATCGAACCAGCAATCTGTACTTCTCGCGCATTAAGCTTTACCTGCTCGAACGCTTCTACAGCATCGTCGATCGGCAGCGATGTGTACTCAGCAATGCCGCGCCCGCCAACCTGCACCGACAACGAATCCGAACGCAAGCGCCGTCCACTGCACTCGCTACAGACCGTCGGTGAAACGAGCTCCTCGAGTGCGACCCGCACCTTCTCGGACGGCGCTTCGTCCAATCGCTCCTGAAGCCAACTGAGCGCGCCCTTCCACTCGTTCTGGTATGAATAAAGTCCCTGCGAAAAACTTAATCTGCCGCTGACGCCGTTGAGAAAACCCTCGCGCACTTCCTTCGGCAATTCTTCATACGTGCTCTTCGGATCAGCCTGGAAATGTTTGCAGACAGCGAACAGCGCGCTGCGAAGATAAGCGGAGCCTTGCTTGTCAGCCGTGCCCATGAATCCGAGTCGCTCGGGCGTTTGCCACGCCTCAGGGATCAACTTTAGCGAGTCGATCTCCATGACCGTTCCCAGCCCGTGGCAACGTTTGCACGCGCCATAAGCGGAGTTGAACGAGAACGATCTCGGCTCGAGCGGCGGCACGTTGATGCCGCAATTCACGCACGCCATCCGTTCCGAGTAAAGCTTCTCTTCGCCGTCAACAATCGAGATGAGCACTGCGCCGCCCGTCAGCTTCAACGCAGTGCGAATCGAATCGGTCAGTCGCTCACGAATGCCTGACTTGATTAAAAGTCGATCCACGACCGCTTCGATCGTGTGATTTCGTCGTTTGTCGAGACGAATCTCTTCGTCGAGCGAAAGCAGCTCGCCATCAACACGCGCCCGGATGAAACCTTCCTTCGCGAGTTTCTCAAGCTCTTTCTTAAACTCGCCCTTGCGACCGCGAACGATCGGAGCGAGCACCATCACACGCTCGCCTTCCGGTAGTCCGAGCACGTTTTGCACGATCTGATCGACGCTCTGGCGTGTGATCGCAGCACCGCAAATGTGACAGTGCGGCACGCCGACCGACGAAAACAGCAGTCGCATGTAGTCGTAGATCTCTGTCACAGTGCCGACAGTCGATCGTGGACTACGCGAAACAGTCTTCTGTTCGATGGAGATCGCCGGCGAGAGCCCGTCAACCGAATCGACATCGGGTTTTTCGAGCTGATCGAGAAACTGGCGCGCGTAAGCCGACAGCGATTCGACGTAGCGCCGCTGTCCTTCCGCGTAAATCGTGTCGAAAGCGAGGGAGGATTTGCCTGAGCCGGAGAGTCCAGTGATTACAGTAAAACGATCGCGCGGGATGTCGACGTTGATGTTTTTTAGGTTGTGCTGGCGAGCGCCCCTAACACTGATGCGATCAATGGCCATAGCGAAAACCAGCCATTCTAGCGGACTGATTTTCAGTGAGCAAGGGACGCGGATAAACGCGGATTTTAAGGCGGATATTCACGGATCAGAAGTTGAGTCGCAACCCGAGTTCCATCCGGCGTGGAGACTGTGCGTTGGTGGCTTGGCCGAAGAAGGGCGAAGTTTGGACCCCGGAAAACGCCCCGAGATTGGCGTGATTTAGAAGATTGAACGCCTGCGCGTAAAGCTCGAAGCGATACTTCTTCGTGGCCGCGCCCGGCATGGAAGGCGGCGCGGCGCCGTCACCGCCACCAACCCGAATCATCCTGACTTGCGGCCCGCCTTGTTGCTGCTGTTCCGGTCCAAAACTCTTGCCCCAGCTCAAACGCGAACCGATTTCCCAATGCGAAGCACCACGCGCGCTGTTGCGTCCGACGCCCAACGGTCGATCGTTGATGACAGTGTCGCCGTTGTTGTCGAAGCCAGTGGTGATGTTGTAAGGCAGCGCGGACGTCGCCTGGAAAATTGTCGAGATACTGAAGCCCATCGGCAGACGCTTGCTGATGAAGCCGGAGATCAAATGCCGGAAGTCGTTCGCCGCCGGCCCGCGATCTGCGTGCAGGTTGAAATTGTTCGAAGGCAAACTGAACGGGCTGTCGGCCTCGTTAGTGTTCTTCAATAGCAGGTAATTGACGTTCCAGAAGAGCCCATTATTCGTAAACGCGGCCGGCCCGATTCCAATCATCAGACGATGACTCGATTGATACGCTGACGACTCGATATTCGTGATATTACCCGCGGTCGGATCCGGACGACCAAAACCCGGCACCGGCGCGTTGAGATTTCGACCATGCAGCAAATGCACGCCGCGTTGATACTGGTAATTCGTCGTCAGTCGAAACAGCTTGAACGGGTTTGTCTCGATACCGATCGAGCTTTGAATGATGTAAGGGATCTGTAGATCGGGATCTGTCTGAATGCGGCTTGCCGGTGGAATGGTTTGAATGCCGCCAATAAACGGATTCGGGAAACTCGGATTCGCTACGACCAGATCTCGCTGGCGCTGACCATCGACGCGCAATGTCTGTTCGTAAACCTGCGCCGCGAACCAGTCGTAAAAAATTCCCGCGCCGCCGCGAAGAGTGACACGACCACTCTTCAGCGGCGACCACACCCAACCGACGCGAGGCGCGAGGCTAAACTTCCCAGGCACGTGATTCTGAAACTCGTGACGCACGCCATAGCTGAGCGTCAGGTTTTTGCGCACGCGAAAGTCGTCCTGAACGTACCAGCCGAATTGATACTGCCGGTATTTAACTGTCGGGTCGCCGATGCGCTGTGTGAATTGAGTCGGCAAGCCGGCTTCGAAAGCATCGATATCCGCGAACTGAAAAGTGCCGAATGGATTCGTTCTTTCGTTGCTGCGATAGCCACCTGCTTCGAGCTGCCCGCCAAAACGTAGACCATGTTTCTCGAGTGCGTAATCGACGTTGTCCGCGAGCTCGATATCAAACTGCCTGCGGCCGCCGCTTCGTTGCGCGCTGCCGTCGTTGAACGAGCCCGGCACCAGAATCGTGCGGCCCAAACTCACTGAGCGCGCGCCGGTCATTGTCCAGCGCGCCTGCAAACGCACTTCGTTGAAAAACTTCTTGCCGAGCACTCCGGAATCGCCAAGACGCGCGATGTATTCAGTTTGATCCTGTGAATAGCCGCGTGATGGCAGATCGAAGTCGCCGACACCGAGATTGTTCTGCACGCCGGCATTGCGTTGAAACTGCAATCGCGTAGTGTGTGTCTTAGTTAGGACGTGTTCGATGCGGGCGTCGAGATTCAATCGTCGTGAAGGGCGATATGCGAGGTCGTTGACCGTACCGCTCGGAGTGGTTGCGAAGATCGGTCGCGCATCGAAGAACAACGAGCCGTCAGCATTCAAAAATAGCGACGTGTGGTTTTTCCAGAGCGGACCTTCGAGCGAAAGACCAAAGCGGCGCTGTTGTTCCGGACCACGAAACGGCGCAAACACCTGGCGACCATTCATCGCCTCGTCTCGAAATCCGAAGTTGAACGACCCGTGCCAGGAGTTCACGCCGGGTTTGGTGGTGATATCGACGAGACCAAAACCCGCATCGTGATTCTCGGCGGCGTATGGATTCATGCGAAAACGAATCTCGCGAATCTGCGATTTCGGCGGGAGCTTGCCGCCGCGAAATCCGTTGACGCGAATCTGCGCGCCCGGACCAGCGAGCTGGTTGATAGCGTTCTCAAACTCCTCCGGGTCGTCAGGCAGTTGCGCGATCTGTTCCGCAGTCAGCACGTTGCTGAACGCTGCGCCATTCGGATTCGTGTTTCGTACCTGTGCTTCTTCTTCGACGTCGACATCGACTTTGATCGGATCGATCTCGAGTATGACTTCCTTTTGATGTTGACCAGCGGTCAGATCCAGATCGACGTCCTGCGCCTTGAATCCTGCCGCTTCCACATGCAGTTGATAACTACCAACCGGCAGTTTATTAAAGCGTACTTCGCCGCGCTGGCTGGTCGAGTTGAGCGACTGAGACTTCCCGTTTCGTATTAACTGCACCTGCGCTTTATTAATCAGCGCGCCCGTCGGATCCTTCACGACCACTTCGAGGCTCGCTTGTGTAACCTGGGCCAAACAAGGACCAGCAATTAACAGCAGCGCGATAAACACACTTATCGCCCGAGAATGGAGAGACTCAACTCGCATCTTTTTATGTGCCTTTTTGCGGCCCGTTTTCAGTGTTTTTCGAAACGGTCAGCCTTGAACTGCGGATTCAACTGGTACTTCGAAATCTCAAACTCTTCCGAGACTTCGTTTTCAGTTAGAAAGGTCAGCTTGTGCGGCAGCATGACGCCGCCGACTTTCTTGTGGTCCGTGAGGCGAATGTAGAAATCGACCTCTTCGGGTGCGGCCGGCGCTTCGGCATGCATTTTTTTCTCGGCTTCTTCACGAGCTTTGGCGATATCCTCAGGTTTGGAACCGGAGCCGGCCGGGCGTTGCATGGTCATAATGCGCGGCTTTGGACCACGATAGCTCAACAACAGCGGCAGGTGACTCTTCTTATCGAAAAAGACGCGCACCGAGAAGTTGTTTGGACCACTGACGTCGACCACGTCGGCCTGCGCGTCTTCGACGTCCGACTCACCGGCGTACTTATATTCAACAGCGAGTGACGGCGGAGGCGTCAGTATCATTGCAAGCAGGTAACGCGAAAACTCGGCGGTATAGATCCTTCGCAGCATCTCCTCCATCTGCTCGGGAGAAGCCTGCTGGCCGCCTGGTCCGCCCATGCGAAACACCATTCCGCCGCCGCCGCCGCTATTTCCACTCCATGCTTTTTCGCCGTTCAGCCCGCGAAAATTGATCATCGCAGTGCTGAGTCCGCCGGCGTTCAGCGCGTCTTCCACGAGATACTTGTTTGGAAGAGAAATGCTGATCTCGCGGTCGCCGCCCATCTGGCGCTCGCCAAACGTGCGGCGGTACTGGCCGTTTATTTGGAGACCCTGGATTTTCTGTAACTGTTCGTCGCCGCCGATGGCCTGGCGAGCTTGTTTTAGGATTTCCTGCGCCCGCACGTCGTCATTGGCGAGCACCGCAGGGGCGATTAAGAGAACGACGGACAGGAGTAGAAGAAGGTTTCTCATGCCCGTATTCGCGTGGACACGAGAAAAAGTTCCATAAACAGAGTCGAGCATGGCGCCGGCAACAGAACCGAGCGCGGTAGCGCCGGGATCAAACTCCACGATCACGCGTGTGAGATGAGATTGACCCGGCGCTACTGCGCTCGGTTCTGTGCGCTGCTAAGTCTTGTGAATACTGTCTAAGGTCAGTAGAGTAACGTCGTGAATCTTCCCAACACGCTAACTCTCCTGCGCATCTTCATCGTGCCGCTGCTCGTGGTCGTGCTGCTGACGCCGTTTTCTGAGAATTGGCTGGGAGTGCCGAGACACTTGTTCGGCGTCATGCTGTTTTTAGGCGCAGCAGTGACTGACTATTTCGACGGCCACATCGCGCGCAGTCGCGGGCAGGTCACACGGCTCGGTCAACTTCTCGATCCGATTGCCGACAAGCTGCTGATCTCCGCCGCGCTGATCTCGCTCGTCGAGAATCAGCTCGCGCCTGCGTGGGCAGTTGTGATCATCATCGGACGTGAGTTTGCTGTTACGGGATTGCGTTCAGTTGCGGCAGTTGAGGGCGTGGTGATTTCCGCATCGAAGATGGGAAAGTTCAAGATGCTGGCCCAGGTAGTCACGGTCGCGCTACTCATCGCTTCGAGCGTTGCGGGGAGACCGCCGGTCGCGAATTTCGGAAAGCCTTTTCCGGCGATCGAGTTTTGGTCAGTGCCTGAGCTGCGCACTGCATGGCAGCATCTTATCAGTGATGGTCCAACGACGGGAAACGATTGGCAGGTGCTGATCTATACGGCAGGCCGAGCGATGCTCTGGTTGGTCGTGATCTCGGCCTGCACCTCGATGTACGGGTATTTCAGCAGTTTTTACCGCGGATTTACGCGCATGAATGCGGATCTTACTGGATCTCAACCCAGTCGCCAGTATGCACTTCGCCCGCCACCCGAGTAATGATTGCCGTGGCGGTTCGCGTCTGAACGTCAAGAATCACCATTTCACCAACGATCTTGCGCGGCATGAGCGGACGATGCTGTTTCACTTCGCGCAAACTGATCGGTTTATCGCTATAGCGACCATCACCGTTTTTATCTTTTGCGCGATTTGCCATTCCTCCGGTGCCGCCCCCACGATAACTATCGCTCTGAAAACCGGGGTCACGGTTGGGTCCCATCTCTTCTCCGTCCCTGCGATTGATGTTGCCGCCGCCAAGCGGGCGATAGATGGTTAGATAGTCACCCGGTTTTACCTGATCTTCTGAGCCGAGATCGATGTAGACGATTTCGTTTCGCGTGACCATCTCACGGTTGTCTTTCGCCATCATCAGGCGGCCGATTTGTTTACCGGTCGGATCGGCGAAAACATCGAGGACTCCTGCCGAACGCTCGAGTGGCGACACACGGTCGGGAACCGGTGTGACCAAATCACCAAGTAAAGCCTCGTCGCAGGTAAAAATGATCTGCGCCGCTGAAGTGTTCTCACGCACTTTGAAAACCCGGAGCTGGCCGATTTCCTGAATATACGTGCCGAGGAAGCCGCTTTTTTTCTTGTGAACGCCCTTGACGTCGCCGCGCGGGCGGATGATCTGGAGGTTCTGGCCTTCCTGGATGCCTTGCTTCGAGCCCGCGTTTATATAAACGACATCGCCATCTGCGTATCGACGCTGTTCATGTTCTTCGAGGGCGCCGACGATTTCCGGCATGTGGGGCAGTGTCTGGTAGCGAATGTAACCGGCGCAGTAGAGCTTGGTTTTGTCAGCGACACGCTGTTCCTGGTGTGTGGTTGGAATAATGAGTTCGGCACGCTGCTCAGTCTGGGCATTGGTCGCGAAGGCAAAGACTGGAAGAAGGGCGAGCGACAGCAGTAGTGCTTTGAAGTTACCGGACCGTGGCATATCTAGTCTCCTTAGGTGAATCTATAGAGGGGATCGGGGCAAAGTGACGTGCCGTGAGGCCTTAACATCCTACTGTGCTGCACGAATTCAGGTCAATTGATTTATTTTCAAGGCCGTGACACAGTGCTCAAACAGGCTTATTATCTGCGTAATCTGTGGATGGGCCTTGGCTTCTTGCGTTTTGGATACTCGCTTGGTAGTATCCGCATTTTGTCGGAATACGCTATTTTGCACACTATAGCGGGCCGGCGTAGCTCAGTTGGTAGAGCATCTGATTTGTAATCAGAGGGTCGGGGGTTCAAGTCCCTTCGCCGGCTCCACGGCAAAAACAAAAGTTGTTGCAGGGGTGGTCGAGTGGTTAATGGCACCGGGCTGTAAACCCGGCGGGCTCACGCCCTACGTAGGTTCGAATCCTACCCCCTGCACCGG
>Ga0126311_10000142_pt1 | contig 35995 bp, 33 predicted proteins | sample Plot61_FD_92539 | JGI IMG/M metagenome (GOLD analysis project Ga0126311, IMG submission 92539) | Serpentine soil microbial communities from UC McLaughlin Reserve, CA, USA - Plot61 | ecosystem: Environmental > Terrestrial > Soil > Grasslands | place: USA: UC McLaughlin Reserve, Lake County... | reverse complement strand
CCGAAGTCGACGATGTTGGAGATCTGGCCGTCGACCACGTCGCCGGGGTTGAGCCGGTCGAGGATCGCCTGGCGCATCTCCTTGCGCTCGTCCTCGAGGACTGCGCGGCGCGAGAGGACGACGTTGTTGCGCGAGCGGTTGAGCTCGATCACCTTCGCGCGCAGCTCCTGACCGAGAAACTCGTCCAGGTCCTGGACGCGGCGAATGTCGACGAGCGAGGCAGGCAGGAAGCCGCGCACGCCCAGGTCGAGGATCAGGCCGCCCTTGACAACCTCGATCACACGGCCGGTGACAGGATCCTCGGACTCGGCCGCGTTCTCGATCGCCTTCCAGGCCAGCTCGAAGCGCGCGCGCTTCTTGGAGAGGATCAGCCGGCCCTCGGCATCCTCCTTCGTCAGCACGAGGGCGTCGATCTCGTCGCCGACGCTGACCTCGTCCGCGGGGTTCACGGAACGCCGGATCGACAGCTCGGCGACCGGGATCACGCCCTCCGACTTGTAGCCGATGTCGACGAGCACCTCGTCCTTGTCCACCCGCACGACGGTGCCGTGAACGACCTCGCCCTCGTTGATCGTGGGGAAGGTCGCCTCGTAGTTCGGGACGCGCTCGCCCTCCTCCGTCGTGGTCCAGACGGAGGCGTCGTCGAGCTGCATGCCCTCTCGGTTCACGGTCTCGCTTGCCATCGAGAAGTCGATCAGTATAGCCGCGTACCCGCTTGCCGCCTGGCCTCGCGCCGAGCGGAGCTGTCCCCAGGTGGGTGATGTGAGCGCGGCTTTCAGAGGCGATTCTGCGTCTCTGGGCGACACAGCGGCGGCAATGACAGCGACGGACACTCCCGATCACGCGCTGCGCGCGACGCGCGCCGGCGTCGGCGCGCGCGAATTGGTCGCCTCGCTGCAGTCGCTGCTCGAGATCACGAAGGCCGTTCGCAGCGGCGCCGACGTCGACTCGGTGCTCGACGCGATCGCGCGAGTCGTCGCGGAGACGCTGGGCTTCGAGACGGTCGTCGTGAACGTCTACCGGCCCGAGTGGGACGACTTCTACGTTGCGACCGTCCACGGCAGCGACGCCGTGCGAACGGCGCTGCTCGGATCGGTCTACGACTGGAGCAGCTGGGCGCCGCTGCTCGTCCCGAGGTTCTCGCGCGCCGGCGTCTACTTCATCCCGAACGACGCCTTCGACTGGTCGCAGGACGTGGGCGACCGCTTCGTGCCGCCCGCGGGGCCGCCGGTCGACGGACCGGACGCGTGGCACCCGAACGACGAGCTCTTCGTCCCCCTCGAGCACTCGGACGGACGCACCGTCGGGATCATGTCCTTCGGTAATCCGATCGACGGCCGCCGGCCCGACGATCGCCTCGCGGTCGCGTGCGCGCTCGCGTCGCACGCCGCGCTCGCGCTGGAGGCGGCGCAGGAAAACGTGCGCACGAACCGCCACCGGGCGGGGCTCGAACAGCTGCTGCGGGTCTCGTCCCAGCTCCCGCAGACGATCTCGACGGAAGCGATGCTGAGCTCGGTCTGCGAGCCGTCTCCGAGGCGCTCGGGTTCGACAAGGTCTTGATCCAGCTCGTCGACGAGGACACGCACCTGCTGCGGCCGGTCGCAGCCGCGGGCTGTACCGAGAGCGAGGTCGCCGCCACCGCCGTGCTCGAGCTCGGGCTGATCTCGAAGCTGTTCGAGCCGGAGTTCGACATCGCCGGCTGCTACCTCGTCCCCCGCCAGGAGGCGGAGAGCCGTGTCGGGGAGACGCAGCTCGTGTACCGCTCGGCCATGAACGGCCGCGGCCCGCACGCCTGGGAGCACCATTGGCTCGTCGTGCCGCTGCTCGACGCCGAAGGCGCCGTTCGCGGGGTGCTGTGGGCCGACGAGCCGCACTCGCGCCTGGTCCCGAGCGAGCACGTCCTGCAGGCTCTGCGCATCTTCGCCAACCACGCGATGGAGGCGCTCGCGGTGGCGACCCAGCTCGAGGAGACGCGCTTCCTCGCCGTGCACGACCCGCTGACGCGCCTGCTCAACCGGCGCGCGCTGCTCGAGGAGCTCGCGCTCGCGACCTGCGACGAAGCCGCCACGCCGCTCGCGCTCGTCTTCCTGGACGTGGACAACTTCAAGGAGGTCAACGACGAGCACGGGCACGCCGCGGGCGACCGGGTGCTCTCGCTGTTCGCGGCGCTGCTCGCCGAGCTCGTCCGCGCGGGCGACCAGGCCTTCCGCGTCGGCGGCGACGAGTTCGCGCTGCTGCTGCACGGCGCCGGCGAGGAAGACGCCCGCGAGGTCGTAGGGCGAATCATGACGGCCGTGGAAGGGAACATCCACCCGCTCGTGCGCACGCTCAGCGCCAGCTTCGGCATCGCGCCGAGCACCGGTCGCGCGAGGCCACAGCGGCTGCTGCGCGTCGCCGACGAGGCGATGTACGACGCGAAGCGCTCCGGCACCCGGATCGAGGTCGCGGCGTGAGTGCCGACCCGATCGGCCGCGCCGCAGCCAAGCGGCCGGCCGAGGTGATCGCAAGTGCCGAGCCACTCTCGCGACTGGTCTCGCTCTCCCGCGCGATCGCCTCGGAGCACGTCTCGCAGCGCATGCTGCGCGTCGCGTGCCGAGAGCTCACGCGCCTGCTCGACGCGGAGGCCTGCCTCATCTCACAGCGCTTCCACGCGCTCGCGCGGCGCGGCGGTGCGGCGACCGTCGTCGCGCTGCGGCCGCCCACCGCAGACGAGCACCGCCCTCGTAAACGTCAGCGCTTGGCGTCGTGCCAGTCGTCGCCCGTGCCGACGTCGACCTCGAGCGGCGGGTCGAGCGGGTACGCGCTGCACATCTCCGCGCGCACGAGATCCCTCGCAGCCGAGACCTCGGCCTCCGGCACCTCGAGCAGCAGCTCGTCGTGTACCTGCAGCACGAGCCGCGCCGCGCGTCCCTCCTCGCGCAGGCGTCGGTGGATCGCGACCATCGCCTTCTTGATCACGTCGGCGGCGGTGCCCTGCATGACCGAGTTGACCGCTAGGCGCTCGCCGAGGGAGCGCGTCTGCCGGTTCGACGCGCGGATCTCCGGGACCGGCCGCCTGCGCCCGAGCAGCGTCGTCACGTAGCCGTCGCGGGCGGCCTGTTCGATCGTGCGCTGGATGAAGTCCTGCACGTGCGGGAAGCGCGCGAGGTAGGCGTCGATGTACGTCTGCGCCTCCTCGCGCGGGATCTCGAGGTTCTCCGAGAGCCCGAACGCGGAGATGCCGTAGATGATCCCGAAGTTGACCATCTTCGCGACGTTGCGCTCGTCCTTCGTCAGCGTCGCGCGATCCTTGCCGAGCACCTCGGCGGCGGTCGCGGCGTGGACGTCCTCGCCGGCCTCGAACGCCTCGCGTAGCTTCGGCTCGCCCGAGACGTGGGCGAGGATGCGCAGCTCCACCTGGGAGTAGTCGGCCGAGAGCAGCTTGTGGCCGGGCTCGGCGACGAACGCGGAGCGGATTTCGCGGCCGAGCTCCGTCCGGATCGGGATCGCCTGCAGGTTCGGGCTGGTGGTCGAGAGGCGACCGGTGGCCGCGACCGTCTGGTTGAACGTCGTGTGCAAGCGCCCGTCCTCGCCGATGAGCGTCGGCAGCGGCTCGAGGTAGGTGTTGAGGAGCTTCGAGTACTCGCGCCACTCCTCGACCACGCCGATGATCTCGTGCTCGCCGCGAATCGACCGCAGCACCCGCGTGTCCGTGGAGTAGCCCGTCTTGCCCTTGCGGCCCGGCGTCAGCTCGAGCTTCTCGAACAGGATCCGCGCAACCTGCTGCGTCGAGCCGAGCATGAACTCCTCGCCCGCGAGCTCGTACGCCCTGGCCTCGAGCTCCTCGACGCGGTCGGCGAGCCGCGCGGTGATCTCGCCCATCCGGTAGGTGTCCACCATGACTCCTGCGGACTCCATCGCGGCCAAGACCTCGGTCAGGGGCAGCTCGATCTCGCGGTAGAGCGGCTCCGCGCCGCGCTCGCGGACGCGCTCCAGCAGCGGCTCGCGGAGGCGCAGCGTCGCGGCGGCGTGACGGACGAGGGCCGCCGTCTCCTCCTCGGCCTCGGGCACCGGTACGAGCTCGACGCCGTACTCGGCCGCAAGGTCGTCGAGGGCGTACTCGGCCCGCCCCGGCTCGATCAGGTAGGCGAGGATCATCGTGTCGTCGGCGGCCGCGACGCGCAGCGCCTTCGCGTCGTGGGCGACGAGCTCGCCCTCGAGCTGGCGCGGCCGCGGCGAGACGACGACTTCCTCGCCCGCCGCGGCGGCGAGCCGTTCCTCGTCGGCGGCGACGGCCACGACGCGGCCACTTTGCAACAGACTGTTACTAGGTTCCTCGCGCCACGGCACCTCGACGCCGGTTGGCACGAGCGCGGCCGCGGCCGGCAGCGCCTCGTCGAGCTCGTCGACGCGGTTGAGCAGGTTCCGGAACTCGAAGCGCCTGAACATCTCCTTCAGTTGCGAGCGGTCGGGCGGCGAGAGCACGAGCTCGGCGGGGTCGCAGTCGAGCTCGAGGTCGTGCCGCATCGTCGCCAGCTGCTTCGCGCCGAGCGCCTGCTCCGCGTGCTGCCTGATCGCCTTCGAGCGCGCAGGCGTCAGCTCGTCGACGTGCTCGAGCACCTCCTCGAGCGACCCGTACTGCGCGATCAGCTGGCCGGCCGTCTTGTCGCCGATCCCCGGAACCCCCGGGATGTTGTCGGAGGGGTCGCCCTTGAGGCCGATGAAGTCGGGCACCTGCTCGGGCTTGATCCCGAGCCGCAGCTCGACCCGCTCGGGCGTGTAGACGTGCACGTCGGAGACCCCGCGCGGCGTCATCATCAGGGCGACGTTCTCGCTCACGAGCTGAAAGGCATCGCGGTCGGTGGAGACAACCGTGGTCTTCACGCCGGCCTGGTCGGCAAGGTGGGCGAGGGTCGCGATCACGTCGTCGGCCTCCCAGCCGTCGAACTCCAGGTTGCGGTAGCCGAAGGCGTCGACGATCGGCCGGAAGTACGGGAACTGCTCCCGCAAGAGGTCCGGCATCGGCTTGCGATCGATCTTGTAGCTCTCGAGCTGCTCCGTGCGGTGGACGGGCCGTGTGTCCCAGGCGACGGCGACGCCTCGCGGCCGGTAATCGGACAAGAGCTTGAAGAGCATGTTGGCGAAGCCGAGCAGCGCGTTCGTCGAGAAACCCTCGCTCGTCGCGAGCTCCTCGGGGAGCGCGTAAAACGCACGGTAGGCGAGATTGTTGCCGTCGACGAGGAAGAGGTCGGACTCGCGCGCGGGACCGTCGTCGAGCTGCAGTTCCGCTCCGGTGAGCGTCTTCGGAGACATCTCTGCGAGTCTACGTCGCGTGGCCGGACTCGAAGTCGTCCCCTTTTCCGACGAGCATCTCGACGCAGCCGCGGCGCTGCTGGCGGCCCGGCACGCCCGCCACCGCGAGGCCGAGCCGCTGCTCCCGGAGCTCCAGGATCCGCGCGCCGCGATCGAGCGCGAGTGGCGCGCCGAGGGCGCCTCGGGCGTCTTCGCCACCCGCGACGGCGCGCCCGTCGCGTACCTCGTCGCCTCCCGATACCGGGTTCCACGGGCCGCAGACTGGATGCGCGCGAACCTCGCGGGTCTCGCGATCGACGGCGACCGGGAGGCGATGCGAGACCTCTACGCGGCCGCAGCGCAGCGGTGGGTCGACGACGGGCTGACCCAGCACGTCGCCTTCGTCCCGACCCACGACGCGGAGCTGGTCGATGCGTGGTTCCGCCTCTCCTTCGGTGCCTCCAGCTACCTGGCTCTGCGAGCTACCGGCCCGGAGGAGCCGTTCGATGCGGGCGTCGAGATCAGGCCCGGGACCCCGGACGACTTCGGCGAGGCGGCCCGGCTCGAGCTCGAGATGGCGGGTGCGATGGTGCCGTCGCCGAGCTTCTCCGGCGTCGGCCTCCAGTCGTACGACGAGGTGCTCGCCGAGTGGCACCAAGAGGACAACGACGACTTCGTGCTGTTCGTAGGCGAGCGCGACGGGCGCGTCGTCGGCCACGTCCTCCTCTACCGGCGGCCGCCCGACCTGCGCGTGCCGGAGAACAGCATCGACCTCGCCCAGGCCTCGACCGAGCCGGCGGCGCGCGGCACCGGCGTCGGCCGTGCGCTGACGGCGCACGTGGTCCGGTGGGCGCACGAAAATCGCTACCCGGTCATGACCACGGACTGGCGGATGACGAACCTCTGGGCGTCGCGCTTCTGGCCGAAGCGCGGCTTTCGGCCGGCGTTCCTGCGGCTCTACCGCTCGATTCCGTAGTGACGCGCGTCCCGCTCCTCTTCGGCACGCGCCTGTCCGTCGTCGACGTGCCGGACGACGCCGTCGTGCTGCGCCCGCCGCCACCGGGCGAGACAACCGCCGACATGCGCGCGGCCGTGCGCGACGCGCTTCGCTTTCCGCTCGCCGGAGACCCGCTCGAGGCGCTCGTCACCCGCGGCGGCCGGGCGACGATCGTGGTCGAGCCGCCGGCGCTGCCGCTCCCGGGTGGGCTCAACGACCCGCGCCAGGACGCTCTCGCCGCCGCCTCGGCCGAGCTCGAGCGCGCGGGCGTGCCCACCGAGCGGCAGACGCTGCTCGTCGCGAGCGGGCTGACGCGACGCCCACAACGGCGAGACCTCGAGAGCCTCGGCGTCGTCTCCCCCACGTTCGCGCGCAGCTTCCGGGGCGCGGTCGCGGTCCAAGACGCCGAGGACCCGGAGCTCGTCGAGCTCGACCCTGTCGCGAGCACGCCGCTGTCCGTGCACCGGGCGCTGCTCGACACCGACGTCGTGCTGACGGTGAGCGGCGCCGAGACCGTGCTCCACGGGGGGCCCGCGCTCCTGCTCGGCTGCGGCGGCGCGCACGCTCTCCGCGCCGCGACCGCGTACTCGCTGCTCGAGACCGGCGCGTCGCAGGGCTGGCGGCTGGCGGTCGAGCTCGAGCGGCGTTTGTCCGCACGCGTGCCGGTGATCGGCACGTCGCTGGTGCTCGACCAGCCGCGGCTCGGCGGCGCGGCCCGGGGGTATCCGTACGAGGAGGCGGCGGTCGAGCGAATCGCCCGGTCGCCGTTCCGGCGGGGCTTCGGGCTCCTCCCGGCCTTTGCCCGGAACCGCGTCATCCACTCGATCCGCCGCGAGCTCGGCGCAACCGCGGCGTTCGCGGGGCCGCCGTCGGTCGCGCATGCGGAGGCGCTGCTGCGAGCGATCGAGGCGCGCTCGGCGACGCTCGATACCCGCCTCGACGCGATCGTGATCGGAATCCCGCGCACCACGCCGCACCTCCCGCGCGAGCGGCCGAACCCGCTGCTGGCGACCTACCTCGCCCTCGGGCTCGCGCTACGGCTGTGGCGTGAGGCCTTCCCGCTCGTCGAGGGCGGCACCGCGATCCTCGTGCACAGGTTCCACCGCCACTTCGCGCACCCCACGCAGCAGCCGTACCGAACCATCTTCCAGGCCCTCCGGACCGGTCCGCGCGAGCCGGAAGACCTGCTGGCCGCCGAGCGCGAGGCCGCTGCCGACGAGCGCGCGATCGCCGCCTACCGCGCCGGCCGCAGCTGCCATCCGCTGCTCCCTTTCGCAGACTGGGCCGGCTGCGCACCCGCGCTCGGGCGTCTCGGTTCGGTGATCGTCGCCGGCTGCCGTGACGCGGTTGCCGCGCGTCAGCTCGGCTTCGTCCCCGCCCGCGGGCTCGGGGCCGCGCTCGAGCTGGCCCACGGCCGCGCCGGCGGCCACGCGCGCGTCGGCTATCTGCTCTCGCCTCCGTACTTTCCGCTACGCGTCTCCCCGTAGGCGTCGCGGCACGATTAACCGGTCGTGGACGGACGCCGTGCGCGCGATACCGAGCTTGCCTAGGTCTCGCCCAGGTACGACTTGCGCACCTGCTCGTTCGCGCGCAGGCTCTTGGCATCGTCGGCCAGCGCGACGCGACCCGTCTCGAGCACGTAGCCACGGTCGGCGGCGTCGAGCGCCATCAGGGCGTTTTGCTCGACGAGCAGGATCGTCGTTCCCTGCTCGTTGATCTCGTGGATGATCTCGAAGATCTTCTCGACGAAGATCGGCGCGAGCCCCATCGACGGCTCGTCCAGCATCAGCAGCTGCGGTCGTGCCATCAGCGCTCGGCCGATCGCGCACATCTGCTGCTCGCCGCCCGACAGGGTGCCCGCCTTCTGGTGCTTCCGCTCCGCGAGGCGCGGGAAGAGCCCGTAGACGCGGTCGAGGTCCTCGCGGATCCCGCCCCGGTCGCTCCGCTGGAACGCGCCCATCTCGAGGTTCTCGAGCACCGACATGTGCGGAAAGAGGCGGCGCCCCTCGGGGGACTGCGAGATGCCCATTCCGACGATGTCGTGCGGCGGGCGCCGGGTGATGTCCTTGCCGCGGAACGCGATCGCCCCTTCGCGCGGCTGGTTGAGCCCGTTGATCGAGCGCAACGTCGTCGACTTCCCCGCGCCGTTCGCGCCGATCAGCGTCACGATCTCGCCCTCGCGCACCTCGAGCGAGATCCCCTTCAACGCCTCGATCGTGCCGTAGAAAGTGTGGATGTCCTCGACGTGGAGGACGACCTCGCCGTTGGCCTTCGCGCTCACTGGGTCGCCCCCTGGCCCAGATAGGCCTCGATCACGCGCTCGTCCTTCTGGATCTCGAGCGGGGAGCCCTCGGCGATCTTCTCGCCGTAGTCGAGCACGGTGACGCGGTCGGAGACGCCCATCACGACCTTCATGTCGTGCTCGATCAGCAAGATCGCGACCGGCCGCTCCTCTCGGAGCTTCGAGACGAACTCCATGAAGGTGACCGTCTCCTGCGGGTTCATTCCCGCGGTCGGCTCGTCCAGCAGCAGCAGCTTCGGGTCCGTCGCGAGCGCCCGCGCCACCTCGAGCCGGCGCTGGTCACCGTAGGCGAGCGCCTCGGCGAGCTCGTTGTCGACGTTGCGGAGGCCGGCGAAGCGCAGCAGCTCGCGCGCCTGCTGGACCGCGTCGCGCTCCTCGCGTCGCACCCGCGGCGTGCCGATGATCGACCCGACGATGCCGCCCTTGAGGCGCGAGTGCATGCCGACGAGCACGTTCTCGAGCGCCGTCATCTGCGGGAAGAGCCGGATGTTCTGAAACGTGCGGCCGACCCCGAGCTTCGTGATCGCATGCGGCGGCTTATTGGTCACGTCGCTGCCGTCGAAGACGATCTGGCCGTCGGTCACCTTGTAGAGGCCGGTCAGTGTGTTGAAGAACGTCGTCTTGCCGGCGCCGTTCGGGCCGATCAGGCTGACGATCGAGCGCGACGGGATCGTGAAGGTGAGGTCGTTGATCGCGATCAGCCCGCCGAACTCCTTCCGCACCTCCTGCGCGACAAGGAGGTCGCCGTCGCTCGAGCGCTGCTGCGGCGCGGCTTGTCGCTGCTCCTGCGGCTGCCCGCTCATCCGTGCGGTACCCCGGTCCCGCCGCGCTCGTCGGCGCTGCGCATCTCGTAGAGCGACGAATCGAGTGGGCCGTGTCCGCCGCTCTCCTCGATCTCCCGTTTTCGCCTCGCCTCCGGGATCAGGCCCTGCGGCCGGAACATCATCATCAGCACGATGATCACGCCGTAGATGCCGAACTGGTATTTCGCCACCTCGATCTGGTGGCCCGCCGGGAAGATGTTGTCGTTGAGCCACGTGCCGATGTTCGCGAGCCCTTCGACGTTCAGCCACGAGAGGATCACACCCGCGACCACGACTCCCCAGATCGAGCCCATCCCGCCCAGGATCACCATGCAAAGCAGGAAGACGGAGATGTTGAAGTTGAACTGGCTCGGGAAGGCACCCGCGTTGAAGCTCGCGATGTAGGCGCCCGAGATGCCGCCGAAGAACGCGCCGATCGCATACGCCCATGTCTTCGTCCGCATCAGCGGGATGCCCATCGCGCCCGCTGCGGTCTCGTCTTCCCGGATCGCGATCCAGGCGCGGCCGAGGCGAGAGTCGCGCAGCCGGATGCAGCAGACGATCGTGAGGATCAGGATCCCGAGCGCGGTCCAGAAGAAGAGGCGGTCGGCGTCGAAATCCTGTGAGTACGCGCTCGGCAGGCCGAGCGACGTCTTCAGCGAGTTGCCGAAGCCGGGGGAGTCGATGGGGCTGATGCCGAACGTCCCGTTCGTCAGGTCGAAGCCGTGGAGGCTGTCCGCGTTGCGCACGAACTGCGGGATGATCTCGCCGAAGCCGAGGGTCACGATCGCGAGGTAGTCACCGCGCAGGCGCAACGTCGGCAGACCGATCAGGATGCCGCCCAACGCCGTCAGCAGGGCCGCAAGGACGAGCACGAGCCAGATCGAGATGTGGATCCCGTTCGCGGTATGCGTGACGCCGACGGAGCCGAAGTGGAAGCGAACCTGCTGGAACTGGCCCGAGGCCAGCCAGCCCGCGGTGTAGGCGCCGATTGCGTAGAAGGCGACGTAGCCGAGGTCGAGCAGGCCGCAATAGCCGACGACGACGTTCAGCCCGACGGCCATCGTCGTGAAGACGAGAATCGTCACCGCGGAGCGGACCGACGGAAAGGAGTGGATGATCGGCACGTTGCCGCTCGGCAGGCTCGAGAGGTAGAGCGGATACGTTGCCGCGAGCACGAGCAGCGCGATCGCCGGCGAGAACTGCCGCACGGGCCGCGGCAGCGTGCGCCAACCGTCGCCGACGACATGCAGGCCGCTGCGACGCGAGGCGTCGGCGCGATAGCCGCGCAGCGACGAGCGGGCGCGGTCGCGACGCCGGGGCACTACCCGCCCTCGGGCGTGCGCTCGCCGAGGAGGCCCTCGGGCCGGAAGACGAGGATCGCGATCAGGATCCCGAAGACGATCGATCGGGTCCAGTCGCTGCCGGGTGCCCACAGGAACGGTCCCTCGTTGAAGGCCTGGATCATCCCGATGATGATCGCGCCGAGAACGGCGCCGCTGAGGTTCCCGATCCCGCCCAGGACGGCCGCCGTGAACGCGATCAGGCCGAGCTCGAAGCCCGTGTCGTAGCGGACGTTGAACTCGACCAGGAAGAGCACCGCGCCGATTCCCGCGAGGCCGCCCGCGAGCAGGAAGGTGAAGGAGATCGTCCGGTTGACGTTGATGCCCATCATCGCCGAGGCTTCGGGATCCTGGGCGGTCGCGCGCATCGCCTTGCCCTGACGCGTCGACTTCACGAGCCAGGTCAGCAGCACGAGCACGGGCGCCGTCACGAGCACCACGAACAGCGCCTGCCAGCTGTAGTGGACGCCGCCGACGGTGAACACGTTCGAGTCGGAGATCAGAGGCGGGACGCTGCGGAAGTTCACGTTGAAGATCGCTAGAGAGATGTTCTGGACGATGAATGACATCCCCACGGCCGTGATCAGCACAGCCAGCCGCGGTGCCGAGCGCAGACGGCGGTATGCGACGAGCTCGATCGTCGCGTTGACGAGCGCACCGAATGCCATGCAGATCAGGAAGGTCGCCAAGAGCCCGCCGACGATCACGAGCGCGGTGGACGTTTCATCGAGCTGGAAGCGGTCGGTGATCAGGCTGCTGGCGAAGAGGCCGGTCAGCGCGAAGACGTCGCCGTGGGCGAAGTTGATCAGCTGCAGGATCCCGTAGACGAGCGTGTAGCCGAGCGCGACGAGCGCGTAGACCGATCCCTGCGTCAGGCCGATCAGGAAGATGTTGAAGAAGTCGGTCGGCCGGTCGGCGAGATTCCATCCCAGCCAGGCCAGGAAGAGCAAGACGAAGCCGAGACCGACCAGCGACAGGACCGCGGGCCGCTGCCGTCGCCGCCGTGCCGTTGTCCGCGAAGGCTGTTCGGTTCGAGCTTCTACCGCAATCTCCGGGAGTCGAGGACGGCGAGGGAGGGCGCCATCGCCCTCCCTCGCTCGTCGGTTTGCTCAGCCCGAGGGCTTAGCCGGCTGCTTCCTTCCGCGCGGCCGCGACCAGCTTCGGGTCGGGGCCCGTCGTCAGGAGCGTGTTCAGGTGGTTCGTCCCCTTGTAGACCGTGAAGAGGACCGCGGCGCCCTTGGCGCCGCTCAGGTCGCCGTTCTCGTTGAACGAGAAGCTGCCGATGTACCCGTTGTTGACCTTCGTCGCGAAGACCTTCGAGATCACGTCGGAGCGAGTGCCGTCCGACTTGCCGATCGCGTCGACGAGGACCTTTCCGGCCTGTGCACCGAGGATCGCGTACGGGTCGACCGCCTTGCCGTTCAGCTTCGCCTTGAAGCCGTTGATGAAGTCGAGCGCCGCACCCTTGTACTTGTCGATGCCGACGCCGGCGACGGTGAAGAAGGCGTCCTTCGCGGACGGCGTCCCGCCCTCCGAGCGCTGGAAGACCGCGTCGGTGGTGAAGCCGTCCGGCAGCATCAGCTTGACGGCCTTGTTGTCGCCGAGGATCTTGACCTTGTCGTTGATCAGCTGCCCGCTGTTCTCGTCGATCAGGCCGCCGATGAAGACCGCGTCCGGATTCTGGCCCTTGATGCGGGTGAAGAGGGCCTGGAAGTTCGCCTGCTTCGGGTCGTAGGCGGTGAAGCCGGTGACCGTCATGCCCGCGGCCTTCGCCGCGCCGGCGAAGTTCTTCGCGACGCCGAGGCCGTAGGCCTCCTTGTCGTTCAGTACCGATACCCGCTTGACGCCCTGGCTCTTCAGGAAGGCGGCGTCGACGGCGCCCTGGTTCGGGTCGCTCGGCGCCACGCGCGCGTAGTTGCGCTTGCCGCTCGGGTAGTACTTCTCAGGCTCGTCGCCCGCGCACGGCTCGGTCAGGCAGCCGTACGTGTTCGCCGGCGAGAGAAGCATCAAGCCGCCACCCGGGGCCTGGTTCATGACCGGAATCTCGATTGCGGCGCAGCCGGAGTTGAAGGTGCCGACGACGCCCAGCAGCTGCTTGTTCTGTGCGTAGGCGTGTGCATTCGCGCTGCACTTGTCGGGATCCCACTTCCCGAGCTGGGCCGTGGAGTCGTCACAGGCCTGGTAGGCGATGTTGAACTTGCCCGCCTTCCAGTTCTGCTGGTCGAGCACGTACCGGATCGCTGCGACCATCTGCAGCGTCTGCGTCCGCGAGCCACCCTGCATCGGCAGGTCGGAGGCGATCAGGTAGTCCGGGTCGCCCGAGCCCTTGAACTCGAGGGGGCCGCAGGACGAGGCCGGCAGTGCCGAGACCTTTCCTCCGCCACCGCTACTGCCGGTGTCCCCCCCGCTACTGCTCTTGCTGTCGCCGCCACCGCAGCCGGCCGCCATCAGGGCCAGCGCGCCGAGGGCTGAAAGGAGCAGTGCCGTCGAAACGCGTTTCCTCACTCTTCCTCCTCCGTCGCCCGTTGCGTATGCGAAGTAGCCCCGGCACGAGCCGAGGGTTGGCTTCGTGGCGGGAAGTATCGAGACAACCGCTGGTACCTGCAACTTGGAGCCGCACACGACCCTGCTGCCCGTCGCGAAGTTACTCTTGCTGCGCGCCGAAGTGGCGGAACTGGCAGACGCGCCGGACTCAAAATCCGGTGGGGCGAGAGCCCCGTGTGGGTTCGATTCCCACCTTCGGCACTACTCTAGGATGCCGCCCGTGAAGGTGGGAGTCCTCACCGGCGGCGGCGACTGTCCAGGTCTGAACGCCGTCATCCGCGCGGTCGCCAGGCAGTCGTTCCGGCGCGGCCACGAGGTCGTCGGGGTGCGCGAGGGCTGGCGTGGCCTCGTGGAGGGCAGGTTCGAGCCACTCGGGCCGCGCGAGGTCTCGGGGCTGCTCCCGCGCGGCGGCACGATCCTCGGCACCTCGCGGACGAACCCGTACAAGGTCGACGGCGGCGTGGAGGCGGTGCGGGAGCGGTTCCGCACTGCGGGCCTGGACGCTCTCGTCGCGATCGGCGGTGAGGACACGCTCGGCGTCGCAACCCGGCTGCACGCGGAGCACGAGTTCCCGGTCGTCGGCGTTCCGAAGACGATCGACAACGACCTCTCGGCGACCGATTACACCTTCGGCTTCGATACCGCGGTCTTCATCTCCACCGAGGCTATCGACCGCCTGCACACGACGGCCGAGTCGCACAACCGCGTGATGGTCGTCGAGGTGATGGGCCGCCAGACCGGCTGGATCGCCGTCGTCAGCGGAATCGCCGGCGGCGCGGACGTGATCCTGATCCCGGAGCATCCGGTCTCCCTCGACGACGCCTGCAAGGAGATCCGCCACCGCCACGCCCGCGGCAAGGACTTCTCGATCGTCGTCGTCTCGGAGGGGTACGAGCTCGACGGGCTCGACGACCAGGGCGACGTCGACGAGTTCGGCCACACACGACTCTCCGAGCGCGGCGTCGGAGCCCGGCTAGCGAGCGAGATCGAGTCGCGCACTGGCTTCGAGACCCGCGTGACGGTGCTCGGCCACGTCCAGCGCGGCGGCTCGCCGACCCCGCGCGACCGCGTGCTCGCGACCCGGTACGGCCTGAAGGCAGCCGATCTCGTCCACGAGGGTCGCTACGGCCGCATGGCCGCGCTTCACGGCGACAGCATCGTCGACGTCTCGCTCGCGGAGGCGACCGCCCGGCTGAAGACCGTGCCCGACGACTGGTACGAAGTCGCCCGGGCCTTCTTCGGCTAGCCCACCTAGAGCTTGTAGACCGCCACCCAGGGGCCGTTCAGGCCGTGCGCATCTCTCGGGACGTAGAACACGCGCCTGAGCTTGCGCACGCGTTCGTAGAAGCGCGCCTCGAACGGGTAGTGCTCGCGTGCGTCGACGACACGGTCGGCAACCGCGCCGGTGACGATCACGTAGCGGACGTCCTGCAGGCGCAGGCGCGAGATGTCGCGGTCGGGGTCCGGGTGGTCCTCGCTCGGCAGCGGCAGGTCGAGCTTCACGATCCGGAAGCCGGTGAACGGCGGCAGCGACGGGTCGGCCGCGAGCCGCGTGTCCTGCTTCACGTGCCGTTCGACCCAGCTGCGCGCGACCACCCGCGTGTCGTTGCGCGTCAGACGGCGGTCCTCGCGGATCGTCCACGTCAGCGGCACGACGAGCAGGAGCAGCATCACGGGAGCGAGCGCGCGGAACCGGCCGCCGAGTGCCGCGAGCGGCGGCACGAGCGGGAGCACGTAACGGTCGAAATGGGCGCCGAGTGTGCAGAGGTCGAGGAAGTAGACGATGACGAAGGAGCCGAGGATCAGATCGGCGCGACCGCGCCGTACGAACGCGACCACCAACCCGACGACGCAGACGAGGAGCCCGGGGCCGAGGCCTTCCCAGAGTCGGTCGGCGAAGGCGATGGGCGCGGCGTGGTCGTGCTCGAAGCCGAGCCACCCCTGACGCGCGAGGTTCTGGACGCGGTAGGCATCGGCCAGCGCGGTCGAGAAGTGGACGAAGAAGTAGGGGCTCGTCGCCGCAAACGCGACCGCGGCGGCAAGGAACGCGATCGCGAGCCGCCGCCACTGCCGCCAGCCGGCGACGATCACCGGCACGAGCAGGAAGACGCCGGGGTACTTGAAGCTCATCGCGACCCCGGCGACCAGGCCACCGAGCTCGATCTTGCCCGAGACGAGCAACGCGAGCGACGCGGCGATCGCGAGCGTCAGCGGCACGTCGGTGACCGCCATCCGCGAGTAGGCGACGTGCGTCGTCTCGACCGCCACCGCGGCCGCGGCGACGACGCCGGCGAGGCCGCCGTAGGCGCGGTGGCCGAGCCACCACGCAGCTGCGACCGCGCCCAGCGCAAGCACGATCACGACGATGCGTGCGGCGAGGTACGACGGATGTGGCTCCCACGCCTGGAACGGCGCGAGCACGTACATCAGCAGCGACGGGTAGTCGAACCAGTTCGGGTCGAGGCCGCCGCCGTGCGCCATGTGCCAGGCGCGCGGGACGATGCTCTGCTCGTCGGGACTGAAGAGCGCGAACGGGTGCGCGTAGGCGACGCCGACGATCCGCAAGGCGGCGGCGCCCACAAGGATCGCGGCGAGCGCGACCTTCGGCCCGCCCCAGAGACCCTCCGCCCGCCGGCTTCCCGGCAGCGCCTCGGGCTCAGACGTCGGGGGCGCTTCTACCGACGAGCTCGGCAACGTTCCCGGCAGGCACGATCACTGCGTCCATCCCGGCGCGCTCGAGCTCGGCCACCTCCTCGCGATCGCTCACGGGCAGCTCGGCGATCGCGAGCTTCCCGGCCGGCACGTCCTGGAGGAGCTCGAGGGCCCGCTCGAGCGGCCCCTCGTCGCCGGTGCCGGCCGCGAGCAGGAAGATCTCCGGGTCGAGTCGCTCCAGCGCCGCCTCCAGCTCCTCCTCGTTGCGTACCTCGAGCGCGCACTCGAGGCCGTGGTCGAGCGCCTCGGCGTAGGCCTGCTCCAGCCGCCCGTCCTCGTGCTCCAGCTCGCCGTAGGCGAGCACGCACGCGTCCGCCTCCGCAGCGCGCGCACGGCCGGGCGAGCCCGGCGGCCGCCAGAGGAGCGGGAGGCTCGTCGCGCTGCGAACCGCATCGACTGCAGCGTGCAGCGCCAGCGCTTCGGCGCCGTCGTCCTCGGCCGCACGCGCGGTTCCGGCGTCGTCGACGCGGACGACGATCGAGATGCCGTCGCCCTCGGAAATCGCCTGACTGAAGCGGCGCGACCCGGTCACTCGTGGGGATTCTGGCGCAAAGCGCTGACGTTCGTGCTCAGACGCCGATCGGATGCCAGACCGTCTTCAGCTCCAGGAAGCGGGAGATCTCCCATGCGCTCTGGTCGTCGGTCGGGCCTCGCACGACCCGCTTCACGTTCTCGGCTGCGAGCCGCTCGAGCTCCGCGACCTCGCCGTCGGCGCCGGAGACGTCGATCGCGTTCACATCCATGTGGGAGGCGAGCACCGGCGCCAGCTCCTCCCGCAGCCCGGTGACGATGTTGACGACGCCGGCCGGGAGGTCCGCCGTCGCGAGCGCCTCCGCGAGCTCGATCGCCGCAAGGGGGTGCGTCGGCGAGGCGACCGCCACGACGGCGTTGCCGCCGACGAGAGCCGGCGCGATCCGCGAGACGAGCCCGGCGAGCGGCGGCTCGTCGGGCGCGAGGATGGCTACCACGCCCTGCGGCTCGGGGACCGTGAAGTTGAAGTACGGGCCGGCGACGGGGTTCGACGAGCCGAGCACCTGGGCGATCTTGTCTGCCCAGCCCGCGTACCAGACGAAACGGTCGATCGACCGCTCGACCTCCGGCGGCCCGGAGCAGAGATCGGCGAACTCGCCGTGGCGCGCTTCCATCATCTCGGCGACGCGGTAGAGCACCTGGCCACGGTTGTAGGCGGTCAGGCCGGCCCACTTCGGGAAGGCGCCGCGTGCCGCGCGCACCGCGTCGCGGAGGTCCTTGCGCGAGCCGCGCGCGACGTTCTGCCCCTCGGCCTCGTAGGTACGCCCGGATTCGGAGCGCGGAAACTCGCCGCCGACGAACAGCTTGTACGTCTTGCGGACGGGCAGCCGGGTCATTCGAAGGTCAGGTACGGCTCGAGCCCGTGCAGGCCGCCCTCGCGGCCGAAGCCGCTCTCCTTATAGCCGCCGAACGGCGAAGCCGGGTCGAAGCGGTTGTACGTGTTCGCCCAGATCACGCCGGCCCGCAGGCGCTGCGCCATCGAGAGGATCCGCGACCCCTTCTCGGTCCAGACGCCTGCGGACAGCCCGTACGGCGTGTTGTTCGCCTTCTCGACGGCCTCGTCGGGCGTGCGGAAGGTGAGCACCGAGAGCACCGGGCCGAAGATCTCCTCCTGCGCGATGCGGTAGCTCTGCGCCACGTTCGTGAAGACCGTCGGGACGAACCAGTAGCCCTTCTCCGGCAGGCGGCACGTGGGTTGGAAGATCTCCGCGCCCTCGTCCTCGCCGCTCGCGACGAGCTCCGTGATCTTGTCGAGCTGCGCCCGCGAGTTGATCGCCCCGACGTCGGTGTTCTTGTCGAGCGGATCGCCGACGCGCAGCGTCGAGAGCCGGCGCTTCAGCTTCGCGATCACGTCTTCGTAGACGGACTCCTGCACGAGCAGGCGGGAGCCGGCGCAGCAGACGTGGCCCTGGTTGAAGTAGATGCCGTTGACGATGCCCTCGACGGCCTGGTCGAGGGCGGCGTCGTCGAAGATCACGTTCGCCGCCTTGCCGCCGAGCTCGAGCGTCAGCTTCTTGCCCGTGCCCGCGAGCTCGCGCTGGATCGCCTTGCCGACCTCCGTCGAGCCGGTGAACGCGATCTTGTCGACCGCGCTCTTCACGACCGCGGCGCCCGCGCGTCCGTCGCCGGTGACGATGTTGACCACTCCGGCCGGAAGCTCGGCCTGCCGCAGGACGTCGCAGAAGAGGAGCGCGCTCAGCGGCGTCGTCTCGGCCGGCTTCAGCACGACCGTGTTGCCGGCCGCAAGCGCGGGCGCGACCTTCCACGCCAGCATCAGCAGCGGAAAGTTCCACGGGATGATCTGCCCCACGACCCCGAGCGGCTGCGGCCTCCGGTTCGGAAACGCGTACTCAAGCTTGTCGGCCCACCCGGCGTAGTAGAAGAAATGCGCGGCGGCCAGCGGCAGGTCGACGTCACGCGACTCGCGGATCGGCTTGCCGCCGTTCAGCGACTCGAGCACCGCAAACTCGCGCGCGCGCTCCTGGAGGATGCGCGCGATCCGGAAGAGGTACTTCGCGCGCTCGGACCCGGCGAGCGCGGACCAGCCGTTCGAATACGCCTCGCGCGCCGCCTCGACCGCTAGCTGCACCTCCCCGTCGGTCGCCTGCCCGACCTCCGCCAGCGGCTCCTCCCTCGCCGGCTCGATCGTGGTGTAGGTCTCCTTCGGCTCGAGCCACTCGCCGCCGACGAAGTGGCCATAGCGCTCGCGGATGGTGACGAGCTCGCGTGACTCGGGGGCCGGCGCATAGGTCCAGTCGGCCGGAATCGGCGCGCGGTCCTGCTTTCGCTCGAGCTCGGTCACCCGCGGACTAGCTTAGCGCCGGGTGGACGCGGCAGAGCCCCACGGCTACGGTGACCGCGCGATTTCTGCGACCGGGGAGGGTTCTATGCGGGGCAAGGTCTTCTTCACCATGCTGGTGCTCGTGGCGGGAGTAGCGCTCGCCGCCGCCGCGGGTGCGGGCAAGCCGGATCCAGGCGGTTCGACGGGGAGCGCGCAGGTCTTTGTGCCGAACCCGGTGCATAGCCTGGGCGACGAGTCGCTCACCGACCAGAAGGACGCCGACGCGGCCGTTCCAGCGGCCGCCTATCACGCCGTCCAGTTGACGAATCTCGACGGCAGCGGCTTCCTCAGCGGCGACTACGCGACCGTCGCCAGCGAGACCGGCAACCCGGCCTACTCGCCGACGAACACGTTCGCGTACACCCGCCAACAGGACGAGTTCGAGCAGGTAATGGCCTACTACTGGATCACCGAGGCCCAGAAGTACATCCAGAGCCTCGGCTTCGGGACGACGCGCCGGGCGATCGACGACCAGCCGCAGCGAGTTCGGATCAACCAGCTCGGTTACGACAACTCGTTCGAGACGGACCACCCGGTGCTCGAGATTCGCTACGGCAAGGGCGGAGTGGACGACGCCGAGGACGCGGAGGTGATCGTGCACGAGTACGGCCACGCGATCCACTCCTCGCAGAACTTCAGCTTTGCCTCGGAGCAGGCGGGCGCGATCAGCGAGGGCTTCTCGGACTATTGGGCGGTCACGGTCTCCGACGTCGTCTCGCAGCGCCTCGGCGTGCCGCAGCGCGAGCCGCTCCCGTGCGTGGCCGACTGGGACGCGGTCTCGTACACGAGCACCGTGCCTCACTGCCTCCGCCGGATCGACGAGAACCTGCACTACCCGGGCGACCTGAGCGGCGAGGTCCACTACGACGGCCAGATCTGGGCGCGGGCGCTCTGGGACATCCGCCAGGCGCTCGGCCACGTGAAGGCGGACACGATCATCCTGCAAGGCTCGTTCGACTTCCCTGGGACGACGATGCCGGCGCTCGCAACGAGCACCGTCGCCGCGGCGCAGTCGCTCTACGGACCGGGCGCGGCGAACGCCGTCCGCGCGGCGTTCCACTCCCGCGGGATCCTGTAACTCGGCTAGTACGGCCGCGCCGGCGAAAGCCGGCGCGGCCTCGCTCTCAGTCGAGCGTGAAGTAATCCGGGCTCTGGTACCGCCCGGTCTTCTCCTTGCGCAGCTGCATCAGGATGTCGTTCAGGAGCGATGACGCGCCGAAGCGGTAGAGGTCGGGCGTCAACCACTCGACGCCCAGCGTCTCGTGCAGGAGCACGAGGTGCTGGACCGCCTGCTTCGCATTCCGGATGCCGCCCGCCGGCTTGAAGCCGACGCGGCGGCCGGTCTCCTCGTAGACGTCCCGGATCGCCTCGAGCATCACGAGCGCGACGGGGAGCGTGGCGGCGGACGAGAGTTTCCCGGTCGACGTCTTGATGAAGTCGCCGCCTGCTGCGATCGCGAGCAACGACGCGCGGCGGACGTTGTCGTAGGTGCCGAGCTCGCCCGTCTCGAGAATCACCTTCAGGTGCGCCTCGCCGCAGGCCTCCTTCACGCGCACGATCTCGTCGTAGACCTTCGCGTAGCGGCCGGCGAGGAACGCGCCGCGGTCGATCACCATGTCGACCTCTTCGGCGCCGTGCGCGACGACCCACCGCACCTCGTCGAGCTTGGTCTCGAGCGGCGTCTGGCCCGAGGGGAAGGCGGTGGCGACCGAGGCGACCTTGACGCCGCTGTCGCGCAGACGCTCGACCGCGGTCGGGACGAGGTTCGGGTAGACGCAGAGCGCCGCGACCGACGGGATACTCGCGTCCGAGGGGTCGGGGCGGACGGCCTTCGACGCGAGCGCCGCGACCTTGCCCGGCGTATCGGCGCCCTCGAGTGTCGTCAGGTCGGTCATCCGGACCGCCAAATCAAGCGCGAAGACCTTCGCCTCGCGCTTGATCGACCGCTTGGCGAGCGTTGCGGCGCGCTCCTCGAGCGCGACCTGGTCGATCGACCCGATCCGCGGCAGCCGCGACTCGAGCGGAAGCTCGAAACCCGTCGGGAGCGCCGGCGCCTGCGCCATGACCGGAGTCTAGCCGTGCCTGCTCGGCCCGCTCAGCGCTGTGCCCCCGGCGGGCAGCCGCTCGGCGACGCCGGCGATGCCCGTGGCGCGCGCGGCGGCGAGCGGATCCCTGCTTCGCCGGCGCTCGTCCGGCGCGTCGCCGACCTCGACGGTCGCCGCGCCGGGCGGCCCCCCGCGCGGGCGCGCGCTCGGCCAATCAGCCGGACGCGAGACTCGGGCTCGCAACCGAACGCGCCCTCGCCGAGCGAGCAGAAGCGGGCGAGCCCGAGCTTCTCCATCCACGCCCGCGGCAGTTGAGCAAGAGCGTCCGGTCGGCGTCGAACAGCACGAGCAGGCGCACGCTCAGATGCCGAGGCGCTCGAGCATCGCAGCGTCATGCCGCCACTTCGGCCGCGTCTTCACCTTCAGGTCGAGGAAGACTGGGTGCCCGGCGAGGTGCTCGATCTCCGGACGCGCGCGGGTGCCGATCTTCTTGACGACCGAGCCACCCTTGCCGATCACGATCTGCTTTTGCGACTCGGTCTCGACGAAGATCGTCGCGCGGACGACCTTGTCGGTCAGCTCCTCGACCTCGACCGAGATCGCGTGCGGCACCTCTTCGCGCGTCAGCTGAAGGGCCTTCTCGCGGACGAGCTCGGCGATGTGAAGCTCCGGTGCGAGATCGCTCCGCTGCTCTGTCGGGTAGTACGCGCGCCCCTCCGGCAGCAGCGAGACGAGGTCGTCGCGCAACTCGCCGACGCCGTCACCCGTGATCGCGCTGACGGGGTGCAGCGAGTGGAACTCGCCGAGCCGCGCGGCGTTCTGCATCTGCTCGGCGATGTGGCCGGGCTTGAGGCGGTCGACCTTGTTCAGGGCAATCACGACCGGCACGCCGAGAGCAAAGACACGCTCGGCTATGAAGCGGTCGCCAGCGCCGATCCGCTCGCGCGCGGAGAGGACGAAGAGGACCGCCTCCACGTCCTCGAGCGACTGGTCGACCGTCCGCTGCATCCGCTCGGTCAGTGGGTCGCGCGGCCGCTGGAACCCGGGCAGGTCGGCCAGCACGAGCTGGTAGCCGTCGCCGTTGGCGATCCCGATCACGCGGCGTCGCGTCGTCTGCGGCTTGTCCGAGACGATCGCGACCTTGCCGCCGGCGAGCGCGTTGACGAGCGTCGACTTGCCGACGTTCGGCCGCCCGGCGACCGCGACGAAACCGCTCCTCAAAGGTCCACACCCCCGCCCTCGGCGGGGATGACTGCCCGCCGCCCTCGGCGGTGACAATAGGCGCGGGCGGCGCACGTGTCCGTGACGCGGTCGTGACGATTGTGGAACTTCGGCAGCGTCGTCACCGCGTGGCGGCGCTCAATCGAGGTCCCAGGTGTCCGGGAGCAGGTCGCCGGACGCGTAGCTGACGACCTCGCCGTTTCGGTTCTTGAACGTGACGGTCCCGAGCCGGAACTCGTACAGCCACTGACGGCAGCCGCCGCACGGCGACGCGGTGATCCCGATCGCCTCGAGGTCGCCGGGACGACAGCCGGCGACAACGGCGCACGCGATGGCGACCTTCTCTGCGCAGACGCCGAGCGGGTAGGCCGCGTTCTCCACGTTGACGCCCTCGAAGACGCGGCCGTCACGTGCGCGCACCGCAGCGCCGACGAGGTAGTTCGAATACGGCGCGTAGGCGCGCCCTGCGGCGGCGACGGCGCGCTCGTACAGCTCCTCGCTCACGCGAGCACCTGGAACACGACGAGCGTGATCAACGCGCCGAGAACGCCGCCGTACGCCACCTCGAGGGCGGAGTGAACGCCAGACTCGACTCGCGTCTGCGCCACGAGAAGCGCCATGATGAACGTCAGCGACGAGATCAGGAAGCGATGCGAGTCGTTGATGATCAACGTCGCGGCCATCCAGCCGGCGAAGGCGACCGCGGCGTGACCCGACGGGAGCCCGCCGCGGAGCGGTGTGCCGCGGCCGGTGTACGCCTTCGTCGCGATCACGACGATGATCGTCAGCACGAGCGCGATCAGCGTCACCTGTGCCGGTGCGTCGCGGATCCGGTCGAGCAGGCGCGAGCTGCGGTCGGCGACCTGGCCCGAGAAGACGAGGTAGCCGACGGCGATGGCGTTGACTGTCGCGATCAGGACCGCGCCGGCGGCGACGTCCTTCGCCAGCTTCGCCAGCGGGTCGAAGGCGGTCGTCGCGACGTCGATCGCCTGCTCGATCGCCGAGTTGATCATCTCGGCGATGAAGACGAAGGAGATCGCCAGCAGGAGCACGATCAACTCGAGCTTCGAGACGCCGATCGCGACGGCGATGACGAGCACGATCGTCGCCGCCAGGAAGTGGAAGCGCATGTTCCGCTGCGTGCGAAGCACGTGGATGATCCCCTCGAAGGCGAAGTTGAAGCTCTCGAGGATGTTCTGCGCCCGGCGCTTCGTCACGCGCTCCACCGCGCCTCCTTCGCCTCCATCTCGTCGCCGTGATCGTGGCCGAGCAGATGCAACAGGCCGTGCACGAGCGGCCGCGGCCAGCGCGTGCCGACCACCTGCGGGCAGAGCACGGTGTCACCGAGCTGGCGCGGGGGCCCCGGCGCGAGGTCGTCCCGCGCGTCGATCGGAAACGAGAGCACATCCGTCACCTCGTCGATGCCGAGGTGGTCGCGTTTGAGCCCCCGCATCTCGTCCGGCCCGACGAAGTGCAGCCCGAGCTCTCCGTCCTCGACGCCTTCGCCCGCGAGCACGCTGCGGGCGAGCTCGGCGGCTGCCTCCTCCTCGACGTCCACGCCGCTGCGGTTCGACACCTCGACCGAGATCATGGCGCTATCTGCTGCGCTGCGTCCCCGTCTCCTCCGCGTGGAGCTTGTACGCCTCCACGATGCGCTGGACGAGCTTGTGGCGCACCACGTCTTCGTGGCCGAAGCGGATGAACGCGATCCCGTCGATCGAGCCGAGGATGTCCTGCACCTGGATCAGCCCTGAGGCCTGCTCGCGCGGGAGGTCGATCTGCGTCACGTCGCCGGTGACGACGACCTTCGAGCCGAAGCCGAGCCGCGTCAGGAACATCTGCATCTGCTCGGGGCTCGTGTTCTGGGCTTCGTCGAGGATGATGAAGGAGTCGTTGAGCGTGCGGCCGCGCATGAAGGCGAGGGGCGCGACCTCGATCGTGCCCTTCTCCATGTACGCCGCGAGCCGGTCGGGGTCGAGCATGTCGTAGAGCGCGTCGTACAGCGGGCGCAGGTACGGGTCGACCTTCGCGAGCATGTCGCCGGGGAGGAAGCCGAGGCGCTCGCCGGCCTCGACCGCCGGACGCGTGAGGATGATGCGACCGACCTCGCGGTCGGAGAGGGCGGCGACCGCGAGCGCCATCGCGAGGTACGTCTTGCCCGTGCCCGCCGGTCCGATGGCGAAGGTGACGGTGTGCCGTCGGATCGCGTCGACGTAGCGCTTCTGGTTGACCGTCTTCGGCGAGATCTTCTTGCCGCGGTGGCGCCAGACGACGTCCTCGAAGACGTCACGCAGGTCTTCCGCCTGGTCGAGCGCCGAGAGCACCGCGTCGACCGTCCCGGGGCCGATCTCATGGCCGCCCTCGACCAGCTCGGCGAGCTCGTCCACAACCGCCCGGGCCTGGGTCACGTTCGGGTCGTCGCCCTCGATCGTCAGCCGGTTACCGCGCAGCAGCAGCGTGATCCGCAGCCGCTCGCGCAGCGCGTCGAGGACCGCGTCGTCGACGGTGGCAAGCTCGGCCGCTACGTCGTTCGAAACTGAGAGAACTTCCTGCATCCGGGCGAAGTGTAGGGGCTCGGCCCCCGCGCGACGCCCCCGCTCAGGCGAGCTTCTCTCGCACGAGCTGGCTCACCGCAGAGCCGTCGGCACGGCCGGCGACCTGCGGCATCACGTCCGCCATCACCCGCCCGATGTCCCGCATGCTGGTGGCGCCGACCTCGGCGATCACATCGTCCACGATCTCCTCCAGCTCGTCCTCCGAGAGAGGCTCCGGCATGAACTCCTCGAGCACCTCGAGCTCGCGCTCCTCCCCGTCGGCCTGATCCTCGCGCCCGCCCGCCCGGAAGGCCTCGGCGGCCTCGGCGCGCTTCTTGCGCTCGCGCTGGAGCACCTGCAGCTCCTCGTCGTCGTGCAGCGGACGCTGCAGCTCCTTCTCGGCCGAGCGCAGGCTCGTGAGGATCAGGCGCAGCGTGTCCCGACGGTGGGCGTCACGCGCGGCCATTGCCTCCTTCAACTCGTCCTCGAGGCGCGCGATCAGGCTCACGCGGCGAGCCCTCGGATGCGGCCGCCGAGCACGTGCCAGTGGAGGTGGAAGACGGTCTGACCCGCTCCCTCCCCCACGTTGACGACCACCTTGTACTCGTCGAGGCCGGCCGCCCGCGCCGTCTCCGCCACGAACTCGAGCATCCGCTTCGCCTCGTCGTCCGGAAACTCCGAGACCTCGCGAAAGGTGTCGACGTGCCGCTCGGGCAGCACGAGCAGGTGTGTTTCGGCCTGCGGGGAGATGTCGCGGATCGCGACGAAGCCGTCGGCCGCGTGGACGTGGTCGCCCTCGCGGACAAGCGCGCAGAAGAGGCAGTCGTCAGGCAGCGCGGATCCCCTCTTCTGTCACCTCGGCGCCACGGACGCGCACGAGCTCGCCGACGCGACCGTCGACGAGCCACGGCGAGTAGTCGTCGCCATAACCCCGGTTCGGGCGGTCGACGAGCACGACGTCCTCGCGGCCGACCTTCTCGCGCCAGCGCGCCAGGCTTGCGAGGCGCGAGGCCTCGCGCAGGCGCTCGCCCCGCTCGCGCTTTGCCGACCGCGGAACCGTGTCGGACGCCGCAGTGACCGTGCCCGGCCGCGGCGAGTACGGAAAGACGTGCGCCTTCGTGATGCCTGCCGCCTCGACGACGCCGAGCGTGCGGCCGAACGCCTGCTCGTCCTCGCCGGGGAAGCCGACGATCACGTCCGTCGTGAGGTTGAAGTCCGCAAGCGGCTCGAGGCGCCGCAGGTAGGTGGATGCGTCGTAGCGCCTCCCCATCGCTCGCAGGACGCCGTCGTCGCCGGACTGCAGCGGGACGTGGAGATGGCGCGCCACCGTCGGCGTCTCGCGCAGCGCCCGGCCGAGCTCGGCATTGACGTGGTTGATCTCGATCGACGACAGCCGCAGCCGCGCGAGCCCCGGCACCGAGCCGGCCTCACGGACGAGCCGCGGCAGGCCGTAGGCGGCCTCGCGATCGCGGTAGCAGCCGAGGTTGATGCCGGTGAGGACGACTTCCCGATGCCCCTGTGCGACGCGCCGTCGGATCTCGCGCAGCACCGCCTCGGCGGGACGGCTGCGAGAGGAGCCTCGGACCTGCGGGATGACGCAGAACGCGCACGAGAAGCTGCACCCGTCCTGCACCTTGACGAAGGCGCGGACGCGTTCGAGGTGAAAGTCGGCCCTGACGCATCCGATCGCGCCCACATCGCGCGCCACCGCATCCGGCGTCTCCTCGCTTCGTCGCGCGACGACCGTCACGTTCTCCGGCAGGCCCGAGAAGCCGTCCGCCGCCAGCGAGCCGCCGCAGCCGGTCACGTACACACGTCGGTGCGTACGCGCCGCGCGCGAGGCAGCGTGGCGCGACTTGCGGACCGCCTCGTGGGTGACGCAGCACGTGTTTACGATCGCCACGTCCGCCCCGTCGTCCAGCTCCGCGTGTCCGTCCGCGAACAGCCGCTCGCGGATCTCCTGCGCGTCGACGTGCGAGACCTTGCAGCCGAGAAAGCGCACCGAGAAGGTCGTCACGGCGCCGGACTCTACTCCTCGCGCTGAAAAACGTCCGCGGCCCAGCCGCCGTCCGTCAGCCGCCGCGCCCGGCGAAAGCCCGCCGGCACCGGCGCGTCCTGCTCCAGGTAGCCCGAGGTGATCACGGTTCGTGCATCGAGCAGCCGTCCGAGCGAACCGGCCGCGGCCGCGGAGATGTTGGCCACGGCAACCTCGGAGCGCGGCAGTGGCTCGCCGAGCGCGTCGAGCAGCCGGCACTCGACGGCGGCGCCGTTGACGGCCGCGTTGCGCTCCGTCGCCTCTATCGCCGAGCGGTCGTGGTCGATCGCGATCACCGGGGCGAAGCCGAGCCGTGCGGCCGCGATCGCCAGCACTCCCGAGCCGCAGCCGACGTCGAGCAGGCTGCCGCGCTCGAGATCCGTGAGCAGCTGCAGGCAGAGACGCGTCGTCGCGTGGCCGCCGGTGCCAAAGGCGCGCCCGGGGTCGACGACGATCACCTCGAGCCCGGGCGGCGGCTCCTCCCACGGCGGTCCCACCCACAGGTTTCCGAGCTGGACCGGCCGGTGGAACTCGCGCCAACGCTCCTCCCAGCCGGCGCCGACGTCCTTCGCGTCGATCTCGCCGAACGCGGCCCAGAGGCGCTCCTCGCCCGCGTCGTCGGTGTAGGCGACGAGCTCGAGGCCGTCGGCGTGGTCCAGCTCCTCGAAGCCGTCCGGGAAGAGCTCGAGCATCAGCGCGCGCGCCGCCTCGGCGCGCTCGACCGGGACGGACGCGGAGACGCGGCGGAGTGCGCTCAGAGGAACGCGCTCTTTAGCTTCTGGAAGAACCCTTCGTCCGCCGCGTAGGTCTCGGCGTCGGCGCTGCGGCCGAAGTCCTCCAGCAACCGGCGCTGCTCGTCTGTCAACCGCCTCGGCACGTGGACGTTCACGAGGACGCGCTGGTCGCCACGCCCGAAGCCCTGCAGCACCGGTAGCCCCCGGCCGCGGAGGACGCGCAGCGTCCCCGGCTGCGTCCCGGGCTCGAGCTCAAGCTCGAGCTCGCCGTCGAGCGTCGGCACCGTCACGGTCGTCCCGAGCGCGGCATCGGTCATCGTCAGGTCGACGGTGCAGAAGATGTCGTTGCCCTCGCGCACGAACCGCGGGTCAGGCTTGACGCGCACCTGCACGTAGACGTCGCCTGCGCGGCCGCCGAGCGAGCCGGCGTGCCCCTCTCCGGAGATGCGGATCTGCTGGCCGTCATGAATTCCGGCGGGGACCTCGACGTCGAGCGCGCGCTCCTCGACCGTGCGGCCGGCGCCCTCGCAGTCGAGGCACGGATCCTCGACGACGCGACCGGCGCCGCCGCAGGCCGGGCACGCCTGCGAGCGGACGAACTCGCCGAACGCCGTCCGCGAGACCTGCTGCAGCCGGCCGCGGCCGCTGCACGTGGCGCAGACCACCGGCTCCGTTCCGGGCTTCGCGCCGATGCCGGCGCAGGTCGCGCACGTGACCGTCACAGGGTACGGCACCTGCCGCTTCGCCCCCGTCGCGGCCTCGGCCAGCTCGAGCTCGACCTGCGCGACGACGTCGGCGCCTCGAGCACGGCCGCCGCGGCTGCCGCGCGAGAAGATGTCCTCGCCGAAGAAGGCGCCGAAGAGGTCTGCGAGCGAGCCGAAGTCGAAGCTCGTCGGGGTGAAGCCGCCCCCGCGCAGCCCCTCGTGCCCGTAGCGGTCGTAGAGCTGGCGCGTCTCGCTCTTCGACAGCACCTCGTACGCCTCGACGACCTCGCGGAAGCGCTCCTCGGCATCCGGCTCGCTCGAGACGTCTGGGTGGAGTGTGCGCGCAAGTCCGCGGAACGCCTTCTTGATCTCGGCTTCGTCCGCCGTCCGCGAGACCCCGAGGAGCTCGTAGTAGTCGCGCCTGGTCGTCGCCATCCTCAGCTGAGCGTAGCGCCCGCCCTAGGTATCGTCGTAAAGCTCCTCGACGAAGCGCGAGAGCTCGGCTGCGGCGGCGCGGACGGAGCGAATCGCCTTGTCGTAGTCCATCCGCACGGGACCGAGCAGGGTGACGGCGCCGAGCGTGCGGGTCGTGAGGCCGTACGAGGCGCCGACGAGCGAGAGGTTCTGCAGGCCCGGGTGGTCGAGCTCCGGCCCGACCCGCACGAACGGCCGCCGCGGATCGAGTGCCTGGCTCAAGACCTCGAGCAGCGCCGCTCGCTTCTCGAGCACCTCGAGCAGCCGCTGGTAGCTGTCGAGCTCCTGGCCCTGCAGATCCTCGAGCAGACCGGCCGTCCCACCGACGTAGAGGCTCTGCTCCTCGGCCGCGAGCGCCTCGTCGAAGAGCGGCCGCAGCGTCGCGAGGAACCCGGCTTCGCGGGTGCCGGCCGCCGGCTCGTCGAGGCGGCGGCGCAGCAGGCTGCTGCCGAGCTCGAGGCCGCCGACGCGATCGTTGAGGTATTGCGTCGCCCAGGTGACGAGACCCGGGTCGGCGGGCTGCTCGAAGCGGTAGACACGCTTGGTCACGCTCCCGGTGGACGTGATCGCGACGACGAGGACGACCTGCGGCTGCAACAGGAGCACTTCCACGTGCCGGACGGTCGCCGTCCCGAGCGGCGGCGCCGAGACGAGCGCGAGCAGGCGCGTCAGCTCCGAGAGCATCTCCGTCGTCGCCTGCAGCGCCGTGTCCACCTCGCTGCGAGCCGTCGTCAGGTCGAGCGGGAACCCGCCGGGTTGCGGGTCGAGGTGCTCGAGCAGCCGGTCGGCGTAGTAGCGGTAGCCGCGCTCGGTCGGAACGCGCCCGGCGGAGGTGTGCGGGTGCGTGAGCAGCCCAAGCCGCTCGAGCTCGGCGAGCTCCCCGCGCACCGTCGAGGTCGAGACGTCGAGGCCGCTCCGCTCGACGAGGGTGCGCGAGCCGACGGGCTCGCGGCTCGCGATGTATTCCTCGACCACGCCGCGCAGGATCGCCCCCTGGCGGTCGGTGAGCTCGATCTCGACGACGGTTCGCATCCCTTTGCAGGGATTTTAGGCGAGAAGCTCGGCCGTTACGCCGCCGCCCAGAAAGCGACCACGCTCGGTCAGCGCGAGGACTTCGCCGGCCGCCCCGCGCTCGACGAGGCCGAGCCGCTCGAGCCGCTCGAGCGCCGCCGGATCGACCGCCCCGGCGAGACCCTCCAGCGAGAGCGGCTCGTCGAGGCGGAGACCGAGCAGCACGCGCTCGAAGCGGCGCACCTCCCCGCCGAGCGGCTCGACCTCGCGCGGCGGACGCTCGCCGTTGCCGAGGGCCGCGAGGTAGAGGCCGAGCCGCGGCGTCGTGCGCAGGCGGCTGCCCGCGATCGTCGAGACGGCGCCGATCCCGAGGCCGAGGTAGTCGCGGCCGCGCCAGTAGGCGAGGTTGTGACGCGAGCGCAGGTCGCGGCCGTCGACGAGCTGCGGCGAGCGGCAGAAGTTCGCGGTCTCGTACCAGCGGTAGCCGGCTTCGGTCAGACGCGCGACGACCCGTTCGAAGTACGTCTCCAGCGCCTCGACCTGCCGCTCGAGCTCCACACCGTGCGCGTGGGTGAAGCGCGTTCCCGGCTTCGCCTCGAGCTCGTAGCAGGAGAGGTGCTCCGGCCCGAGCGCGAGCGCCTCGGCGAGATCGTCGTCGAGGTCGGTGGTGGACTGCCCCGGGATGCCGTAGATCAGGTCGAGCGAGACGTTGTCGCAGCCGGCGGCGCGGAGCGTCCCGACGGCCGCGCGGACCTCGTCGGGCGTCGCGCGGCGCTCGAGCATCTCGAGCAGGCGCGGCTGGAACGTCTGCGCGCCGAGCGATACACGGGTGACGCCGCTGTCGCGCAGCAGCGCCGCGAGGTCAGGCGTCACCGTCTCCGGATTCGCCTCGACCGTGACTTCCTCCGCTGCCGGGAGCGCGCGCAGCAGCCGCTCGAGCTCGCGCGGCTCCGTGACGGTCGGGGTGCCGCCGCCGAGGAAGACACTTTCCAGCCGCGGCGCTAGCGCCCCGCGCTCGAGCTCAAGCTCCGTGAGCAGCGCGTCGACGTACGCGCCGTGCTGGCCGTTGCGGCCGACAACCGTGACGAAGTCGCAGTAGCCGCAGCGCGAGGCACAGAACGGCAGGTGGACGTAGAGGTGCCGCGCGCCGCTCACTTCTTGCTCCCGTCCAGGTTCAGGACGGCGAGGAACGCCTCCTGGGGCACCTCGACGGCACCGACCTGCTTCATCCGCTTCTTGCCGGCCTTCTGGCGCTCGAGCAGCTTGCGCTTGCGGCTGATGTCGCCGCCGTAGCACTTCGCCAGCACATCCTTGCGCTTCGCCTTGATCGTCTCGCGCGCGATCACGCGCGAGCCGATCGCCGCTTGCACGGCGACGTCGAAGAACTGGCGCGGGATCTCCTCGCGGAGCCGGTCGACGAGGGCTCGGCCGCGGGCGTAGGCGCCGTCGCGGTGGACGATCAGCGAGAGCGCGTCGACCGGCTCGCCCGCGATCAGCACGTCGACGCGTTCGAGCTTGCCCTCGCGGAAGCCCACGAGGTCGTAGTCGAAGCTCGCGTACCCGCGGGTGCGCGACTTCAGCTGGTCGTAGTAGTCGAGCACGATCTCGCCGAGCGGCAGCTCGTAGACGAGCAGCACGCGCTCCTCGGACAGGTACTCCATGTGGTCGAAGCGCCCGCGCCGCTCCGTGTTCAGCTCCATCACCGGGCCGACGTAGTCCTTCGGGACGATGATCGACGCCTTGATGTAGGGCTCCTCGACTCGCTCGACCTCGCGCGGCATCTCGGCCGGGTTGTGCACCTCGACCTCCTCGCCGCCCTTGGTCAGGACCCGGTACGCGACGTTCGGGGCCGTCACGATCAGGTCGAGGTCGAACTCGCGCTCGAGCCGCTCGCGCACGATCTCCATGTGCAGCAGCCCGAGAAAGCCGCAGCGAAACCCGAAGCCGAGTGCCTGCGACGTCTCGGGCTCGTAGAACAGCGCGGCATCGTTCAGCTTCAGCCGCTCGAGCGCGTCGCGCAGCTCGGGGTACTCGTCCGAGTCCGTCGGGAAGAGCCCGGCGAACACCATCGGCTTCACGTCCTTGTAGCCCGGCAGCGGCTCGGCCGCCGGTCGCTGCTCGGACGTGAGCGTGTCGCCGACGCGCAGCCGGCTGACGTCTTTCAAGCCGGTGATCACGTAGCCGACCTCGCCGGCACCGAGCGCCTCCGCGGCCTGCATCGTCGGCGAGAAGAACCCGACCTCCTCGCACTCGAACCGTGTGCCCTGCGCCATCGCGCGCAGTGGCTCCCGCGCCTTGAACGAGCCGTCGACGACCCGGACGAACGCAACGACCCCGCGGTACTGGTCGTACGACGAGTCGAAGACGAGCGCGCGCGCCGGCGCCTCGGCGTCGCCCGCCGGCGGCGGAATCCGCTCGGCGAGCGCGTCCAGCACCTCGGCGATGCCTTCGCCCGTCTTCGCCGAGATCCGCAGGACGTGGCCCGGGTCGTCGCCGACGAGCTCCGCGATCTCGGCGGCCGCGCCGTCCGGATCGGCCTGCGGCAAGTCGATCTTGTTCACGACCGGGACGATCTCGAGGTCGTTCTCGATCGCGAGGTATGCGTTCGCGACCGTCTGCGCCTCCGTTCCCTGCGCCGCGTCGACGACGAGCAGCGCCCCCTCGCACGCCTGCAACGAGCGCGAGACCTCGTAGGTGAAGTCGACGTGGCCGGGCGTGTCGATCAGGTTCAGCTCGTGGCCCTTCCAGGTCACGCGAACGGCCTGCGCCTTGATCGTGATCCCCCGCTCGCGCTCGAGCTCCATCGTGTCGAGCACCTGCGCGCGCATCTCCCGGCCGGTGACGGTGTCGGTCAGCTCGAGGATCCGATCGGCCAGCGTCGACTTCCCGTGGTCGATGTGGGCGATGATCGAGAAGTTGCGGATGCGTCGTTGGTCCATGCGAGCTCAGCCGGCGGCGCGGCGGGAGCGCAACGATAGCAACGCCCCCAGTTCACGAACTCCCAGCAAACGGCAGGAAACGGCGTATATCGCGAAACCAGCCGCGATCGCCGTCAGCAGCGACACGATCTGAGCGGCGGTCGAGCGGCCGAGCTCGTGGTCGAGTGCCCACCACGCGCCGAAGGCCGCGGCCGCCAGCACCCCCGCGGCGAGCGTGATGCTCAGGAACGCGCGCGCCGTCTCGCCGAACTCGATCCGGCCGAGGCGACGGCGCAGGAGCTCCAGCAGCGCCGCCGTGCCGGCCATGTTCACGAGCGTCGTCGAGAGCGGGATCCCCCAGGTGCCGAAGCGGTAGAAGACGGCGTCGAGGACGGCGTTGAGGCCGAGGTTCGCGAGCGCGACTGCCGTCGGGGTCCAGGGCGACTGGAGGCTGAAGAACGCTCTGTTCAGCAGCAGCATCGTCCCGTTGAACGTCAACCCGGCCGCGAAGGCGGCGAGCGCCCCCGCCACGACGTGGGTCTGGTGAGGCCCGAACTGACCGCGCTCGTAGAGCAGGCGCACGATCGGCAGCGCGAGCACGGCCGCGAGCGCGCTCGCAGGGACGAGCAGGAACGCGATCTGGCGCAGGCCCACGCCTACGGTGTGGCGAAAGCCGTCGTAGTCGCCGCGAGTCGCGAGGCGCGAGAGCGAGGGGAAGAGCACCGTCGCGACCGCGACCGAGAACATCCCCTGCGGCAGCATGTAGATGCGGAACGCCTTGTCGATCGCAGTCGGCGCGAGCTCCGGATCGATCAGCCGCGACGCGAACAGCGAGTCGACGACGAGGTTGAAGTTGATCAGGCCGAGCCCGATCGTCACCGGCACCATCAGCGTGAAGACGCGGCGCACCGCCGGGTCCCGCCAGTCCACGACGAGCTGCAGGCGGCCGTCGAGGCCGCGGAGCCACGGCACCGGCAGCAGCACCTGGATCACCGTCCCGACCACGATCGAGATCGCGTAGACGTAGAGCTTCGCGTCGATCGAGTCCGCGTTCGGCACGCCGAGGACGAGGCCGGCGATGATCGCGAGGTTCCAGAACACCGGCGTGATCGCCGGGACGGTGAACTGCTCATAGCTGTTGAGGATGCCGACGATCACGCCAGAGACACCAAGCAGCGCGACGATCGGGAAGAGCACGCGCGAAAGACCGATCGCAAGCTCCTTGTCGCCTCCGGGGTCGCCGAAAGGGGCGATCACGAGCGGGGCGATCACGATGAAGAGGGCCGTCAGCGCACCGAGGCCGAGCAGCATCAGCCAGAAGAGGCTCGACGCCACGCGCCACGCCCGCTTCCGGTCGCCCTTCTCGAGCAGCTCGCTGAAAACGGGCACGAACGCCGACGAGAGCGCCGCATCCGCGACGAGCGAACGGACCAGGTTCGGCACCTGGAAAGCGACCGTGAAGGCGTTGATCTTGCCCGCCGCGCCGAAGTAATAGGCGGCGACGATCTCGCGGACTAGCCCGAGGATGCGCGAGAGACCGGTGGCGAGCGCGAAGATCGCCGTCGACCACGCCAGCCGCCGGCCGCGGGCCGCGGGTTGCTCCTCCACGCGCGCGAGTATAGGAACGCCCTCTGCCGGATCCGGCGCGCGCTGCTACCATCACGCCGCCCGCGCAGCGGGCATTTTCGCGCCATGCCGAATATCAAGCAGCAGAAGAAGCGGGTGCGCATCGCCTCCGAGGAGCGGCTCGAGAACCTACGTTACGCCTCGACGGTGAAGACGCTCACGCGGCGCCTGCGCGCCGCGGTCGAGGACGGCGATGAGGGCAAGATCGCGGAGGAGCACCGGACGCTCGTCCGCTGGATCGACAAGGCCGCTGCCCGCGGGGCGCTCCACCGGAACGCCGCCGCTCGCAAGAAGTCGCAGGCGGCTCGGCTCGCCTCCGGCCGCTCCGGCCCCGGGTAGGTAGCGCTACGCGGTCGTCGCGGCCGAAGGGCCACGCGTGATCTCGACGAGCGTCCGCGCGAACTCGAGCTCGCCCGGCAGCTTGCTCCCGCCCTTCAGCGCCCAGTCGAGCTCGGCGAGGCTGACAACGGCGTCGCCGAGCTCTTCGGAGCTGAAGTTGCGAGCCTGCTCGTAGAGCTTCTGGACGTAGAAGCGATTGCGCTTCAGCCGCTCGGCTCCGGCCGCCGGCGGGACGCCCTCGGCGTCGAGCGACTGACACTCCCGGACGCGCGCGACGTGGTTCGTGAGCAGGCCGGCGGTGCGCAGCAGGACGTCGCGCGTCGTGTCTCCGGAACGCTCGACGAGCCGCTCGCTCGCGGCCAGCACCGCCCCGACGTCCCGTCTGCCCCACGCGTCGGTCAGATCGAACGGCGGCGCTTCCGCCCGGCCGGGGACGAGCTCGCTCACCTCAGGCTCGGCGATCCGCTCGCCGGCCGCCCACGTCGTCAGCTTGTCGACCTCGGTCAGGAGCTCGTCCGCATTGTCGCCGGCGAGCTCGACGAGAGCGCGGGCGGCGTCGCGGTCGATCTTCACACCGCGCTCCGCGAACTGCTGCTCGACCCACTTGGGAAGGTCGGCCTTGTTGCTCCGCCCGCGCGTCGGGATGTCGAAGACGAGCACCTCGCCGGCCTCCGCGACAGCCTTGGCGAGTGGCGAGTCGCGCTTGACCTCGTCTCCGAGGAGCACGAGCACCGTCGTGGGAGCCGGCCGCTTGAGGTACTCGGCCACCACCTTCACGTCCGCGGACTTCCAGCGCTCCACGCCGTCGACGACCACGAGGCGCCGCTCGACGGTGAAGAGGCCGAGCGCGTTGCAGGCAGCTGCGACGTCGTCGCCGCTCGACTCGAGCGCGCTCAGGTGCTCGGTCGCCTCCTCGCCGACGCGGTCGCGCAGCCGCCGCAGCGCACGGGTCACCTTCGGCCGGTCGGTGCCGACGATCAGGTACGCGGAGAGGAGCTCAGCCACCGGCGCCAAGCATAGGCCGCGGCCGCGGCGGCTACGAGCAGCAGCTCGAGGACGGCGCGGCCAGAGCGCAGCTGGGCCCCCGGCGTCGCCCCGATCAGGCGTGCGCAAGCGGCGAGGTAGGCGGCGCACCAGCCGTTGAGCCACGCGAGCGCGGCGGCGGCCGGCGGTGAGACGAGACCGGCGAGAGCGGTCGCGAACGCTAGGCCCAGGAGCGGTGCCACGGCCGGCGCCGCGAGCGCGTTCGCAGGGACCGTCAGGAGTGGGACCGCGTGGAACTGCAGCCAGAGGATCGGTGCGGTCGCGACGCCGCATGCCGTGGAGACCGCCAACACTGCGGCGAGCTTTGCCGGCACTGGATAACCCTCGAGCTGGCGCGCGAGCGGCGGCACCAGCACGAAGATGGCGGCGACGGCGGCAAACGACAGCTGGAAGCCGGGGTCGAACAGCGTGTACGGGTTCCACGCGAGGAGCACGAGCGCGCCGAGCAGGAAGAAGTGCCAGCGGT
>Ga0126311_10000141_pt1 | contig 36056 bp, 33 predicted proteins | sample Plot61_FD_92539 | JGI IMG/M metagenome (GOLD analysis project Ga0126311, IMG submission 92539) | Serpentine soil microbial communities from UC McLaughlin Reserve, CA, USA - Plot61 | ecosystem: Environmental > Terrestrial > Soil > Grasslands | place: USA: UC McLaughlin Reserve, Lake County... | reverse complement strand
GGCGGCGCAGCAGCTCGCGCTCGAACTCGGCCGTGCGCTCGCGCTTCGCGACCGCGCGCGTCGCCTTCGCGTCGATCGGCAGCGGGTAGGCGCGCACCCACACCTCGCGCCCCTCGAATTCGACGACGCCGCGGTCGTAGTCGACCTCCAGCTCCATCAGGTCGCGGCAGCACTGCAGGAAGTTGCGGCGGTAGGAGCGCGTATGGAAGCCGATGATGTCGTTCGCGAGCAGGCCGCGGTAGATCTCCTCGCGGATCGTGCTCGGCAGCACGCGCCATGCATCCGACTGCGTCCACGGGATGTGGATGAAGTGGTGCAGGAAGACGTCCGGGCGCATCTTTCGCACGAGCGCCGGCAGCGTGTAGAGGTGGTAGTCGTGGACCATCACGACCGGGTCCGTCTCGCCCTCGATCTCGTCGAGCACGGCGCGCGCGAGGTCCTCGTTGACGACGTTGTAGCCGAACTCGAACGCCTCGACCTCTTCCCGCCGGATGTCCGGCGCGTTCGAGAGGTCCCACAGGTAGTGCTGGATGAACCACAGCATCGGGTTCGCGAAGACGTTGTAGAAGCGGTCGTAGGCGTCCGGGTCGGAGGCGACGAGGCGTACGTGGTAGCTGCCGCCGTCGGGCAGCTCGACCGCGAACGGGCGGCTGTCGTGCTGACGCGACGCGACGATGTCCTCGTCCGTCATCGCGGATGCGATCCAGATCGCCTCGCGGTGCGAGGCGAGGCCCGTGAGCGCCGTGACGAGTCCGCCCGTCCCGCGTCGCGCCTCCCCGTCGGGCCCGAACGTGACCGGGCCGCGGTTGGAGACGAGAACGAGCGGGGCGGAGCCGGAGGGGCTCAGGAGCCCTGTCCCTCCAGCGCGGTGATCATCCGCAGCCAGTCGCGCAGCAGGCGCGGCATCAGGAAGTGGCGACGCACGTGCTCCTTGCCGGCGCGGCCGAGTCGCCGCCCGAGCGCGGGGTCGGCCAGGACCTCGAGGGAGCGCGCGGCGCACGCCTCGACGGTGTCGACGAGGAAGCCGGTGACGCCGTCCTCGACCTGCAGCGGGATGCCGCCGACGTTGCCGCCGATGAAGGGCCGCGCCTTCCAGATCGCCTCGGAGACGGTCAGGCCGAAGCCCTCGCGCGTCGACTTCTGGATCAGCACGTCGGCGTGCGACTGGAACGCGTTGACCTCGATTGCGCCGACGTTGTTGAAGTTGTTGAGGATGTGGATGTCCGGGTCGCGGTCGGCGTGGGCGATCGTCGCGTTGAAGAAGTCCCAGCCCTCGGGGTCGTCGGTCGCCATCGAGCCGACGAGCGCGAGCTGCACCTCCGGCATCTGCTCCTTCACGACGCGATAGGCATCGATTACCCCGAGCGGGTCCTTCCACGGGTCAAAGCGCGAGACCTGGCACATCAGCGGCCGGTCGACGTCGATCCCGAACTGCTCGCAGATGTAGACGGAGTCCTCCGGCGAGAAGGCCATGTTCTTCGGCGCGAGCGGGTCGATCGCAGGCGGGACGATGTTGATCGTGCCCTCCATCCCCGCCGGCACGTACTGCTGCATGTGGAAGACGGACGCCGGAAACGTCTTGATGTAGGGCAGCAGGCGCTCGATCGTCGCCGGGTTCGGCGTCGAGAGGTCGATGTGGCAGCGCCAGATCCAGTGGCGCGACTTCTCCGGCGCGAGCGTGTGCAGGGCGGCCGGCTGCGGGTCGTGCACGATGCAGGTGTCCCATCCTCTGGACAGCTCGCGCGCGTTCATCTCGTTGTAGCGGCGCCATGCGTCCCACTGCTCGTCGGTGAGGTCCTGCGGGCTGCCCTGCAGCGCGTTGTGCATCACCTTCGTGGCGTTGAAGAACTCCTCGCGGCCGTAGATGACGTGCCACTCGACGTCGAGGCCGACGTCTCTCATGAGCGGCACGAGCGTGTAGAGGATCTCCGAGACGCCGCCGCCAAAGGCGGTCGCGGACAGGTGCAGGACGCGCTTGCCCTTCAGCGGCTCCGCGAGCTCGAGGATCTCCTCAACGAGCGACCGACCGACGATGCTGGCGTAGTCGGCGAGCGTCTTGTGTCCGACGGCGATGGGTTGGAGCATCAGGCTTTGGCTCGCTCGGCTCGGGACGGGCTGGAGCGCGCGGACGATACCGAATCGCCCCGCCGGCGCCGGATACCGGCTGGCACGCCGGCGCTCAGGTCGGCAGCTCGAGTGTGAAGACGGTGCGCCCTGGGCGCGACTCGACGCCAAGCCGCCCGTTCATGCGCTCCGCCAGCTCGCTCGCGATCGCGAGGCCGAGGCCGGAGCCCTGCGCGTCGTCGGACGTATAGAAGGGCTCGAAGATCTGCGACAGCGCCGCGCGCGGAATGCCGCGGCCGTGGTCGCGCACAGAGAGGCAGGCGAAGCCGTTGTCGCGCGCGGCTGAGACGACGATGTTCGTTCCCGGCGTCGTGTGGGTGACGGCGTTGTCGATCAGGATCCGGGCGATCTGCGCGACGCGCACCGGATCGCACTGCGCCTCGACCGGTGCGCCCGGCAGGCGCACCTCCAGGTGCGAGTCGTGCTGGGCAAGCACCGGCTCGAACTCGGAGCTGACCGAGCGCGCGAGCTCCGCGAGGTCGACCGGCTCGGGCCGCAGCTCGAGCGAGCCGGCCTCCAGGCGGGAGAGGTCGAGCAGGTCGACGGACAGCTTCGCGAGGCGGTCGACCTGCTGGCGCACCTGTGCGAGGAAGCGGGCGCGGGTCTCCTCGTCGAGCTCCTCGTCCTCGAGCAGCTCGACGAAGCCGCCGAGCGAGAAGAGCGGCGTGCGCAGCTCGTGTGAAGCGGTCGCGATGAACTGCTTGCGTGCGCGGTCGAGCTGGGCGAGCTGGCGCTGCATGTCGTTGAAGGCGACCGCGAGCTGGCCCAGCTCGTCGTCGGAGTCGACTGGGATCGGGCGCGAGAAGTCGCCTGCGGCGACCTGCTCAGCCGCCTTCTCCAGCCGTTTGACGCGCTGGGCGAGCGCACGCGCGATGAGCCAGCCGGCGGCCACCGCGAGCGTGAGCGACAGCGCGCCGGCGACGAGGATCTGCCCGCGCACGATCGCGACGTTGCGCTCGACGTCTGCCATCGGCGTCGAGTAGACGGCGACCTCTGCGACGCGCCCGTCCTGGCGCAGCGGCATCGCCACCTCAGCCATCGGGCCATCGGCAGACACCTCCGAGCCGCTCGCGATGCGCCCGCTGCGCGCCGCCTCCTCGGCCGTCGGCAGCGCCAGCTCCGGCAGCGCGGGGTCGCTCGAGTCGGCGATCGTGCCGGGCACCGGCTTCCCGCCGATGCGACTGATCCGCAGCAGCGTGATGCGCGCATTCGCGGCGTCGCTCGCCCCTCGCACGACTCTCGCAACGTTGGTGTTGGGCAGGCTTCCGCCGACCGTTGCGGCGATCTGCTCCACCGTCTGTCTCGCAGACGTCTCCAGCTGCGAGAGCTTCTCGTCGCGCAGGCGCGACTGCAGTTGCGGCACGACGTAGAGATACAGCACGCCGATCGCGGCGAGCGTGATCGCGAAGAAGAGGAAGGTGAGGCGGTTGCGGAGCGAGCGCATCTGCGAGGCGCGGCGACGGACTGGCGAGGCGGGCGTGGCCGGGGAAGGCGCCCTCCGGTCAGTCGTCCGTGTCGCGGAAGCGGTAGCCGACGCCGCGCACGGTGAAGAGGTACTGCGGCTCCTTCGGGTCGCGCTCGAGCTTCTCTCGCAAATGACGGATGTGCACGTCGATCGTGCGCGGGTCGCGATAGGCCGAGTCGCCCCACACGCGCGCCAGCAGCATGTCGCGCGTGAAGACGCGGCCCGGGCTGCGCGCGAGCGTCAACAGAATCTCGAACTCGACGAAGGTCGTCGCGATCACTTCGCCCTGGAGCCACACGGAGCGTTTGTCGGGGTCGATCCGCAGCTCGTGATGCTCCAACGCCGCGCCGTCGCCGTCAGCTGCGCGCGACAGCTCGGAGCGACGCAGCGCCGCCTTCACACGGCTGCGGAACTCGCGCATCGAGAACGGCTTGGTGATGTAGTCGTCGGCGCCGATCTCCAGTCCGACGACCTTGTCGATCTCCTCCGACTTCGCCGTCAGCATGATGATCGGGACGGCGCTGCGGCTGCGCAGGCGCCGGCACACCTCGAGCCCGTCGAGTTTCGGCAGCATCACGTCGAGCACGACGAGGTCGAACGGACGCTCGTCGAAGCGGTCGAGCGCCTCACGGCCGTCGACCGCTTGCACGACCTCGTAGCCGTCTCTGCGCAGCGGGTAGGACAACAGCGTCTGGATCGACTGCTCGTCGTCGACGAGCAGGATGCGGGTGGATCGCTCGGCCATGGGGTTCCTGAAGCGTAGTCCGCTGAACGTAGCCGTACTACCTAAATTCCCGGAGGGTCTCGCCGGGACGGCCCCGACGGCGCACGTGGATAACCTGCCGCTGTGCTCGATCCGCGGATCTACCGGGCTGGATTCCTCCCCATCCTGTTCGCGCTCGTGCTCGTCGGCTTCTCGCTGCGGGAGCCCCCGCGTCCGCTGACGGCGTCACTCGCCCCGGACGCGTTCGACGGCGCGGCGGCGTTCCGCCAGCTCGACAGACTGGCGGCCGAGGCGCCGTTGCGGCGGCCCGGGTCGGCCGGCGACAGGCTCGTGGCGCAGCGTGTCGAGGAGACGCTGCGCACGAATGGCTTCCGCGTCGACATGCGGCGCTTCACGGGCGAGACGGTCGATGGCAGCCGCGAGTTGACGACGGTGGTCGGCGAGCGCGCCGGCTTCTCAAATCGCCGCATCCTCGTGGTCGCGCATCGCGACGCGCTCGGCCGCGGCGCGCGGGCGGAGCTGTCCGGCACCGCCGCGCTGATGGAGCTGGCGCGCGTGCTCGGCGGCCGGACGCTCGGGCGCACGCTCGTCCTGGCCTCGACGAGCGGCGGCACCGCGGGTGTTGCGGCAGCTGAGCAGCTGGCGCAGGAGCCGGGAGGACCGGTCGATGCCGTGCTCGTGCTCGGCGACCTCGCCGGCACGCGCACCGATCGACCGCTCGTCGTCCCGTGGTCGCAGTCGACGGCGCTCGCGCCGCTCGAGCTGCGGCGCACGGTCGAGTCGGCGGTGATGGCCGAGGTGCGGATGCGCGCCGGGACCGTGTCGCCGAGCGTGCAGCTCGCGCGGCTCGCGTTCCCGCTCACGCTCGGCGAGCAGGGACCGTTCAACGCGCAAGGACTCGGAGCAGTGCGGCTGTCGGCGAGCGGTGAGCGTGCTCCCGCCGCGGACGCGCCGGTCTCGGCGCAGCGGCTGACCTCGTTCGGTCGCGCGGCGCTGCGCAGCGTGGGCGCGCTCGACGGCGGTGGCGATCTGCCGAGCAGCGGGCCCTACATGCTGCTTGAGCACAAGGTGCTGCCGTCGTGGCCCGTGCGACTGCTGGCGATCGCGCTGATGCTGCCGGTGCTGCTCGCAGCCGTCGATGCGTTCGCGCGCGTGCGGCGTCGCCGCGAGCGCGTCGGCATGTGGCTGGGGTGGGTCGGGGTGAGCGTGCTGCCGTTCGTGCTCGGGGGGTTGCTTGCGATCGGCCTCTTCCGCACCGGTCTGATCGAGGCGGCGCCGGATGCGCCGGTCGCCGGCCTTGCGTCCGCGCCGAATGCGGCGGCGCTTGCGAGCATCGCGGTGCTGGTGCTGCTCGCGTGGTTTGGATTGCGGCCGCTGCTGTTGAGACTGCTCGGCGTGGACGGCGATGTTGCTGGCGGCGGAGCTGCGACAGCGGTCGTCTTGGCGCTGTGTCTCGCCACCCTCGCCGTGTGGATCGGAAACCCGTACGCGAGCTTGCTGCTGATCCCGGCGCTGCACCTGTGGCTGCTCGTGATGGCGCCTGAGACGCGTCTGCGCCGTCCGGCGGCACTCGCGCTGTGGGCGCTCGGGCTGGCGGCGCCGTTGCTGGTCGCTTACGCCTATGGACGCCAGTTCGGACTCGACCCGCTCGAGCTCGTATGGATGATCACGCTGCTCGTCGCGGGCGGCGGCCTGTCGCTGCTGACGGTGCTCGTCTGGAGCGTGGTGCTCGGCTGCACCGCCGCCGTGCTCGTGGTCGTGTGGTGCGGGTCCGGCGCCGATCCTGACATGGCCGCACCGATCACGGTGCGCGGCCCGAAGACGTACGCAGGCCCTGGCTCGCTCGGCGGGACCGAGTCGGCCCTGCGGCGATAGGAACCGGTTCTCAGCCCTGCCCGACTCCGCGCGTAGGATGCTGCGTCGATGAGGCGCGCGCTGCGGGCAATCTCGACCGTCCTGATCGTCGCGGGCGTGCTGATGATCGCCGACGCGGGGATCACGCTTGCGTGGCAGGAGCCGGTCTCCGCGCTGCTGGCGCGCATCGAGCAGAACAAGCTCTCCGGTCAGCTGGACAAGATCGAGGCCGCGCCGCCCACGCATGTGCAGCAGCGGGTCCTGAGAGCGCTCGACACGCAGAGACGCCGGATCGCATTCCTTGCACGCGAGGCGCGCCGCACGGCGCAGACGGGCGATCCAATCGGCCGCATCGCGATTCCCAAGATCGGGGGCGACTTCGTCGTCGTGCAGGGAACCGACAGCGCGACGCTGCGCAAGGGCCCGGGCCACTATCCGTCGACGACGTTCCCTGGCCTGCCCGGAACGGTCGCGATCGCCGGCCACCGCACGACGTACCTGGCGCCCTTCCGCAATGTCGACGAGCTCAAGCACGGCGACCGGGTCGTGCTCACGATGCCCTACGCGCGCTTCACCTACGCAGTCGAGCGCACGCAGATCGTCAGGCCGACGGCACTGTGGGTCACGAGAGACGTCGGCTATCAGCGGCTCGTGTTGTCCGCCTGTCATCCGCTCTACAGCGCAGCGCAGCGCATCATCGTGTTCGTACGATTGCAGCGCGTCGTGGCGCTTGGCGCTGCGAAACGCGGCTGAGAATCGACAGCGTTCGTCAGGACCCCTGGCTTTGAGTATGGCGACCCTGGTGGCCGGACGTCCGATGTTGCGGGAGTGTTCTCACGCCACATACGGAGGCTCCCGATACCGATTGCAACGACGGGCACGGACGACGCGGATGCGGGTCCGTGATGCGTGCCATCCGGCGTGTCCGGGAAAGTCGTTGGCAGGGATCGCATGGACGACGAGAACACCACCAAAATGAGAATCACCGAGCTCAAAGCGCAGATCGAGCGCGCTGCCTACGACGTGGACGTCGAGGCGGTGGCGGAGGCGTTCGTCTCCCGCATGCTCGCCGTGCATGGTGCGCTGCGCCGTGCCGACGTACGTGCACTGCTTGGGGACGCTGCGCTCGACGAGATGCGCTTGACCGCGTAGTTCGCCTGCCGGTCACCGCAAGCGGCGACCTTCGGCGATGTCACTAGAGCTCGTGCTCGAAGCCGCGCAATGAAGCGCCGCGCGGCCCGAGGTCGAGCGCCGGCTCGCCGGCTTCGACGGTGCCAATCCACGTGAGTGGCGCCGCCGCTTCCGCCGCGCGACGCGCCTCAGGCGGCACGCACACGCACAGCTCGTAGTCCTCGCCGGCGGTCGCCGCGAACGCGGCTGGATCCAGACCGAGCGTGCGTGCCACGTCGTCGACGCCGGGAGCGAGCGGCAGCCGCTCGAGGTCGACGACCATCCGCATCCCGCTGCGCTGGGCGAGGTGGCGCGCGTCGGTGGCGATCCCATCGGAGAGGTCGATCATCGCGTGTGCGCCTGCGGCCGCCAGCGCGCCGCCCTCGGCCAGGCGCGGCAGCGGGCGCAGGTAGCGCTGAACGAGCTGCGGCATCCCCTGCGCCCGGCCCTGCAGGATCGCGAGCCCGGCGCCGGCGTCGCCGAGCGTGCCGGTCACGCCGACGAGGTCGCCGGGCTCGGCGCCGTCGCGGCCGACCAGTGCGGCGGCGTCATCTGCCCAGCCGACGACCGTGACGGCGAGCATCAGCGCCGGCCCGCGCGCGACGTCGCCGCCGGCGATCGTGACGCCGCTCGCGGTGGCGAGTGCCTGCGCCGCGCCGAACAGCTCGAGGGCGTCGTCCTGCCCGAGGCCGGTCGGCAGCACGAGCGCGAGATACGCCTCACCCGGATCCGCGCCCATGGCGGCGAGATCCGACAGCGCGCCCGCAAGTGCACGGTGACCGGCGTCGGCGAGCGTCGCGGTCCCGTCCGCGAGCGAGGGGAAGTGGACGCCCTCGACCATCGTGTCGACTGACGTCACGGCGAACGCACGGCCGCGCACGACTGCCGCGTCGTCGCCGAGCCAGCGCACGACGCGCGGGTCGTCGTGCACGAGCACGCGCTCCAACGCCTCGATCAGCGCCAGCTCACGCACGGGCGGCGGAGGCAGAGCGGACGGAGACGCGAGCGGCGGTGCGGATCAGCGGTGGCGGTAGACGATGCGCGCGCGATCGAGGTCGTACGGCGACAGCTCGCAGCGCACACGGTCGCCCGGCAGGATGCGGATGCGGAAGCGGCGCATCTTGCCGGCGACATGGCCGAGGACGACATGGTCGTTGTCGAGTCTCACGCGGAACATCGCGTTCGGGAGGGCCTCGATCACCTCGCCCTCAAGCTCGACTTTTTCTTCCTTTGGCACGCGGGGAACCGTACCAGCGATCAGCGCATCGGCGCGTATCAGCCGGTCGGGGCGCCGGCGCCGCCGCCCTCGGTGGGTGCGGGCGTCGGGTTCCCGCCGGCCGGCGGCGTGACCGGACCCTGCTGCGGCGGATGCGCGTAGGCGTCCGGATTCGGGTTCGCGCCGCCGGGCGTGGTCGTCGTATCCGGGGTGGTCGTCGTGTCGTCGGTCGTGTCGTCCGTCGTGTCGTCGCTCGAGCTGTCGTCGTACGAGCCGGCGTAGGTGCCGAGGAACGACGAGCCCTGGAACGGCTCCTTCGGGGCCGGCCAGTCGCCGCAGTAGTCGCCCTTTGCGAACGTCATGAATTCGTCCCAGATCGGCGCGGCGATCGTGCCGCCGAAGACGGAGCTGCCGAGCGTCGTCGTCTCGTTCGGGAAGCCGACCCACACCGCCGTCGACAGTCTCGGCGTGATGCCGACGAACCACGCGTCGGTGTTGTTGGACGTCGTGCCCGTCTTGCCGGCGTTCGGGCACCCGATGTCGTTGCCGGCCGCGGTGCCGCCGGACAGCACGGCCTTCATCGCCGGCAGGATCTCGTATGCCTCGCCGTCGGTGAACTTCCGCACGCGTCTCGATCTGCCGAGGTCATCGACCGTGCCATCCGGGTGCACGACCTTCTCGATCCCCGTCACCGTGTTGCGCACGCCGCCGTCCGCGACCGTTGCGAACGCGTTCGCCATCTCGAGCGGCGAGACCCCGTATCTGAGGCCGCCGATCGACTCCGCGTAGTACGCGTCGAGGTGCGAGGTGATGCCCATGTCGTAGGCGGCCTGCCGCACCTTCTCCGGCCCGACGTCGGCGCCGAGCTGGGCGAAGACGGTGTTGTCGGAGGCCGGCAGTGCGCTCGTCAGGCTCATCGAGCCGGAGTAGGAGTGGCTGTCGGTCTGCACTTCCCACGTCGGCGCCTGCGGCAGCCAGCCGGGCGACAGATGTCTGGAGACATAGGACGTGCTGTCGGGATCGATCCCCATCCGGACGGCAGCCATCAGGTCGATCACCTTGAACGTCGAGCCGGGCTGGCGGTGCGACTGCGACGCGTAGTTGAAGATGGTCGGACCGTACGTCGCCGACGAGGCCATCGCGAGGATGTGCCCGTTGTCGGGGTCGACGGTCGCCAGCGCGGCCGACGGGGCGCCCTCGTAGCCGACATGGCTCTGGATCGACTGGCGCGCGACCTCCTGGAATCTCAGGTTGATCGTCGTGTAGACCTTCAGCCCGCCCCGCTCGACGACGCGGCGGCCGTAGTGTCTGATCAGCTCGCTTCTGACGTAGTCGAAGAAGAACTGCTCGCGGCGGTGCGCGTAGTAGTCGCTGCGATGCACGCCGAGCGGTTCGCTGTTCGCGGTGTCGGCCTGCTCCTGCGTGATGTAGCCGGCCTCGACCATCGCATGCAGCACCTCGCCGCGGCGCTTGCGCGCCCCCGACGGATTGTTGAACGGGTTGTACTGCGTCGGCGCCTGCGGGAGGCCGGCCAGCAGCGCCGCCTCCGGCAGTGTCAGCGCTGAGGCCGGCTTGTTGAAGAAGATGCGCGCCGCGGCCTGCACGCCGACCGCGGTCTGGCCGCCGACGGTCCCGTATGGCACGTTGTTGAGGTACGCGACGAGCACCCACTCCTTCGAGTGCTCCTTCTCCAGCTCCTCCGCCAGCTTCGCCTCGCGGACCTTGCGCGTGAACGTCTTCTGGAAGCGGGTCTTGGGCGTGTAGAGATTGCGCACGAGCTGCATCGTCAGCGTCGAGCCGCCCTGCTGCGCCTCGTCGGACGTGGCGTTCTTGACTGCCGCGCGCACGATGCCGACGTAGTCGACGCCGCCGTGCTTGTAGAAGCGCTTGTCCTCGATCGCGACCGTCGCCCGCTTCATCACGAGCGGGACCTGGCTGCCCGGGATCGCGCGGCGCAGCGTGTCGGAGGCGATGAAGCCGAGGCGCGTGCCGTCGGCCGCGTAGACGATCGATACGGCGCCTTGCGGTCGCGGCTTCAGGTCCTGGATGTCGGGCGTGTCCTCGACGACGCTGACGACCCAGCCGGCGAACGCGATGCCGCCCGCCGTGGCAGCGACGATCAGCAACGTCGCGATGACGATGAGGGCGCGTCGCAGAGGACGGCCGTGGCGGCGCCGGTGGCGCCTCTGTCGCTCTCGGCGGGTCACGGGACGGAAGGGGACGTGCCGGCAGTCGGATGCCGGCGCGAACAGCGAGGAAAAGTGTAGCCAGGAGCCTGTTTCGGCCTGGTGGGTGCCGGTCCTCTATGCCAGCAAGCCGGCCTTGCGCAGCGCGCGCAATGCGTCCGCGCGCAGCTCGGACTCGCGCGCCGGACGTTCGGCCGGCGGGATCGTCCCGCGCGCGACGGTGAAGCGGACGCTGTCGGCGGTGATCTCGGCGACGCGTGCGATCGGCGTCCCGTCGAGTCCTCTGAGCGCGGTCAGCGCCGCGTCGGCGTCGACCGCCGGCGCGAGCCACAGCTCGACCTCGAGCCCGACGAGCGGCTCGACGATCGTGTCGTTGTGGAGGATCCCCGCTGCCAGTCGCTCGTTCGGAACGAAGATGCGCCCGCCGTCGCCGCCGCGCACGACCGTGTAGTTGAGGCGCACGTCCTCGACGGTGCCGCTCTCGTCCTCGATCGTCACGCGGTCGCCGATCCGCAGCGGCTGGGTGATCGTGAGCATCACGCCGGCGATCAGGTTCGCGAGCGTTTGGCGCGCGGCGAAGCCGATGATCGCCGCGAACAGCGCACCGGAGGCGAGCAGCCCCGCGGCGAGGCGGCTGAGGCCGCCGAACTGCGACAGCGCGAGCAGCAGGCCGACGACGACGATCGAGAGCGTGATCAGCCGGCGCAGGAAGCGCAGGCGCGTGTCCAGCACCGGCGTCAGCTCGTCGCCCACCATGGCGGTGGCGAGTCTGTGGCCGCGGTGCAACAGCGCACGGTCGACGATGATCGCGAGCACGATCGTGCCGGCGATCGTGAGCAGCGCGGTCAGCTCGTTCTTGTGCTCTTGCAGGAATGTGGTCGCGAGCATGGGAACATCGAGGCCGAGCATGGAGCGCGAGCGTACCGTCAGCCGCGGCAGTCTCCCCGCCCGCCTCGGCGCCCGTGCGCGCCTGCGCGGCGCGGTCGGCGGCCGGCGCTTGCGACCCGAGACAGCGCTGGCGTGGCGGGAGGCGTGGAGCGCGCTGTGGACCTCCCGCCTCGTCGTGTGGGCGGCGGGGCTGCTCGGACTCATGTGGTTCGGCCGCGCGCCCGGCACGGGCCCCTTCGACTCGCGCGGACTGACGACGCCCTTCTCCGGCTTCGGCGATCTGCTGGCGGCGCCGGCGGCGCGGTGGGACTCGGTCTGGTACCTGACGATCGCGCACGACGGCTATGGCACTGCGAGCGATCATCCGCAGGCCGCCTTTTATCCGCTCTACCCGCTGCTGATGCGCGCCGGCGGCTGGATCGTCGGCTCTCCCCTGCTGGCGGGCGTGCTGATCTCGTTGGCGTGTTTCCTCGGCGCGCTCGTGCTGCTGCACCGCCTCGTCACGCTCGAGCTGGGACCGCAGCACGCGCGCCCGACGTTGCTGCTCGTCGCCTTCTTCCCGGCCGCTCTGTTCTTCTCGGCGGTCTACTCGGAGGCGCTGTTCCTGCTCGTGTCGGTGGGCGCCTTCCTCGCCGCGCGTCAGGAGCGCTGGGCGTGGGCTGGAGCGCTCGGCGCCCTCGCCGCGCTGACGCGCAACAGCGGCGTGCTGCTGCTCCTGCCGCTCGTGCTGCTGTTCCTCTACGGCCCGCGCGCTGGCGGCGTCGCCGCCGTGAGCCGTGCCCGGTGGCTGCCGCGTTACCGCGTGACGCCGCAGCTGGCGTGGCTGGCGCTCGCGCCGCTCGGGCTGGTGCTCTATCTCGCGTGGTCGGCGATCGCGCTCGGCGACGCGTTCGCGCCGTTTCATGCACAGGAGCTGTGGATGCGCCACCTGCAGCCGCTCGGCGCGGTCACCGGCGGCGTCGAGGCGGCAGCGGACGGCCTGCGCGAGCTGACGCGGGATGGGACCGCGAGAAGTTACCTCGCAGAGAGCGGCGGGAACTCGCTCGACGGCGCCAGCCAGAGCCTGCTGCTGCTCGGCTTCCTCGTCTTCGCGCTGGTCGCGCTCGCCGGCGTGATCAGGCGTCTCCCGCTCGCCTACAGCGCGTATGCCGGCGTCGCGCTGCTGGTAACACTCTCGTACCCGGTCGATGCGCAGCCGTTGATATCGCTTCCGCGCTACATCGCCGTCCTGTTCCCCTTCCAGATGTGGCTCGCGCTGTGGGCAGGGGAGCGGGAGGGGCGCCTTGAGCGCGCGGTCGGCGTGAGCGCGGTGCTGCTGGGGCTGCTGGCGGCGCAGTTCGCGCGCTGGGGGTTCGTTGCCTAGGTTTCGCCCTCCGGTCGTCGCGAGCGAGCGACCCGCGGTCGACGTCAGAGCGCTGCTGCTCGATGCGTTGGGCACCCTGGTCGAGCTGGAGCCGCCGGTCGAGCCGCTGCGGCGTGAGCTGCGGGAGCGCTTCGGGTTGGAGGTGAGCGAGGCGGAGGCGCGTGTCGCCCTGCGGGCGGAGATCGCCTTCTACCGCGCGCATCACGACGAGGCGTCGGATCGTGAGCGGCTGGAGGACCTGCGGCAGCGGGCGGCGCTTGCGCTGCGGCAGGCGCTTCCGGCAGCGGCCGGACTGCCGCTCCCAGCGCTGACCGAGGCGTTGCTGGCGGCGCTGCGCTTCCGGCCGTTCGAGGAGGTTCCCGAGGTCCTGCGTGCGGCGCGCGAGCGCGGGGTGCGGCTCGTCGTCATCAGCAACTGGGACGTCTCGCTGCACGACGTACTGCAGGAGACGGGGCTCGCGGCGCTGGTCGACGCTGTCGTCACGTCGGCGGAGCTGGGAAGCGCGAAGCCGGCCGGCGCGATCTTCGCGCGCGGGCTGGAGCTCGCGGGCGTCGCGGCGGCGGCGGCGGTGCACGTCGGCGACAGCGTCGAGCACGACGTGGCCGGCGCGCTCGCGGCGGGGATAGAGCCGCTGCTCGTCGTGCGCGAGGGAGAGGATGGGCTGGGGGCGCGCCTCCGGCACCCCGCGTCCGATGCATTTGTGCCGCCCGGGGTGCGGACGATCCCGACGCTGCGGCCGCTGCTGGAGCTGGTCGACGGAGCCGGCTCCGTATCGTTCGACGCATGAGCAGCGGCGCCTCGTCCTTCGACTCGTGGCTGCCGCCCACCGCCGGGCCGCCCGGCGGGCTTCCGCCGGCGTCCGGGCAGAGCGAGCCCGGCGACGACGGCGGCGCGGCGCGCTGGGCGCCGTGGACCGCGGGCCTCGCGCTGGTCGTCGCGTTCCTGTTCGCGCTCATGGGCGCGATCTTCGTCGGCATCGTCGGGGCGATCTTCGGCGCAAGCTTCACCGATCCGCCGCCGGCCGTGAACATCACCGCGACGGTCGTCCAGGACGGCGCCTTCATCGGCGCGGCGCTGCTGTTCGCCGCTCGCGCCGGGCAGATCGTCCCGGCGCAGTTCGGCTTCGTGCGCACGCGGCTGCTGGCGGCGCTCGGTTGGATGGCCGGTGCGTACGTCGTCTACATCGCGCTCGGGGCGTTGTGGGCGCAGGTCGTCGACACGCACGCGGAGGACAAGCTGCCCGACAGCCTCGGCGCCGATGAGAGCACGGCTGCGCTTGTCGCCGTCTGTGTCGTGGTGACGGTGATCGCGCCGATCGCCGAGGAGACGTTCTTCCGCGGCTACTTCTTCGGCGCACTGCGCAACTGGCGCGGCGTGTGGCCGGCGGCCCTCATCACCGGTGTCGTGTTCGGCGGCATCCACGTCGGGTCGGCGCCGGCGGTCTTCCTCGTGCCGCTCGCGGTCCTCGGCTTCATGCTCTGCATCGTGCGCTGGAAGACCGGGTCGCTGCTGCCATGCATCGCGCTGCACGCGATGAACAACGCGCTCGCGTTCGGGATCACCGAGAAGTGGTCCGGCGGTGCGACGCTGCTGCTCCTGATCGGCGCCGTGACCGTCACGATGCTCGCGTGCGCCGCGCTGCTCCCACGCGAGCGCAGCGCGCTTGACACCCGCCCGCTCATCTAGCATTCGCCGCCTGATGCTCCGCCGGGTCGCCCTTCCGCTCCTGACGCTTCTCGTGCTGCTCGCGCTTCCGGGTGCAGTGCTCGCCGAGGACGCCGCTCCTGTGGTGACAGTCGCTGCCGCGAAGCCCGCGCCGAAGGCGAGAGCCAAGCCGACGAAGCCGAGAGCGACCGGTCGCATCGGTCTGCAGGTGGCTGGCTCTTGGTCGGTGAACGGCAGACAACTGGCCGTCGCCGGCCGGCCGCTGCAGATCGAGGGCCGCGTCGCCCCCTATGTCGCCGGGCAGACGGTGAGCGTGCGCATCTGGCGCGGGCACAAGCTGCTCAAGCAGGTGTCGGTGAGACCCAAGCCGACGCGCACGAAGAAGACGGCCGTCTTCAGCGTCAGATTCGCTCCGGAGAGAAGCGGCGACGTGCAGATCTTCGCGCTGCATGAGAGAACCGCCGAGCAGCGCAGACTGCTCGTGAAGACGCCGCTGTCGATCGTCACGCCGAAAGCAGGGCTCGGCATGAGCGGTCCCTTCGTCGCGCTGCTGCAGCAGCGGCTCGCGGCGATCGGCTACGCGACGCCGCAGAACGGCAGCTACGACGCCGCCACCGGCCGCGCCGTGCTCGCCTTCCGCAAGGTCAACAGGATGCCCCGCATCACGACGCTGACGCCCTTCATCGTGGACCGTGTGCTGCGCGGCGTCGGCGGCTTCAAGGTGCGCTTCCCGCAGCACGGCCGCCACGTCGAGGCGCACCTCGGCTGGCAGGTGCTCGCGCTGATCGACAAGGGCAGAGTCGTGCGTGCCTACACGACCAGCTCCGGCAAGCCGTCGACCCCGACCGTGCTTGGCAACTTCCGCTTCTACATGAGAGAGCCGGGCACCAACGGCCACGGGATGGTCAATTCGACCTACTTCATCCGCGGCTACGCGATCCACGGCTACTACGACGTCCCGGCCTACAACGCCAGCCACGGCTGCCTGCGGGTCCCGATCCCCGACGCGTTCGCGATCTACTCGTGGATCCACCTCGGGGATCAGATCGACGTCTACTACTGATCCACGTACCGGCGGCGTCGGCGACTCGCCCGAAGTGCCCCGGGCAGGAGTCGAACCTGCGGCCTTTCCCTTAGGAGGGGAACGCTCTATCCAGCTGAGCTACCGGGGCTGCGCGGAAGCGTAGTAGCTCGCCAAGCGGCGTGGGAAGCCCTGCTGAGACCGGCAGATGTCGGTTTTAGCGCTGCGCCTCGGACTTGGCCTGTCGGCGTTCGCGACCCTGTTAGACAGGGGGTGGTCCTTGGGTACCCGAGTTTTTGGTGCACAGGCGGTTTCCGTCCCCGATCCGGTGGAGGTGCGAATCGCAAGAAGTGCCGAGGTTACGTGGGGACCATTCGCGGGCCTGGGCTGCGAAGAGACTGTCGAGACTTCTAGAGCTGGCGCCGCCGGGCCGACGCTCACGTCGGCGGTGTCGAGGCTCGACCCCGTGCGCCTGGGGCCGAGTCGAACCGAGTGGGCGGAAGGGTGCGGGTCCGCGGGCGGCGCGACGCCTCCCGACTAACGCCTCGCGTCGCCGCTGCGCGAAGGGGGACCGGAGTAGGGATGCTCGAAGGACGGTCCTGCGCAAGACGCGCACGCTGCACGGGCACGCCACCGCGACGGTAGCGATGCGCCCTTCCGTCCGCTCTCAAAACTGCGAGGGGACGGAGCATGCGATGACACGATTGGCATCGACCTCGCCGGCGGGCGGACTGGGTCAGCTTGCCACGGCCGGCAGCAGCGCGGACTGGCGCTCGCACACCTTCCAAGATGGCGTACGGTCGCTGACGCTGGTCGGTCCGCTCGACGTGGCGCTCGCCGGACGATTGTGGACGCGAATCTCCGAGCTGCTCGAGCGCGGCTGCCGCCGCTTGATTGTGGACGCCAGCGCGATTGATCCGGACGGGGAGCAGCCGGCGCTGCTCGCCGCGATCTTCGCCGGGCGGCCGGGGAGCTTTCACGCCGTCGTCGTCGCACCGCGCGGCTCGGCGCTCGTGGACCTGCTGCCCGCCTCGGTCGGCGTCGCGCTGTCGCTGAGCGACGCCTATCGCCAACTGCGCGCCGGGGCCGTGCGCCGCCCCGCGCGGTCGCGGCCGGCCCCGGCCGGACGCATCCCGGCCGTCGAGCGGCATGTCCTCTCGATCCGTCAGTCGCTGCGGTGGGCTGAGCGTGCCGCCCGCGAGGGCGACTACGACCGCGCGCTCGCCTGGCTCGAGATGGTCGAGCGCGTCGAAGGCCGCCTCGACGACGAGTGGAGACACGCCCGCGACGTGTGGGTCGCCGCGTGGGCCGCGCAGACTGCACATGGCTCGTGCAGGCCGCGCGCCGGCCGGCGCTGACGGCACGTCGCAGCGCAGACGCAACGCCGAAGCATCACGGTGAAGCCGTGCGAAAGCTCCATCACACACAGGAGTTGGCTTGGCGCGCGCGAACTCCCGTTCACAGGCAGGTTGAGCCCATGGCCGCGACGAGCGACGAACGACACCCCATGCAGGTGGTGCGCCGATGAGCGTCGGCGCCCCCGGCCTGCTCGCGCAGGAGGAGCGCTACGAGCGCGACTTCGCGGCGGGCATGGAGCGTTCGCCGTGGCAGCTGTTCTGGCGCCGGCTGCGCTCCGACCGCGTCGCAATGGTCGCGCTCGCTGTGATCGTCATGCTCGTGCTTGTGGCGCTGCTCGCCCCGCTCGTCGTGAAACTCGCTGGCGCTCCCGGTCCGAACGTGCAGGATCGCAACGCGACTGACATGTTCGGCACGCCGATCGGCCCGACCGCCGATCACTGGTTCGGCGTCGACCCGCTCGGTCGCGACGTGTTCGCGCGCACCGTCTACGGCGCGCGCGTCTCGCTGCTGGTCGGGATCGTCGGCACCGGCATCGCCGTGCTCGTCGGCGTCACCGTCGGGCTCGTCGCCGGTTACTACCGCGGCTGGGTCGACACGCTGCTCTCTCGCTTCGTCGACGTGATGCTGTCGTTCCCCGTGCTGCTGCTGGGAATCGGGATCGCCTCGGCCTGCTCGCTCGGCAACGGCTGCGTCTCGGGCGCCATAACGCCAGGCGTCCGCACTGTGATCCTCGTGATCGCGCTTGTCACCTGGACGTCGATCGCACGTGTGGTGCGCGGTCAGGTGCTGTCGCTGCGGGAGCGCGAATTCGTCGTCGCAGCACGGTCTCTGGGAGCCTCGAACCGGCGCATTGTGGTGCACGAGATCCTCCCAAACCTCACTGCACCTCTCATTGTCTACTCAAGTCTCCTGCTTCCGCAGACGATCTTGCTCGAGGCGGCTCTTTCGTTCCTGGGCGTCGGCGTGTCCCCGCCGACGGCGAGCTGGGGCTGGATGATCGCCGACGCATCCGACAACTTCGACACGCAGTGGTGGTACATGGTCTTTCCCGGCGCAGCGCTGCTGCTGACCGTGCTTGCATTCAACCTGCTGGGTGACGGACTTCGTGACGCGCTCGATCCGAGAGCCGAACGGTGACTCAGGTGATCTCACTTTCCCGAACCCCGAAAGGACTTTCCATGCCGCGACCCGTCAAGCGCGCACTGCCTCTCTTCGCGCTCTGCGCCGCCGTGCTCGCGCTCGGCGCCTGCGGCTCGAGCAACAACGACAGTGGGGCGGGTGCGACGGTCGATAACGGCGCGGGAGGTCAAAGAGGTGGCACGCTGACACTTCTCACCAGTCAGGACATCCAGAGCCTCGACCCCGGGATCACTTACGGCTCCCTGGACCTCAACCTGCTCTCCTCCGCGGTGCGCACGCTCTACGCGTATGCGCCTGACAACCCGACGGACATCCAGCCCGACCTCGCCGCCAGCCCGCCGCAGGTCTCACCTGACGGCAAGACGCTGACGGTGAGAATCCGCAGCGGGGTGAGATTTGGCCCGCCGGTGAACCGCGAGGTGACGTCGAGAGACGTCAAGTACGCGATCGAGCGCGGCTTCAACCCGAACGTCGCGAATCCCTACGCCAGCACCTACTACGGCGACGTCGTCGGCGCGGCGAGAGCGACGGGCGGCCCGATCGCCGGCATCAAGACGCCCGACGACCAGACGATCGTCTTCGAGCTCACGCGTCCGACCGCTTCGCTGCTCGCGCAGGCGACCGTGCTGCCGCTGTCGGCGCCGGTCCCGCCGGAGTACGCGAAGCCGTTCGACGCGAAGTCGCCGTCCACGTACGGCAACCATCTCGTCTCGAGCGGTCCCTACATGATCCCGGCCGACAGAGACGGCGACGTGCTCGGGAACGGCTACGTCCCCGGTCGCAGCCTCAGACTCGTGCGCAACCCGAACTGGAGCGCGGCGACCGACGACCGCCCTGCCTACCTGAACGAGGTCGACTTCAGAATCGGCGGCTCTACGACCGTCTCCGGCCGCCAGGTGCTCGCGGGCGACGGCCTCGTGCTCGGCGACTCGCCGACGCCTCCGCTCGTCAAGAAGGCCTACCAGACCGCGCGCGACCAGATCTTCTTCTCGCCCGGCGCCGGGTCGCGCTACGCCGCGCTCAACACGGCGATCCCGCCGTTCGACGACGCGAACCTGCGCAAGGCCGTCGCGGCCGCGCTCGACCGCGAGCAGATGCGTCGCATCCGCGGCGGCAAGATCGTCGGCGACATCGCGTCGCACTTCCTCTACCCCGGCGTGCTCGGCTTCGAGGAGGCCGGCGGCCTGGAGGGCACCGGCGTCGACTTCCTCGCCAACCCCGAGGGCGACAGAGCGCTGGCGGAGAGATACATGAGAGCCGCCGGTTACGCCGACGGCAGATACACCGGCGACGAGACGCTCCAGGTCGTCGGCCTCGCCGGCGCGCCGGACAGCAACGACGCGCAGATCCTCGACCAGACGCTGCAGGACCTCGGCTTCAAGACGCAGCTCAAGCTCGTCGACGTGTCCGTCATGTACGGGCGCTTCTGCGGCGTGCCGAGAGCGAGAGTGCACGTCTGCCCGAACCTCGGCTGGATCCGCGACTTCGCCGACCCGCAGACGGTGCTCAACCCCGCCTTCAACGGCGAGTTCATCTTCCCCGAGAACAACCCGAACTGGCCGCAGCTGAACGACCCCGCGATCAACAGAGCGATGGCGAGAGCCGAGCTGACGGTCGGCGACCAAGCTCGCGCAGACGCGTGGGGGGCGATCGACAGACAGGTCACCGCGACCGGCGCTGCGATCCCATGGTTGTACGACAGACAGCCGAACGTCTTCTCGGCCGACGTGCGCTGCGTTCCCGAGCTGTGGAACCAGGGCCATTGCGACCTTGCGTACACCTCGCTGAAGTAGCGCGAAGCGTCAGCGCCGGGTAGGGAGAAGCCTGCCCGGCGCCGAATCAGACAGGACCGTGGCCGCCTACGTCCTCCGCCGGGTGCTGTGGGGCCTCGTGCTCCTCGTGCTCGTGAGCCTGCTGACGTTCGTCGTCTTCTACGTGCTCCCCTCGGCCGACCCGGCGCAGCTGCGCGCCGGGCGCAACGCCTCGCCGGCGACGCTCGCGCAGATCCGCGAGAACCTCGGCCTCGACCGACCGATGACCGCGCAGTACTGGACGTTCCTCTCGCAGCTCGCCTTCCACGCGAACCTGGGCTACAGCTACTTCAGCCAGGCGTCGGTCGGTTCGCTGCTCGTCGACCGCCTGCCGGCGACGATCTCGCTGACGCTCGGCGCGATCGTCATCTGGGTGCTCGTCGCCGTGCCGCTCGGCGTCGTCGCGGCGACACGCCGCGGCACGTGGGTCGACAAGCTGACGACCGGCGGCGCGCTGCTGGGGATCTCCGCGCCGGTCTACTGGCTCGGGCTCGTCGCGCTCTACCTGTTCGCCGACGACATCGGGATCTGGCCGCTCTTCCCCGGCGCGGGCAGCTACGTGCCGTTCACCGACGATCCGTGGCAGTGGTTCACGTCCCTGATCCTGCCGTGGATCGTGCTCGCCTCGACCTTCACCGCCGTCTATGCACGCCTGCTGCGCGGCAACATGATCGAGGTGCTCTCAGAGGACTACGTGCGCACGGCGCGCGCCAAGGGCTTGAGCGAGCGACGCGTCGTGTGGCGCCACGGGCTGCGCGCGGCGGTGACGCCGTTGGTGACACTTGCCGGCCTCGACATCGGCCTGCTGCTCGGCGGCGCGGTGCTGACGGAGGCGGTCTTCGGCATCCCCGGCATCGGGCAACTCAACTACCAGGCGATCGTGCACGCCGACTACCCGCTGATCCAGGGGACCGTGCTGCTGGCGGCGTGCTTCGTGATCGTCGCGAACATCTTCGTGGACGTGGCGTACGCGTACCTCGACCCGCGGGTGCGGACGTCGTGAGCGCGGGGGCGGACGTGGCGCTGTGCGTCGAGGACCTGCGCGTCGGCTTCGACACGCGCGACGGGCTCGTGCAGGCCGTCGACGGGATCTCGTACGCGGTCGCGCCCGGCCGCACGCTCGGGATCGTCGGCGAGTCGGGCTCGGGCAAGACCGTCGCGGCGATGACGGCGATGGGCCTGACGCGCGGGCTGCGCACACGCGTGTCGGGGCGGGTGCTGCTGGATGGGGAGGACCTGCTGGCCGCCTCGCCCGCGCGACTGCAGGAGCTGCGCGGGGACGCGATCGCAATGGTCTTCCAGGACCCGCTGTCGGCGCTGCACCCGCTGCTGCGCGTCGGCGACCAGATCGAGGAGGCGGTGCGTGCGCATCGGGGCGGGGCCTCGCGTGCGGTCGCGCGAGCCCGGGCGCTGGAGCTGCTCGAGCTGGTGGCGATCCCGAACGCTGCGCAGCGCATCGGCGCCTACCCGCATGAGCTCTCGGGCGGCATGCGCCAGCGCGCGATGATCGCGATGGCGCTCGCGAACGAGCCGCGCGTGTTGATCGCCGACGAGCCGACCACGGCTTTGGACGTGACCGTGCAGGCGCAGATCCTCGCGCTGCTGCGCCGCCTGCGTGACGAGCTCGGGATGGCGATGGTGCTGATCACGCACGACCTCGGCGTCGTCGCCGAGACGGCCGACGAGATCGCCGTCATGTACGCCGGCCGGATCGTGGAGCAGGCGCCCGCGGCCGAGCTGTTCGCGCACCCGCAGCACCCCTACACGTGGGGGCTGCTGCGCTCGGTGCCGCGGCTCGACGCGCCGGTCGGCGCGGAGCTGGTGCCGATCCCGGGTCGGCCGCCGTCTCTGATCGACCCGCCGTCGGGCTGTCGCTTCCATCCGCGCTGCCCCTACGTGCGCGAGCGCCACCGTACGGTCGACCCAGCGTTGGAGCCGCTCGCCGCGCGACCCGAACATGGCGTCGCGTGCCTGCTGCCGGAGGCGGAGCGGCAGGCGATCTGGAGCGGGCTGACCAAAGGTGCGTCGGCGAGATGAGCGGGATGCCGCTCGCCGCGGTCGAGCAGCTCGTCAAGCGCTTCCCGCTGACGCGCGGCGTGATGCTGCGCCGCCGGCTCGGCGAGGTGCCCGCAGTCGACGGGGTGACGCTGGAGGTGCGCGAGGGCGAGTCGCTCGGGATCGTCGGCGAGACCGGCAGCGGCAAGTCGACGCTCGCCCGCGTGCTGCTCAACCTGCTCGAGCCGACGAGCGGCGTCGTGCGCTATCGCGGCGAGGACGTCACGCATGCGCGTGGCGCTGCGTTGGAGGGGTTGCGCCGCAAGCGGCAGATGGTCTTCCAGGATCCCGCCGGCTCGCTCAACCCGCGCAAGACGGTCGGTGCCGCGGTCGCCGATCCGTTCGCCATCCACGGCCTGCTGCCGGAGCGCGCGGCGCGCGCGCGGCGCGTGAGCGAGCTGCTGGAGCAGGTCGGCTTGGAACCGGCTTTGGCGAACCGCTACCCGCACGAGCTGTCGGGCGGGATGCGCCAGCGCGTCGGGATAGCGCGCGCGATCGCGCTCGGTCCGGAGCTGCTGGTCGCCGACGAGCCGGTCTCCGCGCTCGACGTCTCGATCCAGGCGCAGATCCTCTCGCTGCTGCGCGAGCTGCGCCGCGAGCTCGGCCTCACGCTCGTGCTGATCGCGCACGACCTCGCCGTCGTGCGGCACGTGTGCGACCGCGTCGCGGTGATGCACGACGGCAAGCTGGTCGAGGTCGCGCCGGTGGAGGAGCTGTACCGCGCGCCGCGCGAGGCGTACACGCGCGAGCTGCTCGCGGCGGTGCCGCGGATCCCGGGGCTGGTGCCGAGTGCGGCGCCCGCGAGCCAGCCGGACGCGCCGCCGGCCGGCGGACCTCAGTCCTCGCCGCCGTCTTCCTCGTCGTCGACGTAGAGCGACTCGCTCGCCAGCTCCTGGCCGCGCGAGGAGAACAGCTTCACCTCGAGGAAGTCGCCGCGATAGGCGTCGGGCGCGACGAGCGTGAAGCGGTCGTCGACCAGCTCGCACTGGTCGACGGCGAGGTCGGCCAGCTCGGCGGTCGCGAGCGCGCCGTGCTCGACCATCGGCGTGCCCCAGATCAGCGTCATGTCGGCGGCTTTGCCGTTCTCCCCGCGCCAGCGGCCGATGACTTCCTCGTTGAGGTCGATCTGCCAGTCGGGGTTATCGTCGGCCGTCTCGCTCGTGAAGTCGGCACGCGCGGCGAAGTCGTCCGGCGCGCCGCCCGCGCCCTCGGCGAAGGAGACGAAGCCGAACAGCTCGTAGCCGGTCGTCGTGCGCGCGGTCGCCGGCACGTACGTGCGCCCGCTGTAGGTGCGGTCCGGGAACCAGGCGATCTCCCCGGGCTCGCCGAGCTCCTCGCCGTCGGAGTCGATCTCGGCGACGGCCGCGAGGAAGTGCCCCCGCAGCGTGTCCGCCCAGCGCCCGTACGGCAGCGGCTCCTGCGGCGGCTCCGCGGCGAAGCGGATCACGAAGCGGTCGGTCGGCGGCATCGCGGCGGGAGACTACCGGCCGGCCGACGCCGGGCTGGTGGCCGTCGGCTCAGACCGCGGTGCGCGACGGCTCGGGCACAGGCCGCCCGGTGTCGCGCAGGAGCGCGACGTGAGCCGCGACCGCCTCCTGCGCGTTGCGCTCGAGCTCGTCGCGGGTTCTGCCGAACGTCGTGCAGCCAGGGAGATCGGGGAAGTAGGCCCACCAACCTTCCCTGGTCTTCTCGTAGACGGCGGAGTACTCAGTCATCGCAGTTCTCTGATCCCGGTTATGCGCCTGATCGATGACAGCGTACCGACAGAGACCTCCGTTCCGGGAGGTCCCGGAACTGTGACCACATATGGATTGTCGTTATGCGTCCACTGGTGGTGGCTGCCCACGATTCGTGCGCATCGCCAGCCGTGCTTGCGAAGGATCTTCTCAATCTGACGGACCGTCTTCGGCACGCGGCGACCGTAGACAGGAGACCTGTGCACACAGCCGAATTCGCCGGATTTCCACAGCTGCGGCTGGGGATCGGGTGAGCATCGCCGCGTCGCGTGCGACCGCCGTCACGCCTCGATGAGCAGCGTCACCGGCCCGTCGTTCACCAGCTCCACCTCCATGTGCGCGCCGAAGACGCCTCGCTGGGCGTCGAGGGCGTCGCAGACCCGCGCGTACAGCGGCTCCGCTCGCTCCGGCGGCGCGGCGGCGACGTACGACGGCCGGTTGCCCTTGCGGGCGTCGCCGTAGAGCGTGAACTGGCTGATGCAGAGGACCGCGCGGCCGGGGCCGAGCGGCTCGTTCATGCGGCCGTCGGCATCGGGGAAGACGCGCAGCTTCAGCAGCTTGTCGGCGAGCTTGTCTGCGACCGCCTCGGTGTCGTCGTGGGTGACGCCGAGCAGCACGAGCAGGCCGGCGCCAATCTCTCCCGCGACCTCGCCGTCCACGCGCACGCTCGCGCGCGACACGCGCTGGATGAAGGCGCGCACCGCTCGCTACGCCTCCCGCAGCTCCGCTGCCGCCTGCTCCGGCGCGACGATGTTGAGGTGCAGGCCGGTGCCGAGCTCGAGCCCGGCGAGGTGCGTGAGTCGCGGCATCACGTCGATGCGCCAACAGAAGTGGTCCGCGCCGCGCGGGGCGGTGCGGACCCACAGGTTCAGCGGCGGGTTCGCGCCGAGCCGCCGGGCCAGGCGGCCGAGCACGTCGTGCAGCAGCGCCGCCCCGGTCGGACCGTCGTCCTCGAAGCGCTCGCGCGCGCGGCGCGGGGCGATCATCAGCTGGTAGGGAAGTCGCGAACCGTACGGCGCAATGCAGACCGCCTCGTCGTCGATCGCGACGATCCGCTCCCGCCGCCGCACCTCCTCCTGGACCAGATCCGCCAGCAGGTTGGCGCCCATCGTCCGCGTCGCGTAGGCGGAGAAGCGCTCGCGCTCACGCGCGACCGCTGCCGGCACGAAGTCGAGCGCGTACAACTGCGCGTGCGTGTGCGGGAGCGATGCGCCCGCCTCGCGCCGCTCGTTCACGAGCACGTGCACGTAGGCCGCGTCGGCGTGCGCTCGCATCCGCAAGCGCCACACGTCCATCGCGACGGCGACCTGCTCGACCGGCAGGTCTGCCAGCGCCGTCACCGACTGCGGGGCGTTGACGATCACCTCGTGCGAGCCGCGCGCGGGCGCGGCGGTGAACAGATCGGGCGAGGCGTCGGGCTCCGGCGCGGCGCCGTTCGGCGACAGCGCGGGGTAGAGGTTCGGCACGACGCGCACCTGCCAGCCCGGCGAGTCGGCGGCACCGCCGCCCGGTCGCAGTGCGTACAGCTCGGGCGGCGTCTTCCCCTCGTGCCCCTCCGCGAACGGATCGCCGGCCGGGTCGAGCGGTGGGCTGGGATCCGCTGAGAGTCCCGCGTTCGGACGGTTGGCGCGGTCCCCCGCGACTATCGCACGCAGGCCGGTCAACGGATCGACGCGCACCTCGCTCACAGGCGCTTCTCCATCGCGATGTGCTCGATCCCCGCCTCGACGAACGTCCGTCCGCGCGGCTCGTAGCCGTCGGCGGTGTACAGCTCGCGCGCGTAGGTCTGTGCGTGCAGCACGATCCGCCGGGCGCGCGCCGCGGCCGCCTCACGGTCGGCCTCGTGCAGCAGCGCCGTCGCGATTCCTTCCCGGCGGACATCCGGCTCGACCGCGAGACGGCTCAGCTGCACGGTCCGGTCGACGAACAGCAGCCGGCAGGTGCCGACCACGCGCCCCGCGCGCAGCGCCACGAGGTGGATCGCATCGTCGTCGCGCCCGTCGATCTCCTCCCGCTTCGGCACGCCCTGTTCGACGCAGAAGACGCGGTGTCGCAGGTCGAGCAGCGCGTCCATGTCGGCGCGCCCGTCGGCGCGGCGGATCTCCAGGCTCACGATGTCCCCGCGTAGCGCTTCACATCCGCCACGAGGGCTGCCTCGTCGCGGTACTGGCCCTGGTGCACGTAGACGACCTTCCCGTCGCGTCCGTAGAAGACGGTCGTCGGGAGCCCGGCGCGCACGCCGACATCGTGCGCGATCTCGTCGTGCGGGTCCACGTAGCTGGGATACGGAACGTAGTGGCTGCGCAGGAACTTGCGTGCGTCGTCGTCGGAGTCGCCCGCGTTGATGCCGACGAACGCGACGCGTCTGCCAAAGCGAACGGCCGTGCGCGAGAAGTACGGCATCTCGAACTTGCACGGACCGCACCACGACGCCCATGCATTCACAATGACCGGTCGTCCTTTCAGCGTGGCCAGGCGTGCCTGGAAGGCGGGCAGCCCGCCGTCGAGCAGCTCGCCCGCCTGTCTGTGCAGCCCGGCGAGCGCGCTCGGCGAGCCGGCGAGCTCGGCGCGCGCCTGCGCCGGCGTTGGGACGCTGACGTCCGCCTCCTGCGAGCCACAACCGCTCGCAAGCACGAGCAGGAGCGCGAGGAGTACACATGCGCTCGCAGCTGCGAAGGAGGCGCGCATGGCGCGAAGCTTGGCAGATGAGCGATCGGCGAAACCCCCCGTGGATTTCGCCGATCGCCCATATCGCGCGATTCCCCCGTCCTATCTGATTCAATGTGGCTATCCTCCTGTGTTGGACGGGGAAACGCTGGTGAGAGTTCTCCCCGTGCCCGGCACCCGCCGGACCTCCTGAGCCGCCCAGCAGTCGTGCCGCGGCTCCCTCATCGCAGAGGCCACGTCCACTCACAGGGAACCCCTGCAGGCCGTCTATGGCTGACTCAACGCCCCTTCCCGATGCCGGCGCGCTCAGACGCGCGGAACGCTTCACCCGTGAGCGATTCGTTCACGAGGGTGAGCTGCCCGAGGACGCGCTCGCTTCCGGCAGCGCCCGTCGCCGCGCGCTCGACGCGGCGCTCGTAGAGCTCGACGCCGGCCTGAAGGCGCCGTCGGTCGCCTGGCGGCGCGAGTACTCGCTGCTGCTCGGCCTGGAGCGCGTGCTGTCGGACGACGAGCCGCGCCTCGCCGACGGGACGCTGCTCAACCCGCACCAGGTCGACGCGCTGTCGGGCACGCTGACGGCGCTGATGGCGGAGGTGCAGAGCCGCTCCGCGAACGGGAACGGCCGCGCAGTCGTGGAGGCCCCGCCCGCCGAGGTGCCCGTCGAGCTCGCCTCCGCGGCGATCCCGGGCGAGGAAGAGCTCGAGCTGGAGCTGGAGGAGGACGAGGAGCCCGACGAGGAGCCGCAGGACTGGCAGGACGAATCCGAGGACGACGAGGACGTCCAGCTCGCCGAGCAGCCGGAGGACCCGAACGCCGCCAAGCGCTTCTGGTTCGAGCACGCGACCGGCGCCGGCAAGACGGTCGCCGCGCTCGGGTTCGTCGACGCTTCGCGCACTGGCGGCGTCCTGATCCTGACCCACCGCCGCAACCTCGTCGACCAGTTCCACGGCGAGCTGCGCGAGCGCGGCTACGGCGATCGCATCGCCGCCCCGCTGCTGAGAGGCAAGGACAACCCGAAGGGCCCGGTCACGGTCGAGACCTACCAGTGGTTCGTCCGCAACGCCGGACAGGTCTCCGACGCCTACACAATCGTCATCTGCGACGAGGCGCACACCGCCCTCGGCGAGAAGACGAGCGCCTCGATCCGCAGATGGGACGGCCCGGTCTTCGTCGGCATGACTGCGACCGGCGCGCTGATCGCCCGTCACGTGACCGACCTGTTCCCGACGCAGACGTCGCGCTTCGACCTCGCGCAGGCCGCGCGGCGGGGCGTGATCTCGCCGCTGCGCTGCATTCGGATTCCGCCTGGCCCCGGTGTCCGCACGATTGCGAAAGTGCCCCTCCGGCGGGGCGAGGTAGACACGGAGTTCGACCAGGACATGCTGGCTGAGCTGCTGGATCAGCTGCCCTTCAACCTCGCGATCGCGGATCTCTACAGAACCCGCTTCAACGGCGTACCCGGCGTCGTCTACACGGCAGGCGTCCGGCACGCCTACAACGTCGCGCAGGCATTCCGGGACGTCGGCCTGAAGGCGCAGGCGGTCTCCGGCGAGACGCCGAAGCGCGAGCTGGCGCGGATCCTCGCCGAGTACGAGCGCGGCACGATCGACGTCCTGATCAACGCGCAGCTGCTCGCCGAGGGCTGGAACAGCCCCCGTGCCACGGTCTGCATGCACCTCGCCCCGACCGCCTCCAAGCGCATCTACCAGCAGCGCGTAGGGCGCGTGACGCGCCGCCATCCGGGCAAGGAGGCGGGCATCGTCATCGACTTCGTCCACCCGGCGACGAAGCACGACGACCCCGTCGTCACGCTGCATTCCCTGCTCGACCGCGACGTCTACCGCGGCGGCGCGATCGTCGTCGGGCCCGTCCGGCGCGGCCGCGGCCGGCGCGTGCGCGTCGAGCGGCGCGTGCTGCCGGTGACGCCGGATCCGGAGCGGCGCGCCGAGGTCTTCGAGCGCGAGCTGTGGCGGATCGCCGTCGAGCACCTCGACTACGCCGAGCAGCACGTGTGGGCCGCGCTGGCGGGCGCGCGCGTAGCGCCGAACGGCTGGCGGCGCGCGAAGGCGATGTTGCACTTCGACCGCCAGGGCGACCTCAAGCGCCGTTTCCTGATCACCGCCGTCGAGCGCAATCGCAACGCGCAGCTGCGCCTGCGCGCGCTGCAGGAGATTGCCGCCGCGCGCGACGCCGAGGCGTTCGACGAGGCGATCGACCTGATGGCCACCTGGCCGCGCGACGAGCGCCGCGAGGGCGTGAAGATCATGCTGCAGGCACTCGCCGAAAAGCGGATAGGCCGTAGGGATCAGGCGAACGCCTGGATATGGCGGATGGCCGAGTACACGCGCGAGGTCCACGAGGAGTACGCCGTGCAGCGCTGGCCGGAGACGAAGCGACTGCTCGGCCTGCTGGTGAACTCGTCCGGCGGGGCGCACGCGCGCAACGCCCGCAGGCTCGTCCACGCAGCGCGCAGACAGGACAGGCGCCTGTCCGCCGCATTGCTCGCGGCGGCCCTGGCGCACACGCCGGAGGCGGAGGAGGCGCTGCGCGGCGCCCGCACGCGGATGGCGCGCAAGCCGTCCGCGCTGGCGCGCGAGCTGCTGCGCAACTTCCCGAGAGGCCGGCGCGGGCGCGGCTCGCGCCGTCGCCGCAAGGGCGCGAGAGATGGCGCTGCTGCCCAGGGCGTGAAGGCGGCTGTCGGCGCGGAGGCGCTCGACGCGGACCTGGACCTGAACGACGGGTTCGACGACGGGCCCTCCCCCGAGGTCGCCGAGGAGGCGTACGACGAGGCGCTCGACAGCGACGACGGCGTCGGGGACGCTCCGCCATTGCCGCGCGCAGAACGCGAGGACGTCGAAGAGGTCGTCGCGGAGGCGCTTGCGCATGACGCCGAGTCAACGCCGGCGCGACCGCGTCGCAGACGTGGTGCCGGACGCAGACGCGCGTCGTCGGCAGCCGCGGCGAACGGCGCCGGAGCTGGCACGAACGGCAGTGGCGCCAGCAGCGATGCGGAGGCTGCTGCGCTAGAGCTCGTGCCCGCTGGCGACAGCTCGGACGAGGACACATCGGCGCCGGCCAGAAGAAGACGCGCTCCGCGCAGACGCAGAGCGGCGAGAGCGGCCGTCGCCGACGACGACGCCTGAGCGTCAGCGCTGCGGGCCGCTCCCGATGTGGACCTCGCCGGCGTCGAGCAGGACTTCCTCGTCGGGTCTGTCGGTCGGGCGCACGCGCAGCCTGCCGTCGTCGGCGACGCCGAGTGCTGTGCCGCGCCCACCGTTCCAGGAGATCTCCCGACCGGCGAGCGCGTCGCGCGTGCGGTAGGCGTCCATCGCCTCCTCGGGCGTTGCGGCAAGCCAGTGCGCGAGGCGCTCCAGCAGCAGCGTGAGCGCCGCCTCGACCTTCGGCGGCTCGCAGCCGAGCGAGGTGGCGACGTCGCGCAGCTCAGGCGGGAACGCATCCTCCTCGACGGCGACGTTGAGCCCGATCCCGAGCACGACCCAGCCCTCCTGCGGCCTGCCCTCGGCGAGGATCCCCGCGACTTTGCGGCCGTCGAGCAGCACGTCGTTCGGCCACTTGATCGCGGCCGCGCGCCCGTCGGCGTCGAAGCGGTCCGCGACGTCGGCGACGGCGAGCGCCGCGATCATCGGCAGCAACCGTGGCGGCTCGCGCAGCACGAGCGAGCACGCGAGCGCGCGCCCCGCAGGCGTCACCCACGCGCGCCCCTGCCGACCGTGCCCGGCCGTCTGTCCGGCGGCGGTCACGAGCGAGCCGTGCGGGGCTCCGCTCACTGCGAGCCGCTGCGCGCGCACGTTCGTCGAGTCGACCTCGCGGAGGTGGAGGCGGGGGGTGCCGAGCATCGTGCGGGCGAACCTACCTTGCTCGTAGGCGACACGGGGTGAGGAGCCCGCCGGCGAGCCGCAGCCCGCCGGCGGGTACCCATCGGCAGCGGAGGGGACAGGTCTCGCGATGAGACGTGGCCGCAGCGCGTAGCCGGTTGCGGGTGCTCACCTCACGACACGCGTGTGTCGCAAGCTCTCTATAGGGGTTGCGTCGGCCCCGCGTCGACGACCTCGGCGTCGGCGATCTCCTCCGCCGTCGCTTCGACCACGAACGCGCCCAGGTGGCGTTCCTCGTCGACTTGCGACGCGCCGCACGCCGGGCACGGCTCGTCCTGCGCGCCGAGGTCGCGGACGTTCTGCCACATCGCGCCGAGGCTCTTGACGATCATGCGCACGTCGCCGAGCGCGACCGCCCAGTCTGCGTCGGAGATGCGGCGCGGCTCGCCGTTGGCCCATCGTGCCCGCTCGCGGATCAGATGGGAGTCGATCCCGCCTACTGCAAGGCGCGCATCCCACAGGTGCGCCAGCAGCTTTCTGAAGTCGGCCGGGGCGGTTCTCTCCTGGGCGACCTGCGCTGCCTCGCGCTTGCGCGTCATCGCCTGCGCTCGCAGGGCCTTGTCCGCCTCCCGCTGCGCGCGGCGCGATCCGGCGCCGTCCTTGGTCATCTCCTGCACGAGACGGTTGACGGTCGGATTTCTCAGCGCCTCGACAACCTCGAGTGCCATCTGCTCGGCGCTCGGCTCGGCGTTGCGCTTCTTGCGAGCGCGCGCGCGGTCGCCGACGTCGGCCTGCAGGGCCTCGTCATCGACGCAGCGCCATCTGACGGTCTTGATGCGGTTCGCGAGTGCGGCTCTCCAGCCGGCCTCGCCTTCGGGCTCGATCAAGCCGGCCTCCCACAGGCGGATGCGGCTCGGATCGACCGCCCCGGAGGGCAGGCCGGTGAGCGCAATCAGGCCTTCGCGGGTGACGCCCGGGTGCGCCTCGATCGTCTCGAGGAGCATCTCTCTGGTGCTCTTGCCGTTCGTGTCGGTCATGGGAAGGAAGATCGGGCGCTGGCGCACGCGGCGGTGCGCCGAGTCCCGAGTGCCTCTAGCCGAGTGTCTTCTGCCCGTTGGCTGCGCCGGACCCCAGCGTCGGGACCGGCAGGTGCGCGGTCGCCTCGACGAAGACCGCCTCGAGCGCGTCGCGCATCGGATCCTCGAGTCCCGGCACGCGGTCCTTGACCATGTCGTAGTCATCCGCGAGCGCCGCGGCGAGCTTGCGCACCTTGTCGAGACGCGGTCCCCAGAACTCGCGCATGATGATCTCCTCGTGCGTCGAGACGTAGATCCCGTCGTGGATCGGGTTCGGCTCGCGGAAGGCCTTGCCGCGCACGAGCACCAGCTTGTCGGCCTGCAGGACCTTCTGCACGCGTCCGCGCTTGCCGGTCTGCGTCGCGTTCCAGACGACGCTCTGGCATTTCGCGTACACGGCCTTCTCGACGGCGTTCCGCTCGGCGTCGACGACGCTCGGACCGGCGGTGAAGATCGCCGCGGTCAGCTCATCCTTGGTCGAGCTCTTGGCCGGATCGAGGCGATCGTCGTCGGGATCGATGCTGACGACGCGCTTCACTTGAGCAGTGTCAGCGACCCTAGCGCATCACCGATACGGTCGCGTTCACGCGATGTCCATGTGTCAGCGGACCCGCAGAGACGAGCCGGCGTCGGCGACGAGCGCGGCGAGGAGGCCGTCGATGTCGTGCTGCTCGGCTTCGGCGTGGGGGTCGAGGCCGTGGCTGCGGAGGGCGTCGCTGGTGACGGGGCCGATCGAGATGAGACGGGCCTGCGTGTCGAGCGTGCCACCGGCGGCGCTCAGCAAGTTGACCACCGTCGAGGCCGAGGTGAAGGTGACGTAGTCGGCGGCATGCACGGCGTCGAGCTGCTCGGGCGCGAGCGGCTCGGCGATCGTCTCGTACAGCTCGAGCACGTCGACCTCGGCGCCGCGCTCGCGCAGCGCGTCCGGGAGAACGTCGCGGGCGACGCGAGCGCGGGCGATGAGGGCCCGCTTCACGGGCGCGTTGCCGAGTGCTTCGACAAGCGACTCGGCGATGGCTCTGTCCGGCAGCACGTCGGCGAGCACGCCGTGAGCGCGAAGCGCGCGCGCGGTCGCCGGGCCGATCGTCGCGACGCGCACGCCGTGGAGTGCGCGCGCATCGAGGCGGACGTCGGCCAGGCGGTCGAAGAAGAGTCGGACGCCGTTGGGCGACGTGAGGCAGAGCAGGTCATAGCCGGACGGGTCGGGGACCGGGCCGTCGAGCGCGGGGGAGCCCGGGGCGGCAAGGAGCTCCGGCGGATCGAGCGGGACGACCCTGATGACGGGCGTCTCGACGACCTCGGCGCCGAGGTCGCGGAGCCGGGCGGCGAGACCGCTCGCCTGCTCGCGCGCTCGCGTCACTGCGATCGTGCGTCCGTAGAGCGGCCGGTCCTCGAACCAGCGGAGGCCCTCGTCGCGCAGCGCGGCGACCTCCCCGACGAGCGTGATCGACGGCGGTCTGATCCCCTCGGCGGCGGCACGGTCGGCGATCGTCCCCAGCGTCGCGACGACCGTCCGCTGGCCCGGCAGCGTGCCGCGCTCGATCACCGCGGCCGGCTGGTCTGCCGGGCGGCCGCCGGCGATCAGCTGCGCGGCGATGCGCGGCAGCTGCTTGACGCCCATGTAGAAGACGAGCGTGCCGGGAAACGCGGCGAGAGCCGGCCAGTCGATCGCCGACTCCGGCTTGTCCGGGTTCTCGTGGCCGGTGATCAGCGCGACCGCGCTCGAGCGCTCGCGGTGCGTCACCGGGATCCCCGCATACGCTGGCGCCGCGAGGCCCGAGGTCACGCCAGGGACGATCTCGAACGGGATCCCCGCCTCGCGCAAGACCAGCGCCTCCTCGCCGCCGCGGCCGAAGACGAACGGGTCGCCGCCCTTCAGTCGCACGACGCGCTTGCCGGCCTGACCGTGCTCGACGAGCAGCCGGTCGATCTGCTCCTGCGGAATCTGCGGCCCGCGGCCCTCCTTGCCGACGTAGACCAACTCGGCGTCGGGGCGGGCGCCGTCGAGGGCGGTGACGGGGATCAGGCGGTCGTAGAGGATCACGTCGGCCACTGCGATCAGTTCGAGCGCGCGGGCCGTCAACAGGCCGGGGTCGCCGGGGCCGGCACCGACGAGGTGAACGATGCCCGGGTCGCTCACAGGTGCGTCCCTTCGGGCGTGCTGGCCGGCGGCACCGCGCCGTTCCCGAGCGCTTCGCACGCCGCAAGCAGCTCCTCCGCGCCGGCGGCGCGCATTCGCTCGCCCATCTCTTCACCGAGCCGTTCGGGCGACGCGCCGAGCGGGTCGGTCAGCTCGTCGCGCAGCCAGGCCGATCCGTCCGGCAGGCCGAGGAACGCGCGCAGCATCATGCCGCCGTCGTCTGCCAGCACGGCGTGCGCGCCGAGCGGCGTGTTGCACGAGGCTCCCAGCGCTCGTGCGAGCGCCCGCTCGGCCGCAAGCGAAGCGGCGACGTGGGGGTCGTCGATCGCGCCCAGCGCCGCGCGCGTCGCCGCGTCGTCCGCCCGCGTCTCGAGCACGAGCGTCCCCTGACCTGGCGCTGGCACCAGCTCGTCGAGTGCGCAGCCGACCGACTCGATCCGCCCCAGCCGCTCAAGCCCCGCCATCGCGAGCACGATCGCGTCGAGCCCGTTTTCGCCGCTCTCCTTCGTCAGCTTCCACAGACGCGTATCGACGTTGCCGTGCAGCGCGACGACGTCGAGGTCCGGCCGCAGCGCTCGCAGCCCGGCCGCGCGCCGCAGGCTGCTCGTGCCGACGCGCGCGCCCTGCGGCAGCTGCTCCAGCGACGCCGCCCCGCAGAGCGCGTCGCGCGGGTCCACGCGTTCCGGAACGGCCGCCAGCACGAAGCCGTCGGGCAACTCCGTCGGCACGTCCTTCGCCGAGTGCACCGCCGCATCGACCTCACCGGCCAGCAGCGCGGCCTCCAGCTCCTTGATCCAGCGCGACTTGTCGCCGACCAGGATGCCGCGGTCGCCGCTCGTCGTGATCGCGACCACCTCGACGCCGGCGTCCGTGCCGCCGAGCAGCTCCGCCACGAACTGCGCCTGCGCGAGCGCCAGCGCGCTGCCACGCGAGCCGATCCGCATCAGGAAGCGTTGCCAGGCCGCCGCAGCGGCCTCACATCTGCCAGCGGCTGCTCGACGTCGACGCCGTCGACCGTCTCCTCCAGGCCGAACAGCTCGCGCACGACCTGCATCCGCAGGTGCACGCGCTCGTCGGCCATCTGCTTCATGCGCAGCGTCGGTTCGTGCAGCAGGCGGTTGACGATCGCCTGCGCGATCGCCTCGACGCGCTCTCTGTCGCGCTCGGAGGCGGACTCCCAGCGGCCGGCGTTCTCGCGTACCACCTGTTGCGCGATCGCCTTGCCGTGCTCGCGCAGCGCGCTCAAGGTCGGGAGCACCTCCAGCGAGCCGAGCCACTCGGCGAAGCGCTGGATCTCTTCCTCGACGATCCCCTCGGCGTGCGACGCCTCGCCCTGGCGGACCGCTCTGTTGCGCCGCACGACCGCCTGCAGGTCGTCCACGTCATACAAGGCGACGCCGGGCACGTCGCGTACGTCGGAGGCGACGTCGCGCGGCACGGCAAGGTCGATCACGAGCAGCGGCCGACCGTCGCGCGCGTCCATCACGGCAGCGATCTCCTCGGCGCCGAGCAGCGCGTGCGGCGAGGAGGTGGCGCACACGAGCGCGTCGGCGCGCTCGAGCTCCTGCGGCAGCTCGTCGAACGACATCGCCTGGCCGCCGTAGCGCTGCGCGAGCGAGACCGCGCGCTCGTGGCGGCGGTTGGCGACGAAGATCGCCTCGACGCCGTGGCCGGCGAGCGCTCTCGCGGCCAGCTCGCTCGTCTCGCCGGCGCCGAGGATCAGCACCTCGCGCCGCTCCAGTCCGTGCAGCTGCTCGGCGGCGAGCGCGGCTGCGACCGACGAGACGCTGAGGCGCCGCTCGCCGATGCGCGTCTCGCTGCGCACGCGCTTGCCGGTTGCGAGCGCGGCGCGGAACAGGTGGTTCGTCAGCGGCCCGGTCGTTTGCGCGCCGAGCGCGTCCTCATAGGCGCGCTTGACCTGCCCCTGCACCTCGGCCTCGCCGACGATCATCGACTCCAGGCCTGAGGTCACCCGATACAGGTGGCGCGCCGCGTCGCAGTTGCGCAGCGCGTAGATCGAGGAGGCCAGCTCGGTCGGGCGAATCCCCGCCTTGCGCGCGAGCATCCCGAGCACGGCCGTCTCGGCCTCAACCGGGTCGCCGGCGACGAGGTAGGTCTCGGTGCGGTTGCAGGTGGAGATCGCGACCGCCTCCTGCACGCCCGCGACGCCTTGCACCTCGTGGAGGAACGTCGAGACCTTGCCGGGCGTGAGCGCGAGCCGCTCGCGCACCGCCAGCGGCGCAGTCTTGTGCGAGACGCCGAGTGCGAGCACCTCGCTCATCGCTGCGCGCCCTCGGCGGCGCGGTCGCGCGCCTCTTCGGCGTTGGCGCGCGCGTCGAGCGCGGCGTTCAGCTCCCCGAGCTCTCTGCTCATGCGCTGCAGCTTCACGCTCATGATCGCCACGTAGATCACGATCACGGCGACGAACACGACGAACGCGCCGGCGACGTACTTGCCGGCCTCGTCGAGCGGCAGCGCGGGGGCGGCGGCGAGCAGGGCGGCGATCACGATGCGGCTCCCGCCGGGTTGCGCGCCGGACGTGCGCTCGTGCCTGTGCTGC
>Ga0126311_10000140_pt1 | contig 36237 bp, 37 predicted proteins | sample Plot61_FD_92539 | JGI IMG/M metagenome (GOLD analysis project Ga0126311, IMG submission 92539) | Serpentine soil microbial communities from UC McLaughlin Reserve, CA, USA - Plot61 | ecosystem: Environmental > Terrestrial > Soil > Grasslands | place: USA: UC McLaughlin Reserve, Lake County... | reverse complement strand
CGCGTTCGCCGCGATGGGGCGGGTGCGTGCGCGCGGCGCCGCCGAGGTGGCGGCGCCGCGGGCCGTCGCTATCTCCGCCGGCTCTGCGTGACCTGCGTGGTGAGGTTCACGCTGGGAGCGCCCGAGCCGATGCTCGTCGCGCGCACCTTGAACTGGAGCTTCCCGGCCGTGAGGTTGGCGACCTTCACGACGAGGAACGTGTCGTCCTTGCGCGTCGTCAGTCTCAGGTGAACGACTCCGGCTCGATGAGCCGGACACGAGCGCGACGACGCCCCCGGTGCGCTCCGGTCGAGGTCAACGCCTGTCGGCACGCGTCGTATTCGTCGAGCGCCGGCAGCGATTGTGAGAGGATCGCCCGGGGGAACGAACATGGCTCGGGGGAGAACAGCGAACGGGCGAGCGATGCGGCTCGCGGTCCTGCCGCAGCGCACGGCGAACGGTCACTACCGCGCGATCCTGCCGCTGCGCGAGCTGGAACGGCGCGGACATGAGGTCGCCTGGCCCGGGCATCCGTCCCTCGACGCGCTGCGCGATGGTGCGATGCCGCCGCGCAACGCGTGGGACGCGCTGCACGTGCAGCAGACACACGACGAGGACGCGCTCGTGATGATGAGGGGCGTGCGCGACGCCGGCTTCGCGCTTGTCTGGGACACCGACGACGACGTCGGCGCGGTCACGCGCGGCAGCCAGGCGTGGAATCGGCTCGGGGGGCGGCGCGGCGTCAGGAGGCACTTCGAGAGCTCGCTGACGGCGGCCCGCACCGCGCACGTCGTCACGACGACGAACGAGCACCTCGCCGGCGTGTATCGCGACTACGGCTGCGAGCACGTGGTAGCGGTCGAGAACTATCTCGCCCCGAGCGACCTCGCGCATCCGCGCAGACGCCACCAGGGGATCGTGATCGGCATGGTCTGCGCGGGCGAGCACGAACCGGACATCAAGCGGCTGAGGCTCGCCGGGACGCTCGAACGGCTGCTCGAGCGGCACGACGGCGTGCGCGTGGTCGCGATCGGGGTGGATCTGAGGTTGCGCAGCGAGCACCGCTACGAGTACGTGTGGGGATGCGAGATCGAAGAGCTGCTCCCGCTCGAGTCCGAGTTCGACATCGCCCTCGCGCCGCTGTGCGACTCCGCCTTCAACCGCGCGCGCTCGAATGTGAAGTTGAAGGAGTACTCGGCCGCCGGGGCGATGTGGCTCGCCTCGCCGGTCGGCCCGTACATCGGGATGGGGGAGGAGCAGGGCGGCCTGCTCGTCGACGACGACGCGTGGCTGCCGACACTCGAAGCGCTGCTCGCGGATACCGACCGCCGCCGCGCGCTGACGGACAGGGCGCGCGCGTGGGCGCGCGGCCAGACGATCAGCGCTGGCGCCGCGCGCTGGCAGGCGGTCTTCCGCGACGCGGTCGCGCGGGCGCGCGGCTGACGCTCACCACGCGTCGACCATCGTGCGGCGCCGGCCGCTGACCGCATCGGGCGGCGGGACCGGCGTCGCCGCGAGCGTCTGCACGAGCCGCGCACGCGTGTCGGCCGGGTCGATCACGTCGTCGAGCTCGAAGTAGGTGGCGGCGTTGAGCGCGGTGCTCTGCGCGCGCACGGCGGCGACGAGCTCCTTCACGCGCTGCTCGCGCGCGCCCTCGTCCTCGATCGCGGCCAGCTCGCCGCGCAACGCGAGCCGCACCGCGCCCTCGACGCCCATCGCGCCCAGCTCCCCGCTCGGCCACGCGAGCGTGATCGCGGGCGCGTGCAGCGAGCCGCCCGCCATCGCCTGCGCGCCGAGGCCGAACGCGCGCCGCACGATCACGCACAGGAACGGCACCGTGAGCGTCGCCGCGGTGAGGAACATGCGCGACGTGTGTCGCACGGTGGCGGTCCGCTCGGACTCGGGGCCGACCATGAAGCCGGGCGTGTCGACGAGCGAGACCAGCGGCAGGCCGAACGCGTCGCACAGCTGCATGAAGCGCGCGGCCTTGTCGGAGCCGTCTGCGTCGAGCGCCCCGGACAGGTGTCTCGGATCGTTCGCGACCACGCCGACCGGCCGGCCGTCGATGCGCGCGAGCGCGGTGACGACGGTACGGCCGAACGCGGGACGCAGCTCGAGCACCGAGTCGGCGTCGGCGAGCGTGCGCAGGAGGGCGCGCGCGTCGTGGATGCGCTTCGGGTCGGCCGGGACGGCGGTGCGCAGCAGCGCCTGGTCCGCACACGACCACTCGGCGAGCGGTCCTTGGAAGTAGGACAGGAAGCGCTTGGCGACCGACACCGCCTCCGCCTCGTCCGCCGCCACGACGTCGATCACGCCGTTGGACTCCTGCACCGACACCGGCCCGACCTCCTCGGGCGCGTAGGAGCCGAGCCCGCCGCCCTCGATCATCGCCGGGCCGCCCATCCCGATGCTCGCCTCCGGCGTCGCGATCACGACGTCGCAGCAGCCGAGCAGCGCGGCGTTGCCGGCGAAGCAGCGGCCGGAGACGATGCCGACCCGCGGCACAAGTCCGGACAGCCGCGCGAACGTGTGGAAGCTCGGGACGACGAGGTGGAACAGCTCGGACGAGTCCGTGTCGCCCGGCCGCCCGCCGCCGCCCTCGGCGAACAGCACGACGGGCAGTCGGTGGCGCTCGGCCAGTTCCAGCAGGCGGTCCGTCTTGCGGTGGTTGCGGATCCCCTGCGTGCCGGCGAGGACCGTGTAGTCGTAGGCGAGCACGGCGGTGCGCGCGCGCTGCTCACTGTGCAGCCCCGCGTTGACGGTGCCGATGCCCGTCACGATCCCGTCGCCTGGCGTCTTCTCGATCAGCTCCTGCTCGGAGCGTCGCGCGCGCTGCGCCGCAAGCGTGAGCGCGCCGTACTCGGAGAACGAGCCGTCGTCGCAGAGGTCCGCGACGTTCTCGCGCGCCGTGCGCAGACCGGTGGCATGGCGCTTCTCGACGGCCGCGGGGCGGGCCGCGTCGTCTTGCGCGAGGCGCCGTCGCTCGAGCACCTCGGCGAGGTCGGGGCGGACCTCGTCGCCACTGCCCTCGGTCGCGCCCGCGCCGCTCGCCCAGCCGGCCGCATCCGCGTCGGCGTCCGCCCCCGCCGCCTCCACCCGAAACAGCACCTGCCCCTCCGCCACCTGCTCCCCGACAGCAATCGCCAGCTCCCGCACCACGCCCGCCTCCGGCGCCACCACCTCGTGATGCATCTTCATCGCCTCGACCACCAGCACCGCCGCCCCCGCCCGCACACCCGCGCCCTCGGGCACGAGCACCTCGGCGACCACGCCCGTCAACGGCGACTCGATCAGCACGCGGCGAATCTATTCGGAGCGCGGCCCCTCGCGCGCCGCCTCGTCGGTGCGGGTCCAGCGTGCGCTGCGGCCTCGCCCGACCGCGAGACGGCCCTCCAGCTTCAGTCTGTCGAGCGCGTTGCGGATCGTCGCCTGGCTGATGTCGGGCAGCGCGTCGACGATCTGCGATATCCGGAAGCTGCGCGGCGCCTGCGTGAGGATGTAGTTGCGCGCCTGCTCTTCCTTGGTCGCGCCGACGAGCGCCGTGCCGGCAGCTACCCGTGCTTCGAAGTCGCCGTACGCGTCCGAGAGGACGCGCAGCAGGTAGCCGATCCACGGCCAGACGTCGTGGCCGCTGTCGTGCCAGTCCGCCTGACTGGCGCGCAGCGCGGCGTAGTAGCTGTACTTCGTCTCGAAGATGCGCTGCTCGATCGACACGTACCGCGTGACGCCGAAGCCGTGCCGCAACAGCTCGCTCGCGGTCAAGAGGCGCGCGACGCGCCCGTTGCCGTCCTGGAACGGATGGATCGCGAGGAAGTCGAGGACGAACGCTCCCAGCAGCAGGACAGGAGGGAGTCGCGCGTCGCTCAGCGCCTGCTCGTAGCGCTCGACCAGCTCGACGAGTTGGCGCTCGATCTCCGGACCGGCCGCCACGGGCTCGAAGACGACGGTCACCTGCCCGTCGGGATTGAGGTCGCCGATCACGTTGTCGGACGTCTTCAGCTTGCCGGCGAGCGGATCGCCGGTGTGGCGCATGAGCAGCCGGTGGACGTGCAGCACGAGCGGAACGGTCAGCGGCTCGGGCCGCTTGCGGAGCAGCTCGTCGGTCGCGTCGCGGTACCCGGCGAACTCGGCCTCGCTCCGGTCGCGATAGGCGCCGTCGGCGGCCGGCTCGCGCAGCAGCTTCAAGGCGCGGTCGTCGTCGACGACGACGTTCTCGATTGCGCTCGACGCGGTGATCGAGTCGAAGCGGGTGCGGGCGGCGAGGCGTTCGAGCACGTGCGGCGCCTGGACGCGGAACAGCGCCTCCCGGCCGCGCCCGTACTCGACGCTGGCGAGCAGCGTCACGAGCTCGGCGGGGATGCCGGCCAGCGCTTCGTCGATGTCAAGAAATGAGCGCAAATCTGCTAAGAAAACCGATTCTTAGCAGATTTACGCCCTCGTCTAGCGGATTCCTCTCACGCCACGCGAACGGCGGCGAGCGCCGTCAGCGTCGCGCGATGGCGCCGGGCCCCGCCGAGCAGGGCCGCATCGAGCTGGGCGCGCTTGTAGAGCCAGTGGACGTCGGCCTCCCAGGTGAAGCCGATGCCGCCGTGCGCCTGGATCGCACTCGCCGTCACGGAGCGGCCGCCGTCCGCGGCGGCAGCGGCCGCCAAGGCCGCCGCCTCGGGCAGGCGCTCGGGTGCGGCGTCCGCCGCCCACGCGGCGTACAGCGCGGTCGAGCGCGCCGACTCGGTCTCGAGCAGCATCTGCGCACAGCGGTTCTGCACGGCCTGGAAGGACCCGACCGCCACGCCGAACTGTCTGCGCTCCTTGACGTAGGCGAGCGTCATCTCGAGCGCGCGCTGCGCGACGCCGACGACCTCGGCGGCGACCGCCGCGCGGACCCGGTCGCCGGCCGCCACCGCGGCGGCTCCGCCGTTGCCCAGCGGCTCGGCGTCGCCGCCGCTGACGGTCGCGTACCGGCGCGTCGGGTCGATCGTCTCCAGCAGCGCGACGTCGGTGTCGTTCGGCGTCGCGAGCACGGCCTCGCCGGACGGGCGGTCCAGCAGCACGAGCACTTGCGCTCCGACGCCGTCGGCGCACAACGCGCGCGTGCCGATCCCGGCGGTCGCCTCGCCGGAGGCCAAGGCCGGCAGCCAGCGGGCGCGCTGCGCATCGCTGCCTGCCGCCTGGATCGCGGCGGCCGCGGCGGCGGTCGAGAGGAACGGCGTTGCCGCGCAGGCATAGCCGAGCTCCTCCAGCAGCACCGCCAGCTCGACCGCGCCGAGCCCCTGGCCGCCGTGCTCCTCGGCGACCGCGATGCCGGGCCAGCCGAGCTGCGCGAGCTCGTCCCACAGCGCCTGGTCGTACTGCGCTCCGGCCTCGGCCGCCTCGCGCACGCGCGCCCACGAGGAGCGGGCCGCGAGCAGCTCGCGCGCGACGCGCTTGATCTCCTTCTGGTCCTCCGTCAGGTCGAAGTGCATCGCGGTCAGCGCCCCGCTCGCGGCAGGCCGAGCACGCGCTCGGCGACGATGTTCTTCAGCACCTCTGTTGTGCCGCCCTCGATCGAGTTCCCGCGTGCTCGCAGCAGCTCGAACGCCCACGGCGCACCTGCGGTCAGCGCCTCGGGCCCGAGGATGTCGGCCGCCAGCTGCGTGAGCTGCTGGTTCGTGTCCGACCACATCCACTTCGTCAGCGAGCCCTCCGGCCCGGGCTGGCCGTACGTCTCGATCGCCGTCAGGCCGCGGTACGCGGTGAGTCTCAGCACCTCACAGCGCAGATGCAGCTCGCCGAGCTTGTCGGCCACGACGGGGTCCTCGAGCAGGCCGCGTTCAGCCGCCTCGCCGATCAGCTGATCCAGCATCTGCCGCATCCGCACCTGCAGGAAGAAGGCGAGCCCCGACCGCTCGTTCATCAGCGTGGTCAACGCGACCTTCCAGCCGTTGCCGACGCCGCCGAGCACGTTGGCGTCCGGCACGCGCGCGCCGTCGAGGAACAGCTCGTTGAACTCCGACTCGCCGGTGATCTGCTTCAAGGGGACGATCTCGACACCGTCCTGCTCCATGTCCATCAGGAAGTACGTGAGGCCCTGGTGCTTCTTCGGCGCGTCCGCGTCGGTCCGCGCGACGAGCATGCACCACTTCGCGTACTGCGCCATCGAGGTCCACACCTTCTGGCCGGTGATGACCCACTCGTCGCCGTCCTTCACCGCGCGCGTCTTCAGCGCCGCGAGGTCGGAGCCGGCGTCGGGCTCGGAGAAGCCCTGGCACCAGATCTCCTCCGCGGTGAGAATCGGGACGAGGTGGCGCTCCTGCTGCTCGGGCGTGCCCCACGTCATGATCGTCGGGCCGGCGAGCAGCAGGCCCAGCACGTTCGCTGGCAGCGGGGCGCCTGCGGCCGCCAGCTCTTCGTAGAAGATCGCCGACTGCGTCAGCGTCGCGCCGCGCCCGCCGTGCTCGGCCGGCCAGTGGACGGCAGCCCAGCCGCCGTCGGCAAGGCGGCGCTGCCAGTCGCGCCGCCAGGCGTAGTGCGCGTCCTCGTCGCCGTGCGGCGCCGTGCCCGGATCGTTTGCCGCAAGCCACGCGCGCAGTTCGTCGCGGAAGGCGGTCTCCTCGGCGTTGAACGTCAGATCCATGCCGTCACGTCTTTCCCGCGGCGCATTCGCGCAAGCGTCCTGATCTGGCATCGCAGGACAAGGCCAGATCAGGACGCTTGCCGAGGACGGTGCGCATCGCGTCAGCCCGTCCGCACGTCCAGCACGACCTTGCCGGTCGCCTGGCGCCCGTCGATGCACCGCAGCGCGTCCGAGGCGTGCTCCCAGTCGAAGTGCGCGCCGACGAGCGGTCTGACGTAGCCCCGCTCGATCAGGCGGTCGATCGCCGCGCCGACCTCGCGGGTGAAGTCCGGCTTCGGCATCGCGTAGGCGCCCCAGCCGGCGCCGATCACCTCGGTGTTGCCGAGCAGCAGCCGGTTCACTCTCACCTCCGGGATCGAGCCGCCCGTGAAGCCGACGACGACCACCCGGCCGGTCTCCTTCAGCGAGCGCAGGCTGTCGGTGAAGCGGTCCCCGCCGACCGGATCGAGCACGAGGTCGGCGCCGCCGAGCGCCTTCACTTCGTCCTTCCAGGGGCCGTCGGATCGCACCACCTCATCGGCGCCCGCCTCACGCGCGACACGCTCCTTCGCCTCGGTCGAGACGACCGCAATCGTGCGCGCGCCGAGTCCGCGCGCGACCTGCAGCGCGGCCGTGCCGACGCCGCCCGCGGCACCCTGCACGAGCACGGTCTCGCCCTCGGTCAGGCGCCCGCGCGTCTTCAGCGCGAAGTAGGCGGTGTGGTAGTTGAGGACCAGGCTGGCGCCCTGCGCGAAGTCGAGCGCGTCGGGCAGCTTGAAGGTGAAGAACGCGGGCGCAACAGCCGTCTCGGCGAACGCGCCGAGTGCAGTGAAGGCGGCGACGCGATCGCCCGGCTGCAAGCCGCTCGCCGTGGGCGCCGACCGCACCACGCCCCCGACCTCGCTGCCCGGCACAAACGGCAGCGGCGGTCTGAACTGGTACTCCCCGCGCGTCTGCAAGACCTCGGGGAACGACACGCCCGCGGCGTGCACCTCGACGACGATTGCCTCCTCGCCAGGAGGCGCCAGCGGGTGGCTCGGCTCAGGCTCGGGCAGCTTGACGTAGCGCAGCGCGCTGTCGGGCCCGTTCAACTCGGCGATCTGGATGGCGCGCATGCGCGCAACCTATTCGGTCGCACGGCGCGCTCGCGGCAGCTCAGCTCGCCGTCGCCCCGCGGATCACCGTCAGCAGCGCGTCGGCCGTGCCCTCGGCGGCGTGCTCGCCGGTGCCGAGGCGCCGCACCCCCAAACCGCACAGCAGCGCGACGACGGTCCGTGCGTGGCGCTCCGGCTCGGGGATCCCGAGCGCGCCGAGCGCGGCGGTGGCGAAGTCCTCGTAGGCCTCGAAGCAGCGGCGCGACGCGTCGTGCAGGGAGGCGTCGCGCGAGGCGTGCAGGTGCAGCTCGAGCTCGGCGATCTCCTCGGGCCGGCCCGAGTTGCGCGCGGCGACCTGCTCGACGACGAGCGCCGCCTGCTCGGCGCTCGGTCCGTCGCCCGCGCCCGTCCCCGCGCGCAGCGAGGCGGCGAGCGCCTCGAGCCGGGCGACCTCCTCCTCGGCGTACAGCAGCAGGCTTTCGCGCAGCAGGTCCGTCTGGCTGGGGAAGTGGTAGGTCAGCGAGCCGAGTGCGACGCCCGCCTCGGCCGCGACCCGGCGGTTGCTGACGGCGCCGATCCCGCCCCTGGCGATCGTGCGCAGCGTCGCGTGGAGGATCCGTGCGCGAGTGTCGCCTGCGGGAGGCGTGGATGTCAGCGCGCCGGAGATGTGCCGCAGTCTAGCTGTCGGTTCCCTATCGTTCGTTCGAACGACCGACTCGGTCGGGGAGGTGCGCCGCCGGCCGGGCGGCGCTTCCTCCCGCCGACGCACGGAGCCGCCACCGCGATGGACACCACCGACGATCTCGCCTTCACCGGCCTGCGCGCCCAGGCGGCGCTCGTCGCATCCGGCAACGTGTCCGCGCGTGAGCTGGTCGACGCAGCCCTCTCCCGCATCGACCAGGCGCAGCCTGAGCTGAACGCCTTCCGCTGCGTGCGCGCCGACGCCGCACGCGCTGAGGCTGACGAGGCCGACCGCCGCCACGCGCACGGCGACACGCTGCCGCTGCTCGGGGTCCCGGTCGCGATCAAGGACGACATGGACCTCGCCGGCGAGTCGACCAACTTCGGCTGCCCTGGCGCCTTCCATCCGCGTCACGGCGACGGCGAGGTCGCCCGCAAGCTGCGCGCCGCCGGCGCGGTCATCGTCGGCAAGACGAACACGCCCGAGGTGGGACAGTGGCCGTTCACCGAGGGACCCGCCTTCGGCGCGACGCGCAACCCGTGGTCGCTGCACCACAGTCCCGGCGGCTCCTCCGGCGGATCGGCTGCCGCGGTCGCCGCGGGCCTGATTCCCGCCGCCGCCGGCTCCGACGGCGCCGGCTCCATCCGTATCCCCGCTGCCTGGACGCACCTCGTCGGGGTCAAGCCGCAGCGTGGGCGCGTCTCGACCTGGCCACACCTCAGCGCCTTCAACGGCCTCGCCTGCATCGGCCCGCTCGCGCGCACGGTCGAGGACGCGGCGCTGCTGCTCGACGTGCTCGCCGGCAACCGCCCGGAGGACCTCCACCAGCCCCCGCCGCCCCCGGAGTCATTCGCCGACGCCGCCGGCCGCGAGCCTGGAAAGCTGCGGATCGCGCTCTCGACGAAGGTGCCGTGGTCCCTTGCTCCCGCGAGCCTGGACCCGGCCGTGCGGGAGCCGGTCGAGCGACTCGCGCGCACGCTGGAGGGACTCGGCCACCACGTCGAGGAGGCCAATCCGTCGTACGGCCTCGTCGGCCTCAGCTTCATGCCTCGATCGACGGGCGGGGTACGCGAGTGGGTCGAGCTGCACGTGCAGGATCACGCGCAGCTCGACCCGCGCACCCGCGGCACGATGCAGCTCGGCCGGATCCTCAGCCCATTGCTGCGCCTCGCGCACGCGATCGAGCGCCCGCTGCACGCGCACGTCGGGCGGATCTTCCGCCGCTTCGACGTCGTGCTGATGCCGACGACCGCCAAGCCGCCCGCGCCGATCGGCTCGATCGACGGGCTCGAGGCGTGGCCGACCGACAAGCTGATGGTGGGCCACTGTCCGTACGCGTGGCCGTGGAACGTGCTCGGCTGGCCGGGCGTCAACGTGCCCGCAGGGCTCACCGCCGACGGCCTGCCCGTCGGCGCGCAGCTGCTCGGACCGGCCAACAGCGAGGGGCGCCTGCTCGGACTCGCCGCGCAGCTCGAGCGCATCGAGCGCTGGGCCGATCGACGTCCGCCGTTCGCGGCGCAGGTCGCGGCGACCCAAGCAGCGTAGGACGCGCTTTACCGCAAAGCAGTCTGACTGGTAGCTTCGCGTCCGTGCGGCGGGCAGGCAGTCACGGACGAACGGATACGAGGCGGAGGCGCTGACGCCATGCCGCTGCGCGCACGCGTCCGCCGCCGCACCCGCTGGCGCAACCACACCGGCAACCAGGGCGTGGACCCGCTCGCGATCGCCAAGCCGAGCACACTGGAGGAGCTGGTCCGGCTCGTGCAGGACGCCGAGCGCGACCGCATCACCGTGCGTGCCGTCGGCTCCGGGCACTCGTGGTCCGATGTCGCACTCACGACCGGTGTCGTCGTCGAGACGCACGGCCTGAACCGCTGTCCGCCCGGCCCGCCGCCGCTGCTGCGCGACGGCGGGGACGGCGGCACGCTCGTCTGGACGGAGGCCGGCATCCGCCTGCGCGAGCTCAACCGCACGCTGCAGGCACGCGGCCTCGCGCTCTCGAACATGGGCGGCTACGACGCACAGACGGTCGCCGGCGTCTTGGGGACCTCGACGCACGGCTCGGGCATCGGATTCGGCCCGATCGCCGACGCGATCCGCTCGCTCGACCTCGTCGCCGCCGGCGGCACGGTCCACCGCGTCGAGCCGCACGGCGGGCCGACCGACCCGACCGCCTTCCGCGCCGCGCACCCCGACCGCGAGCTTGTGCAGGACGACGACACATTCCACGCAGTCGTCGTCGGGATGGGGTGCATGGGGATCGTCTACGCGGCAACGATCGCGGTCGAGCCGGCGTACTGCCTCAAGGAGGTCCGCACGATCACCACGTGGGACGCGGTGAAGGCCGACCTGCTCGACCCCGAGCGCACCGTGCTCCGGCAGCACCGCCACTACGAGCTGCTCGTCAACCCCTACCCGGGCAAGGACGGGCACCACGTCTGCCTCGTCACCACGCGCGACCGCGTCCCGTGCAGACGGCGCCACGCGGTGCGCGCGCGCAGTTGGCTCGTCGAGCTGACCTCGGCTTTCCCGCTGACTTCCTCGGTCCTCAACGTGATCCTCGGCCTGTGGCCGCGGATCGCGCCGCGGCTGATCGACGCGCAGATGAAGGCGATCGCGCGCAAGGACTTCGAGAACGTCAGCTATCGCGTCCTCAACATCGGCAACGCGAACCTGCTGCGCGCCAACTCCTCCGAGATCGGCGTACCGGTCGATGGCGACACGCACGTGCAGGCGGTCGAGCGCGTCTTCGAGGTCGCGGCGCAGCGTCGCCGGCTCGGCGAGGCGTTCCACAGCTCGGCCTTCTCGCTGCGCTTCGTGAAAGGCTCGCCCGCCTTCATGTCGATGATGCACGGACGCGACACGATGATGATCGAGCTGATCCTTCTGACGCACACGGAGGGCGGGATGGAGCTGCTGGCCGCGCACGAGGAGGCGTTGTACGCGCTCGGCGGGCGGCCCCACTGGGGGCAGGTCAACACGCTCACCGGCAGCCACGACCTGATCGCCTCGATGTACCCGCGCTACGCCGACTGGCTCGTCGTCCACCACCGCTTCAACGCGAGCGGGGTGTTCGACGGCCCGTTCTCCAAGCGCACGGGAATCTCGACATCACGGTTCGCGGCCGGCGCCGTCGCGACAGCCGAGCGATAGCGTTTCCGCCGTTCCCGTCCACGCTCGAGGAGGCACGTCGAACATGCGCGTCGCGGTGATCGGTGGGACCGGCGGACTCGGCTCGCTCGTTGTGACGGAGCTGGCCGCGCGGGGCGATGCGGTGCGCGCCGTCAGCCGCAGAGCGCCTGCCGATGGCCTGCTGCCGGACGGCGTTGAGCACACCCGCGCAGACCTCGCCAGCGGCGACGGCGTGCGGGAGGCGCTCGACGGGGTCGATGTCGTGCTCGACGCCTCGAACGCTCTCCGCAGCGCGCGCGACGTGCTCGTGAACGGCACGCTGCGGCTCGTCGCGGCGGGTGCAGACGCGGGCGTGCAGCACCATGTCCTCATCTCGATCGTCGGCTGCGACCGCGTGCCGAACGCCTACTACGACGCGAAGGTCGCGCAGGAGGAGGCGCTCGCGAGCGGGACGGTGCCGTGGAGCCTGCTGCGCGCCACGCAGTTCCACACGCTGCTCGCCGGCGTGTTCGCCGCCGCCGCACGCCGCCGGGTGCTGCCCACGGGGCGCATGCGGCTGCAGCCGATCGACACATCCGTCGTCGCGCGCCGGCTCGCAGACGTCGTGCACGCTGAACCGGCCGGCCGCGTCGGCGACCTCGCCGGACCCCAGGTGCAGACGCTTACGGAGCTGGCCGGCAGCTGGCGAGCGCACCACGGCCGCCGCCTGCTGCGGCTGCCGATCCCGTCGCTCGGAAAGGGCTTCCGCGCGATGCGCGACGGCCGGCTCACCGACCCGGCGGCAGCCGCGGACGGGCCGACGTTCGCGCAGTGGCTGGCAAGGACATGAGGTCGTCGACGATCGCGCGCGCGGCACTGTGGATCACTGCGGCGAGCGCAGCCGGCGTCGGGCTGGTCGCCGCGTTCGCGCCACGCACGTTCTACGACGACTTTCCTTACGTCGGCCGCTGGGTCGACCGCCTGCCGCCGTACAACGAGCACCTCGTGACCGACGTCGGCGCGCTCTACCTCGGCTTCGCGCTCGTGCTCGCGTGGGCCGCCGCGACATTGCGGCGCGAGCTGGTGCAGGCCGTCTGCTGGGGCTGGATCCTCTTCTCCCTCCTGCACTTCGTCTTCCACGCCCGCCGCCTCGACGGGTTCGGCACCGGCGACGCCGTGCAGGAGCTCGTCTCGCTGGCGGTCGTGATTGCGCTGCCGCTGATCGCCCTGTGGGCGGCGCGGCCGTCGCCGGCCGCGCCTTAGAGCCTCACGGCGCCAGCCGGAACGGCGGGTACTCGTCGGTGACGAGGATCAACGCGTACGCCGTTACACGGTTGTGCCAGCGTCCGACGCCGACGACGTAGTCGAACAAGCCGCGCGGATAGCGCCCTGTGAAGAGGATCGCGAACCACGCGACGATCACGACGAAGAACGCGCCGATCGACAGGAAGAACAGCACGATGTAGTGAGGGATCGCGAGGAACCACTTGACGAGCGGAAGCCAGCGGTTGAGGTCCGTCTCCGCATTCGGCCGGGGCAGTTCCAGGTGGACCGACTGCTGCTCGTCGGTGGAGGGGTATCTGTCGTCGAGCAGCGCGACGTAGACGCCGACGCGGTTCGTGAAGCGCAACAGCTCACGGTTCCAGTCCTGCCACCACAGCGGGTATTTCTGCCGGAACACGATCATCAGCAGCGGCCCGCCGAACAGGAACCCGCCGGCGGCCACGATGACCGCTCGGCTTGCTCCCCCGCCGACGTAGAACGTGCTGCCGGAAACGCTGCCGAGCACGATCGCGATCGGGATGACCGTGAAGATGCGGAAGAACGTCGTGAGGCGGTTCAGCGCACGATCGGGATAGTCGACGGCGAAGCTGACGGGGTACCCGTCGCCGCCGGACGGCGACGATGGCGGTGGGCCGGCCGGAGGCTGGCCCGCAGGTGGCGGCGCATCGAATGTGGACATGCGCCGCACGCTATGACTGCCGCCGCGCCACGCCATCCGCGCCCGGCCGTGGCTGCGAGTCCGTAGTTTCCCGCAGCTCGGGCGCTGCGGCTCAGGAGGGCTCCGCGAGCGGGCGCTTGAACGGCACGATCTCGGCGGTGTGCGGGACAGCATCGCCGAGCAGCAACCCCTCGCTGAGCGACAGCCTGCGATCGGCGCCCGCAAGCCCCGCTGGCTCCGACGCCGTCAGCAGCACGGCGATGCGCTCGTCCTTCGCCGTCACGCACAACGTCGTCAGCAGGTCGTCGCGCTCGAGCAGGTCGACGCCGCTCGTCGGCTCGTCGATCAACAGCAGCTGCGGCTGTTGCAGCAGCGCTCGCGCCAGCACGACGCGCACGAGCTCCCCCTGCGCGAGCTCGTGCGGGCGCATCTCGGCACAGGCACCCGCGCCGAGGCGGTCGAGCATCGCCTGCGCGCGCGTGCAGGCACGGTCGATGCGCGTGCCGACCGCGAGCAGCGGCACGGCCACGTGCTCGACGACGAGTTCCGCATGCGCTGGGGCAAAGCTCGTGTGGCAATAGGCGACGCGGCGTCGCAACGTCCCCTCCGGGTGGTCGGCGACCTCGACGCCATCGAGCAGCACGCGCCCAGCATCGGGTGTCTCCAGTCCGGCGGCGATTCGCAGCAGCGTCGTGCGTCCGGAGAAGCGCTGGCCCCAGATGCCGACGATCTCGCCGGCGCCGACCTCGAGCGAGACATCGCGCAGAGCGGGCGACTCGTGATGGCCGCGCCGGTAGGCCTTCGAGACGTGCTCGAGCGCGAGCAGCGTCATCGGCCCGCGACCTCGGCGCGGCGACGCGGATCGCCGGCTGCGCGCAACTCGTGGCGTGCGTAGTCGACCCACAGCAGCCGTGCCTGGATGCCGAGGCGGCGCTCCTCCAGTGCGAGCCGTTCGACGAGCGAGTCGTCGGCTGCACGTGGCCGCTCGGGTATCCGCCCAAGCTCGTCGAGGCACGCCTGCTCATGCTCGTCCAGCATCCGCAGGAGCGCGTCCGTATCGCGCGCTGCGACGCACTGGAGCCGCACGAGCAGCTCGGCGCGCGAAGGGTCAGCGCTCATCGGCGTCTCGAGAAAGCGCCGCAGCTCGTCTGCCCCCGAGGGTGTGACGCGATAGGGCGTCTTCGGTTGCCGGCGGCGTGCGTCGTGATCGGACGTGTCGACCGGCTCGATCAATCCGTCGCGCTCGAGTCGATCGAGCGATGAGTAGAGCCCCTGCGGCGAGATCCCCCATTGCGCGACGTCGAATGCGCGCCGGAAGCGCACGAGCACCTCGTAGCCGTAGCTCGGCTGATCAAGCAGCAACCCCAGGACTGCGTACTTGGTGCCAACCTTCACGCGTTCTGCGCTCCCCGGAACGTCTGGTTCTCGTCAGCCTAACGCCGCCCCGCGCGACATTCAACCGGTTGAACTTTCATTGTAAGACTAGATAGCGGTTCTTCAGTGGTGAGACGCTGTACGGCGTTGACATCGACGCACGCGCGTCCGCAAGATCCGACTGCGGGACCTGCGGGAGGCGTGCCCGCCGCTTGCAGGCCCCGGCGTTCGCCGTCCCCCCCTCGGCCGCCGGGGCCGCAAGTTGGGAGCGTCGGTTGGACGGCGGCTCTGGTGTGAGGTCACCGATCGCCGCCGCCGGCGACGCGACGATGCTGCGCAAGGTCCTGGTAGGAGTCGACGGCACGCCGGGCGCACGCGACGCCGTCGTGCTGGCACGGACGCTCGCGACCGCCGACGCTCGTGACCTCCTCGGCAGGGGAGAGGACCGCCGATCCGCCGTCCGACGGTTGACCCTGCACCGCCACTGAAAAGCTGAGATCCTGGTCGCCGAGTTCGATGCGGGGGCAGACGCGCTCGCACCGACTCTGGCCCGACGACGGGGGATCGATCGGAAACGAGGGGGACGGGATGGGGAAGTGGATGGACGGTCGACGGCTGCGCACTGCGCTGTTGCCGCTCGCATGCCTGCTCGCCGCAGTTGCGGCGATCGCGCTTGCTACCGGCTGCGGCAACAGCGGCGATGCCGGCTCCGGGTCAACGGGCAGCACCGTCGCGAGCGCGAGAAGGGTCGTGAAGGTCGTAAGGGTCAAGCAGGACCGCTGGACGTACGCCCGCGCGCGCTTCAACGAAATGTGCGCGGGCTGTCACACGCTCGCCGATGCCGGCGCCAGAGGGAGGCGCTTCAACCTCGACGTCAGCGTCGGTGTCGACGAGACGCACGTCCGTTCGACGATGGCGGAAGGCGAACCGGGCATGCCCAGATGGAGAGACGTCCTGTCCGAGCGCGAATTCGAAGAAATCGCCGCCTACGTCGTTGCCGTCGCCAAACACAGCAGAGGCGATGACTACTGGAGCAGACAGCTCGCGCTGCGCGGCGAAGGCGCGAACTGGTCGCCGGCGGACACGAGAAAGCTCGAAGCGTACGCCCGCAGGCTGGCCGTCAGATAGGTGGGTTGAGCGGCGCTCCACGGCAGGCCGGCACATAGAGTGGCGGCCATGCCGAACGCGCTCGTCGACCGCTCCTGGCCGCTGTTGCGCCACTTGACGGGCGCGCACGTCGCGCTCTACCGCCGCAGCGGCGGCCGTCTGGGACACAAGCCGCCGTTCGCGCCGCCGATGCTGCTGCTCGACCACGTCGGCGCGCGCAGCGCGATCAGACGCACGAGCCCGCTCGTCTACACCCATGTCGGCGACGACTACGTGCTGGTCGCTTCGAAGGGCGGCTATCCGAGACATCCGGCGTGGCTCCACAATCTGAGAGCGCACCCGGACACGACGATCCAAGTCGGCCGGCACGTGTTGCAGGTGCATGCGCACATCGCGAGCGATGAGGAGCGCGAGCGGCTGTGGCCGCGCTGCGTGGCGACCTACAGCGGTTTCGACGGCTATCAGGGGCGCGCGGGGCGCACGATCCCGCTCGTGGTCCTCTCACCGGCACGTAACTGACTTGGCCGGCCCGGCGGCCGCGTAAAGCGGTCCGCACGATTACGCAAACTTCTGTGCACCATTCGACAGTCTTTGCGGTGCGAACCGATGCGCGATAGCGTGCCGGGCGGTACGTGGAAGCGGGAGCGAGCGGGAGCGCAGAGGCATGGCCGAGCCCTTTCTGGGAGAGATACGCATGTTCGGAGGGGACTTCGCCCCGCGCGGCTGGGCGCGCTGCCACGGGCAGCTCTTGCCGATCTCCGACCACGCCCCGCTCTTCAGCCTGATCGGCACGACGTACGGGGGCGATGGCGTCGATACGTTTGCGCTGCCAGATCTGCGTGAGGACACCGCGCCGGCCGCGCCGCTGCCGATCACCTTCATCATCGCGCTCGCGGGCGTGTACCCAAGTCGCCCGTAGAACGCGCGAACGCCGGATCGGCAGACGCGCCGGATTGCAGCTTCCGGTCTGGTATTACGTCCCTCCACGGCCCGCGATCAATCGCCGTCCGGAGTTCAGGAGCGGCGGCCGGGACCCACGGGAAGGGACGCAGCGATCACCAGCGAGGACCTTGACGAGCAGCGGTTGCGCCGGCTTATCGAGGTCGGACGCTCGCTCGTCTCCGAGCGCGATCTGGAGACATTGCTCACGCAGGTGCTCGACACCGCGCGCGAGCTGACCGGCGCTCGCTATGCGGCGCTCGGCGTGCTCGATGAATCACGCCAGTCGCTTGCGCGGTTCGTCACACGCGGGATCGACGCGCAGACGCACCGTGCGATCGGCGACCTGCCGCACGGTCGCGGCATCCTTGGCCTGCTGATCCAGGAGCCGACGCCGTTGCGGCTGCACGACCTGCACACGCACCCCCGCTCGTACGGCTTCCCGGCCAACCATCCGCCGATGCACAGCTTCCTCGGCGTGCCGGTGCTGATCCGCGGCAACGCGTGGGGGAACCTGTATCTGACGGACAAGCAGGGCGGCGACTTCGACGCTGCCGACGAGCAGACCGCGGTGATCCTCGCCGACTGGGCCGCCGTCGCGATCGAGAACGCGAACCTCTACCTGCGCCTGCAGCAGCGCCGGGATGAGCTCGAGCAGGTCGTGCAGGGGCTGGAGGCGACGACCGCGATCGCGCGCGCGGTCGGCGCCGAGACGCAGCTCGACCGCGTGCTCGAGCTGATCGTCAAGCGCGGCCGCGCGCTCGTCGACGCGCGCGCGATGGTGATCCTGCTGCGCGACGGCGACGAGATGGAGGTCGCCGCCTGCGCCGGCGAGGCCGAGCCCGGCGTCGTCGGCCGCCGCATCCCTGTGGAGGGCTCGAACTCCGGCGAGGTTCTGCGCGGCACCAAGCCCGAGCGCATCCGCGACGTCGCGAGCCGCTTGCGCATCTCCTCCGACCGGCTCGGCGTTCCCGACGCACACACCGCCCTGCTCGTGCCGCTCGAGTTCCGCGGCCGCGCGCTCGGCGTGCTCGTCGCGTTCGACCGCATCGGCGCGGAGATGGAGTTCGGCGCCGAGCAAGAGAAGCTGTTGCAGTCGTTCGCGGCGAGCGCGGCAACGGCGGTGGCGACCGCGCAGACGGTCGAGCAGGAGCGCCTTCGCGAGTCGATGGCGTCGGCCGAGCAGGAGCGCCGCCGCTGGGCGCGCGAGCTGCATGACGAGACGCTGCAGGGCCTCGCCGGCTTCCAGGTGGTGCTGAGCTCCGCTCTGCGCCGCAGCGACGCCGCGTCGCTTGAGCACGCCGTGCGCCTCGCCGTCGAGCAGCTCGGCACGGAGATCGAGAAGCTGCGCATGCTGATCACCGAGCTGCGTCCGGCCGCACTCGACGAGCTCGGCCTGCAGCCGGCGATCGAGTCGCTCGCGAGCCGCGTCGCTGCGGTCGAGGGCTTGGAGGTCGAGACGGAGATGACGCTCGGCGCTGAGGACGAGCGGCTCTCGCCCGAGCTCGAGACGGCCGTCTACCGACTCGTGCAGGAGGCGCTGACGAACGTCGTCAAGCACGCGCACGCCAGCCGCGTCGCGATCGAGATCGTCGCGCACGACGGCCATGTCGACGTCGCGGTACGCGACAACGGGACCGGATTCGATCCACGACTGCCGCGGGAGGGCTTCGGCATCACCGGGATGCGAGAGCGGGTCGGGCTGGCCGACGGCTCGCTGACGATCACGAGCAGTCCTGGCGAGGGCACGGTCGTCGCCGCGTCACTGCAGCGCGAGAGCGGCTCGAACGGCGGGCAGGCTGCCGTCGCCTGAGTCGCCACCGCCCTCGGGCGACGTCAGTCGCCGCCCGCCTCGATCAGCCCGTGATCGAGCGCGTAGCGCACGAGCTCGGCGCGTGAGGAGCGCCGCACCTTTTGCTGGATATGCGCGCGGTGAGACTCGACCGTGCGTACGCTGAGATAGAGCTGTGAGGCGATCTCGCTGTTGGTGTGGCCCAGCGCGATCAGCTTCAGGACCTCCAGCTCGCGCTCGGTGAGGTCGTCAGGCGGGCCGCTCGGCGGCGGCTCGGCCGCCATCCGGGCCCCAAGCTCGGGGTTGAGGTACGTGCGTCCCTCAGTCGCCATCCGCACGGCCTGCACGAGCTCGGCGTCGGCGGCCTCTTTCAGCACGTAGCCGCACGCGCCGGAGCGCAGCGCCTCGCGCGCGAACGCCGGGTCCTGCTGCATCGTCAGCACGACGATCGCCGTCTCCGGCGCCTGCTCGATGAAGCGCGGGATCGCCTGCAGGCTCGGCTCGCCGGGCATGTTGAGATCGAGCACGAGCACGTCGGGGTGGTACGCGCGCACGGCGCGCAGCGCTGCTTCGACATCGCCGGCCTCGGCGACGACCTCGATCCCCTCCTCTGCATCCAGCACCATCTTCAAGCCCGTGCGCACGACGGCGTGATCGTCGGCGATCACGACGCGCGTCGCGCGCTCGACGGACTCGGTCGGCGCGGGTTGCTCCTCGGTTGCGCCCATGGCAGGCGACGATATCGGGCCTCCGCGACACGGCACCACCGCAGACCGCACGGGCGCGTCATCCGTCGTTTCCACGGATGCGCTGGGCGGCGAGACGCCGATGGGCGTGCCCGCCGCCGTCGCCTGTGTGGGGCTCCGTAGTCGCCCGCGCCCAAGGTCGGCACACCCCCGATGGCACGCGTGTTCCCGCTCCATAGCCTGAGTCCATGGCTCACGCTCACCACTCACCGCTCCGTCCCCTGCACGTCGTCGTCGCAGGTGGCGGCATCGCCGGTGTCGAGACGCTGCTGGCGCTCCGCGCGCTCACCGGCGACACGCTCTCGATCACCCTCGTCGGTCCAGCTGCCCAGCTTCACTACCGCCCGTTCGCGGTGCTCGAGCCGTTCACGTCACGCGCTATGCGCCGCTACGACCTCGGCGAGATCTGCGATGACCTCGACGTGACCCACCGTCGCGACGCGCTCGCCGTGGTGGACCCGGTCGAGCGCGCAGTCGTCACCGACAGCGGTGAGCGGATCGCCTACGACGCGCTCGTGCTCGCGCCCGGCGCGCACGCCAGCGCCGGGCTGAGGCACGCACACACCTTTTTCGCCGACGCCGACCCCGGCAGCCTGCACTGGATCGTGGCGGAGCTCGAGCAAGGGATGACGCGGCGCGTTGCGTTTGTCGTTCCGCCCGGCCCAACATGGCCGCTGCCGCTCTACGAGCTCGCGCTGATGTCCGCGGAACGCGCGCGGGAAATGGGTATCCGCGATGCCGAACTGACGCTCGTGACGCCGGAGGACACGCCGCTCGGCTTGTTCCATGGCGCCGGCAGCGCGGCGGTCGCAGAGCGGCTGGAGCAGGCTGGGATCACGTTCGCCGGTAGCACGTACGCACACGACTACGACGGCAGGACACTCGCGCTCACGCCCGGGGGGCGGACGCTCGACGCCGAGCGCGTCGTTGCGCTCCCGGTCCTCTCCGGACCGGCGATAGGAGGGGTTCCAAGTGACCTTGGCGGTTTCGTGCACGTCGACGAGCACGGTCGCGTGCCCGGCCTCCCCGACGTGTTTGCGATCGGCGACGCCACGACCTTCGCGATCAAGCAAGGCGGCATGGCCACCCAGCAGGCCGACGTGGTGGCGACGCTGATCGCCCGCTCAGCCGGCACGAACATCCCTGAGCCGTCGACGCGCCCGCTGCTGCGCGCGATGCTCTTCACAGGCGACGGCCCCGTCTACCTGCGCGCGACGATCACCGGCGGCGAGAGCGTCGTCTCGACCGCCTCGCGCCACTGTCCGTGGTGGCCGCCACACAAGGTCGCCGCGCGCTACTTGGCGCCTTACCTGGCCGACCGCGACGAGAGCGGTCGCACGACTGCTCGCCGTCATCTGCCTCAGCCCGTTCTATAAGCGCTAGCATTGCTTGCTATGACAGCAATGCAAGCACACAACTCTACGTTGACGGTGCGCAACCTCGACGATGCGGTCAAGGGGCGGCTGCGCGTGCGTGCGGCCGAGAATGGCCGCTCGATGGAGGCCGAGGCGCGCGCGATCCTGCGCGACACACTGCTCGGGCCAGAGGCCTCAGCGGCGCGCCTCGGCAGCCGCATCCATGAGCGCTTCGCCGGCCTCCGCGGGGACAAGCTCGAGCTCCCGCCGCGGAGCGAGCTGCCGCGCGCGCTTGACCTCGGCGCATGATCGTCCTCGACACGAATGTCGTCTCCGAGCTGATGCGGAGACGACCGGCCGAGGCTGTTATCGGCTGGGTCGACGGGGAAGACGGGAGCAGCCTTGCGATTACGGCGGTCACGGCGGCAGAGCTGTTGCACGGCGTCGCACGCCTGCCGAACGGCGCGCGACGCCGCAAGTTCACCGTCGCGGTCCATGGCTTGCTGGCCGAGGACTTCGCCGGGCGGATCCTGCCCTTCGACGGCAGCGCTGCGATCCACTACGCCGAGCTCGTGGCGGCCCGCGAGCGCGACGGGCGGCCCGTCAGCATCGCCGACGGCCAGATCGCCGCGATCTGCCGCCACCACGGCGCGACGCTTGCGACCCGCAACGTGCGCGACTTCGAGGTGACCGGCGTTGACGTGCTGGATCCCTGGCGCGGGGCGCCGGCCTGACGCCCCGGCGGCTCGCCGCTCCGTCAGTCGTCCAAGTCGCGCTCGCGCGCGTGTCCCCGCTCGTCGCGGCGGCGGTCTGCGGCCCGCTCGCGGCCGCGTCTGGCATGCGGGCTGGCGAGCTCCTCGCCGGCTGACGGCGGCTCGGCGGACAGGCCGATCCGCTGGCTCGACAGCTGCGTCGCGGCGTAGGTCACGCCGGCCGCGAGTGCGAGCCCGACGAGCCCGACCGCGATCCAGGCGAGCAGGGTACGTGAGCGCATCGACACGACGCTAGCGCCCCTCCGGCAAAGCCACGGCCAAGCGGGGAAGGTGCAGCACGGCGCATGCACCGAGCCGCTCCGCGCCGTCCGGCCCGTCTGCCCCATCCACGCGGTTCGCGATCGTCACGTCGCCCGCCCAGCGGCGCGCGAGCGTGCGCGCGATCGTCAGCCCGAGACCGGTCCCGCCGGGCGTGCGGCGCCCGGCCGTGCCGCGGTGGAACCGTTCGAAGACTGCCTCGGCCTCCTCCGGCGCGATGCCGGGCCCCTCGTCGAGCACCTCGATCGTCTCGCCGGTCGCCCGCAGCTCGACGGTCGAGCTCGCGGGCGCATACCGCAGCGCGTTCTCCACCAGCGCGTCGAGCGCGCGGTCGACATCGGCACGCGCCGCGGAGACGATCGCCGGGGCGCGTGGATCCGCCAACAGGACGCTGCGTCCCTGCTCGCGTGCGAGCGGCTCCCACCGGCGGTGCGCCGCTGCGGTGGCTGCGGCCAGGTCGATCGGCTCGGCGGACGTGTCCGGCTCGCCGGCATTCGACAGCACGAGCAGCTCGTCGACGAGCTGGGCGATGCGGTCGACCTCGCGCTCGCCGGCCACCAGCTCCTCGGCCGCCTCCGGCGAGACGCCGGCCGCCTCCGCCTCCTCCATCCGCAGCCGCAGTGCCGCGAGCGGCGTGCGCAACTGGTGCGAGGCGTCGGCGACAAACGCCTGCTGGCGGCCGAGCATGTCGCGGATCCGGTCGGTCATGTCGTTGAACGAGCGCGCGAGCGAGCGCTCCTCGGTCGAGCCCTCGAGCGCGACGCGCGTGTCGAGATCCCCGGCTGCCACGCGCGCGGCGGCAGCCCGCATGCGGCGGATCGGTCGCACGACCTGCCCGGCGATCGCGCCGCCTGCGAGCAGGCCGAGCGCGAGCACGATCACGCCGACGAGCAGCAACCCGGCGGTCGAGCGCCGCACCGCCCGCCGGACCGCCGAGACGCTCTGTGTGATCCGCACCGCGCCGACGACCCGTCCGTGCGTTCCGCTCAGCACCGGCGCCGCCGTCGCGAGGATGTTCTGGCCGAGCGTCTGGCTGCCGCGCTGGCTCTGGAACGAGCGCCCGGCCAACGCTACGCGCACCTCCGGGCGGTTCGCGTAGCTGGTGCCGAGCTGACCGCCGGCAGAATCCGCCAGCAGTCGCCCTCGCCTGTCGAGCACGATCACACGGCCGCGCACCGACCGGGCCGCCGACGCGGTCAACTTCCGCAGCGCGCGGTCGCGCGGCGGCGCGAAGAGGTCCGCGACCGATGCGGCCACGACGTCGGTCTGGCCGCGCGCCTGCGTGCGCACCTCAGCCTGCACGCGGTCGTTGAGGCTGAAGATCAGCGGCACCTCCAGCGCGACGACCGCCAGCAGCAGCACGTACGCGAGCGCCAGCAGCAGGCGCGTTCGCAGGCCTACGGTCTCAGCTCCTCGTCGGCGGCGAAGCGGAAGCCAACGCCCCGCACCGTGTGGATGAAGTGCGAGGTGGTGGGGTCGTCGCCGAGTTTGCGGCGCAGCCAGCCGACGTGGACATCGAGCGTCTTCGTCGAGCCGAACCAGTTGACGTCCCACACATCCGTCATCAAGTCCTCACGCGTGACGACCCGGCCGGCATCGCGCATCAGCCGTACGAGCAGGTCCATCTCCTTGCGCGAGAGCTGCAGCTCCTCGCCGTCGAGCCAGGCGCGGCGGGCGGCCGCGTCGAGCTCGAGCGGGCCGACGTGCAGGACTTCCTCCGGCACGCCGTTCCCCTGGGCCATCGCTCCGGCGCCGCCGCCGGTGCGCCGCAGCACGGCGCGGATGCGGGCGATCACCTCTGCGCCGCTGAACGGCTTGACGACGTAGTCGTCGGCACCCAGCTCGAGCCCGACGATGCGGTCCGTCTCGGTGCCGCGCGCGGTCAGCATCAAGATCGGCACGTCGCCGCGCCGGCGCAGCTGGCGGCATACCTCGTGCCCGTCCCCGTCGGGCAGCGTGAGGTCGAGCAGGACGAGGTCGGGTGCGATGAGCGCGGCCGTCTCCAGCGCGCCGGCTGCGGTTCCGACCGTCGTCGTCTCGAACCCGGCACGTACGAGCGCCCGCGTGAACGGCTCGGAGATCGACGGCTCGTCCTCGACGAACAGGATGCGGGGGCCAGCGCCTACCGTCATGAGGCGAGAGGCTAGCGGGCGCCGTTGCCCTCGACCCGCAGCTCTTCGGGGGAGCTGAAGCGGAAGCCCACGCCGCGCACGGTGTGTATGAAGCGCGGTGCGTCGGGATCGTCGCCGAGCCGGCTGCGCAGCGTCCCGACATGCACGTTGAGCGTCCGCGACGAGGCGGCCGCGTCCTCGCCCCAGACGTCGTGCATCAGCGCCTCGCGCGAGACGGCGTGTCCTGCTTCACGCATCAGGCGCGTCAGCAGCGCGAGCTCCTTCGGCGGCAGCCTCAGCTCTCGGTCGTCGAGCCGAACCCGCCGCAGGAGGGTGTCGAGGGTCAACGGGCCGGCGCGCAGGATGTCGCGACCGCTCGCACCCCCGTTCGAGGTCGCCACGACACGCCGCAGCACGCCGCGCACGCGAGCGACCGCGTCCGCGCCGCGTACCGGTTTGACGATGTAGTCCTCGGCGCCGTCACTCCAGGCGCTGCGGTCGGCCTCGCCGACGCTGTCCGCGAGCATCACGATGGGTGTGCCGGTACGTTCGTGCAGCGCGTCGCACAGCTCGCGGCCGTCCGCGTCCGGCAGCGTGCTGTCGAGCAGCACGAGGTCGAAGTGCGTTCGGGTTGCCAACGCGAGCGCGCCCACCCCGCTGGCGATGGTCGTGGTGGCGTAGCCGGCGCGCACGAGCGCCCGCGCCAGCGGCTCGGCGAGCGTACGCTCGCTCTCGACCAACAGGATCCGCTGAGCCGACAGTCCACTTTTCGGCATGTCGCTTACGCTACGCCTTCCCGCACGCCTAGGCCACCGTGGTTTCCCCGCTGCCCTTCGCGCGTCTCCCCGGCGACCGCGGTGGCCGATCCCGGAAGCGCGCTCCTCTCGGGGTCGGCAGCTGCGCTGCCGCAGCTTGCGAGCGGAAGACCACGGACCCGCGCCGGTGGATCTCCCGATGCCGCGTTCCGCGTGCGCGAGAAGAATCCATCCTGATGGCCGTCGCACCGCCGATCGCTCCGCCGCGCGCGCCCGCGCCCACTGCGCGTGGCCTGGACGCGCTCGCGCGCCGCCACGCCCGCACGCTCACGGCCGCCGCCGCGCTGATCGGCACGCTCGCCGGCGGCGTCTGCCACCTGGCCGGCGCGCCGTCCGTCGGCGACGCCCTGTGGATTGCGACGATCGCCGGCACGCTGATCCCGGTCAGCTGGTCGGTCGCCCGCGCGCTCGTGCGCGGCGACGTCGGCGTCGACGTGGTCGCGCTGCTCGCGATGGCAGCCGCGCTCGTCGGCGGCGAGCTGCTGGCCGGCTCCGTCGTCGCGGTGATGCTGCTCGGCGGCAACGCGCTCGAGGCCTATGCCTCCGGCCGGGCCGAGCGGGAGCTGACTGCCCTCCTGCGCCGCGCGCCGCGAATCGCGCACCGCCGCACCGACAGCACCTGGGAGGAGGTCGCGGTCGACACGGTCGTCCCGGGCGATGTCGTGCTCGTGCGCAGCGGCGAGGTCGTGCCGGTCGACGGGACACTTGCGAGCGAGCGTGCGGCAATCGACGCGTCCGCCGTCACCGGCGAGTCGCTCCCACTGGAGCAGCACCGCGGCGACGCACTGCGCAGCGGCGTCGCCAACGCCGGCGAGGCGTTCGAGCTGCGCGCCACGCGCGCCGCAGCCGACAGCTCGTACGCGGCGCTCGTCGCGCTCGTCGCCGCCGCCCAATGCGAGCGCCCGCCGTTCACCCGCCTCGCAGACCGCTACGCAGCGATCTTCCTGCCGCTCACGCTGCTGCTGGCGGGCGGCGCGTGGGCAGCGAGCGGCGAATTCGTGCGCGCGGTTGCGGTGCTCGTCGTCGCAACGCCGTGCCCGCTGATCCTCGCGGCGCCGATCGCGCTCGTCTCGGGCCTGTCGCGCTGCGCGGGCGAGGGGATCGTGCTGAAGGGCGGGACCGCGCTCGAGGGCCTCGCCTCCGCGCGCACGGTCCTGCTCGACAAGACCGGCACGCTCACGCTCGGGCGCCCGTCGGTCGAGTTGATCGTCCCGTTCGACGGCCTCGCCTGCGATGAGATCCTGCGCCTCGCTGCCTCAGCCGAGCAGCTGTCCGCGCACGTGCTCGCGGAGGGGATCGTGCATGACGCACAGGCCCGCGGTCTGCGGCTCGAGCAGCCCGGCAACGCGCACGAGGATCCCGGCGACGGGATCGAGGCGACCGTCGGCGGCCGCCGCATCGCGGTCGGTGGAGAGCGCTGGCTGCACACGCGCGGCTTCGCCGCGGCCGACGGGGTCGCCACCGCCGTGGACGGCGCCGATCCCGGCCGCGCGCTCGTCCACGTCGGCATCGACGGCGCGATCGTCGGCGCCCTCGTGATGGCCGACCGTCTGCGCCCCGACGCGGCCCAGCTCGCCCAGAGCCTGCGCGACGCCGGCGTGCGCCAGGTCGCGATGGTCACGGGCGACAGCGATGCCGTGGCGCAGGCGATCGCGCGCGAGGCCGGGCTCGATCGCGTGTACGCCGAGCGCACGCCCGAAGAGAAGTTGGAGGTCGTACGCGCGGTGCGCGCGCGTCCCGAGCTGCGGCCGGTCGTGATGGTCGGCGACGGCGTCAACGACGCGCCGGCGCTCGCGCTCGCCGACGTCGGCGTCGCGATCGCGGGGGAGAGCGAAACCGTCTCCAGCGAGGCAGCCGACGCCGTCATAACCGTCGACCGCATCGACCGCGTCGCGACGGCGGTGCGCATCGGCCGCCGCACGATGCGGATCGCACGCCAGAGCGTGATCGCCGGCATGGCGTTGAGCCTCGTCGCGATGGGCTTCGCCGCCGCCGGCCTGCTCCCACCCGTCGCCGGCGCCCTGCTTCAGGAGGCGATCGACGTCGCCGTGATCCTCAACGCACTGCGCGCTCTGCGCCCCTGATCGGCTCGGTTCGTCTCGACCACTGCACCTTGCGACTCCACATGAGTCGCAAGGGTGCAGTGCTCCGTGCCACGCACCCCGGCTAGCCTTTCCGCGATGCCCCGCGTCCTGTTCGTCTGCCTCGGCAACATCTGCCGCTCGCCGACCGCCGAGGCGGTGATGGCGCAGCTCGTCGCCGATGCGGAGCTGGAGCACGCGATCGAGCTCGACAGCGCCGGCACGGGCGCCTGGCACGTCGGCAGTCGGCCCGACGAACGCGCGACTGCGGCGGCCGCGGCCCGCGGCATCGCGATGAGCGGCGCCGCACGTCAGATCGTCCCCGAGGACTTCGAGCAGTTCGACCTGTTGCTCGCCATGGATGCGGACAACCACCGCAACCTGCGTGAGATCGCGCCGCACGCGGACGCCGCCGCGAAGGTCCGCATGCTGCGCGAGTTCGACCCTGCCGCGGCCGCGGCCGCCAGCCTCGACGTGCCCGACCCGTACTACGGCGGCGAGGACGGCTTCGACCACGTGCTCGACCTCGTCGAGGCCGCCTGCACCGGCCTGCTCGCCGAGTTGAGTCCGCGCCCCGTGTGAGCGACCTCGCAGCCTCGCTCGCCGCCGCCCTTGGTCAGCCGGTCGCGCAGCTCGTGCCGGTCGCCGGCGGCGACCTCAACGACACCTACGCCGCCACCCTCGCGGACGGCTCGCGCGTCTTCGTCAAGACAAGCGCCGACCCGGCCGCCGCCGGCTCCTTCGCCGCCGAGGCGGCTGGCCTGCAATGGCTCGCCAAGGCCGACGCGCTCCCCGTCCCAGACGTGCTCGCCGTCGCCGATCCGCCCACCCCCGGCCAGCCGGTGCAGCCGGCTCGCGCTGCCCCTTCGCGCGCCGGGTCGCAGCCCGCCTGCCCGCCGCCCGCTCCCCGCTTCCTCGCCCTCGCCTGGATCGACGCCGGCCCGCCCACGACGGCCGCCGACGAGGCGCTCGGCCGCGGCCTCGCGCAGCTCCACGCCGCTGGCGCGCCCGCCTTCGGGGGTCCCGACGACACCCTGCGCATCGGCCCGCTCACGCTCCCCAATGCGTCGGCTGCCGACTGGCCGATCTTCTACGCCACCAGTCGCCTCGAACCACTCGCCCGCCTCGCGCACGAGCGCGGTGCGCTCCCACCTGAGGCGCCCGCCCTGCTCGACCGTCTCACCAGCCGCCTCCACGAGATCGCCGGCCCAGCGGAGCTACCCGCCCGCGTCCACGGCGACCTCTGGTCCGGCAACGTCCTCATCGACCGCGATCAGCGGCCTTGGCTGATCGACCCCGCCGCCCACGGCGGCCACCGCGAGCTCGACCTCGCGATGTTGCGTCTCTTCGGCGGCGCTTCCGAGCGTTGCTTCCAGGCTTACGAGGAGCAGGCGCCGCTCGCTCCTGGCGCACCCGAGCGCATCGCCCTCTGGCAGCTCGCCCCGCTGCTCCTGCACGCCGCGCTCTTCGGCTCGAGCTGGGGAGCTCGCGCGACGAGCGTCATGCGGCGGTATGTCTGAGCGGCGGCCTCCGAGCCGTCAGCGTACGAGCGCCGGCCCACCCGGCGCCTCCGCCGGAGCCGGCCCGCCGGGCAGCGCGGCACGCACCTGGTAGATCCCGGTGAAGCCGGTCAGGAAGCCGTTGCGCGCTGCGCGCAGATAGAGGCGCCACACGCGGATCCGTTCCTCGCCCGCCAGCCGGGTCGCCTCCGCCAGGGAAGCATCGAGGCGCTCGGCCCAGTGCTGCAGCGTCTGCGCGTAGTCGGCGCCAAAGCCCTCGACGTGCTGCGTCACGAATCCGGCGCGCTCCAGCGCCAGCAATACACGCGAGAGATGCAGCGGCTCCGCGTCGGGGAAGACGTAGCGCTCGGAGAAGTCGCCTGCGTCAGGGTCGCTGTGGCGCTGGCGCGCGATGCCGTGATTCAAGAGCCGGCCACTCGGCTTGAGCAGCTCCGCGAGCCGGGCCGCGTACGTGTCGATCTGCACCTCGCCGACGTGCTCGACCATCCCGATCGAGGCGATCGCGTCGAACGGCTCCGCCTGCAGCTCGCGGTAATCAGCGAGCCGGATGTCCACGCGATCGCCGAGTCCCGCCTCCGCCACGCGCTGTCTCGCGCGCTCCGCCTGCGCGGGAGACAGCGTGATGCCGGTCACGTGGACGCCGTGCCGCGCCGCCGCGTGCAGCGCAAACGCACCCCAGCCGCAGCCGACGTCGAGCACCCGCTCGCCCGGCTGCAGGCCGAGCTTCGCGCACACGAGCTCGAGCTTGGCCTCCTGCGCCTCCTCGAGCGTGCTTGCGCCCGAGCGCGCCCACACACCGCACGAGTACGTCATCGTCGGCCCGAGGAAGAGCTCGAAGAAGTCGTTCGAGACGTCGTAGTGGTGCTGGACGGCGCGTGCGTCGCGCTCGCGCGAGTGGCGCGTCCCCTGCGGCACGAGCTCGGACTCCGGCAGTCTCGGCGGACGCGTCAGGCCCATCGCAGCGACGGCGGCCAGCATCAGCCGCACACGGTCGCGCCCGTCGATCGACGGCGGCTGCCACGACTCGAGCAGATGCATGACCGCGTCGAGGTCATCGACTGCCAGCTCGCCGCTCACGTACGCGCGGCCGAGGCCCAACTGGCCTGGCGCTCGCAGGGCGTGTGCAACCGCGCGGGGGGAGCGCACCGTGAACGTTGGGGCCGGACCGGCGCCGTTGCCGCCCTCGGTTGCCGGGAGCTCCGTGCCATCCCAGAAGCGCAGGGCGAACGGTCGCGACGGCAGCGCCCGCTCGACTTCTCTTCGCAAAGGACCGGTGACTGCAAGCCCCATCGCATGGGACCCTAGCGCGGCAAATCGGCTTTCGCCCTCCGGTCATCGCAAGCGAGGACCTGCGGAAATCGGCTTTCGCCTTCCGGTCATCGCAAGCGAGGACCTGCGGCGACGTCACAACCGTCCGCCGGACCTCGCTTCCACGCTACACTCCGTGGCTCGCGCCGGCCGGCGGTCCGTTGTCTGTCCGCCACCGGTCGCGGACACGTGCCCATACCGACCTTGGAACGCCAATGGCCCGCGGAGATGTTCGGATCGCAGTCACGCTCGCGTGCGAAGACTGCAAGCGACGCAACTACCAGACGAACAAGAGCAAGCGCAACGATCCCGAGCGGATCCAGCTGCGCAAGTACTGCCGTTGGTGCAAGTCGCACACGGCGCATCGGGAGACTCGCTGAGCGAGACCGATCGTGGCCCGCGACCGCAGACGAGCGAAGCAGCGCCGAGACCGCCAGGCACGAGCCGCCGGCGGTGCTCAGGCACGCCCGGCCGAGGCCGAGGCCGAGGCCGAGGTCGAGGCCGACGCGCCGCCTGCGCCCGACGCGGAGCACCTGCATGACCATGAGGCGCCGGAGCTCGCGAGCGGCGAGGTCGACCTGGCCGAGGCGCAGCTCGAGATCGGCCGCCCCGAGCTGATCGACGCGACGCCCACGGACGTGCCCGACGTCGTCGACGACGACGTCGACCTGCCGGAGCTCGCCGACGAGGAGCAGTTCGAGGAGCTGGAGGATCGCGTCGACGACGCCGAGCAGGCGTTCGAGGAAGGCAACAACGGCCACGTCGAGGACGGGGCCGAGGTCGTCGCCACGCGCCGCCGCCGCGCTGCACGCGCAGGCGAGCCGCGCGAGGGCAACCGCCTGATGACCTTCCTGCGAGGAAGCTGGCGCGAGCTGCAACGAGTACAGTGGCCGGATCGTCGGCAGGTTGGCCAGGCCACAGCGGTCACCATTGGCTTCGTGATTGTCGCCGGCGCCTTCCTCGGCCTTGCGGACTTCCTCGCCAGCAAGATCGTCGACTACATCATCTGAGCCAGGCCCCCGTCCGCCCGACCCCGAAGGATTCCCCCGCATGTTCCGCTGGTACGTCGTCAACACCTACTCCGGTCACGAGAACAAGGTGAAGCACAACCTCGAGCACCGCGTCGTCTCGCTCGGACAGAAGCGCGCCGTGCGGCAGGTCGTCGTCCCGACCGAGTCCGTCTCGGAGATGAAGGACAACGTGAAGGTCGTGACGGAGAAGCGCACGATGCCCGGCTACGTGCTTGTGAACATGGACCTCAACGAGGACTCCTGGGCGCTCGTGAAGGGCACCCCCGGCGTCACCGGTTTTGTCGGCGCGTCGAACGAGCCCGTCCCGCTCACGCAGGCGGAGGTCGATCGTCTGCTCCATCGCGAGACGGCCGAGCGTCCGCGCACGCGTGCGCAGTTCTCGATCGGCGAGGCTGTCAAGGTGGTGTCGGGGCCGCTCTCCGACTTCTCCGGGGAGATCTCGGAGATCAATGAGGACGGCGCCCGCCTGAAGGTGCTGGTATCAATCTTCGGCCGCGAGACCCCCGTCGAGGTCGGCTTCGACCAGGTGAAGAAGATCTAATGGCCAAGAAGGTAATGACAGTCATCAAGCTCCAGGCCCCTGCGGGCCAGGCGAGCCCAGCACCGCCGGTCGGCCCTGCACTGGGTCAGCACGGCGTGAACATCATGGAGTTCGTCAAGGCGTTCAACGCCCAGACGGCCTCGCAGCAGGGCACCGTCATCCCGATCGAGATCACGGTCTACGAGGACCGCTCCTTCACGTTCATCACGAAGAGCCCGCCGGCTGCCGTGCTGATCAAGAAGGCGCTCAATCTCGACAAGGGATCCGCGGAGCCGAACCGCAACAAGGTCGCGTCGATCACACAGGCGCAGCTGCGCGACATCGCGCAGACGAAGTTCGAGGATCTCAACGCGAACGACCTCGACCAGGCCGCGAAGATCATCGCGGGCACCGCCCGCTCGATGGGCGTGGAGGTGAGCGACTGATGGCGAAGCACGGCAAGGCATACCTCGAGGCGCGCCAGCGTTTCGACCGCGAACACGAGTACGCGCCCGCCGAGGCGATCGCGCTCGTCAAGCAGCTGAAGTCGGCCAAGTTCGACGAGTCGGTCGAGGTGCACATCCGCACCGGCCTCAACGTCCGTCACGCCGACGAGCAGCTGCGCGGCACGATCGCGCTCCCGCATGGCCTCGGCAAGAACGTCAAGGTGGCGGTCTTCGCGCAGGGCGACAAGCAGCAGGAGGCGATCGACGCCGGCGCCGACCACGTCGGTGCCGAGGACCTCGCGAAGCAGATCGAGGAGGGCTTCGACGACTTCGACGTCGCGATCGCCACGCCTGACCTGATGCCTGTCGTCGGCCGTCTCGGCCGCATCCTCGGGCCGTCGGGCAAGATGCCGAACCCGAAGGTCGGGACGGTCACGATGGACGTCAAGAAGGCCGTCGAGGAGTCGAAGGCCGGCAAGGTCGAGTACCGCACCGACCGCACCGCGATCGTCCACCTCGTGATCGGCAAGTCGAGCTTCGACGAGCAGCTGCTGCTCGAGAACTACGCGGCGGTGGTCGAGGAGATCGTCCGCGCCAAGCCGTCCGTGGCGAAGGGCAAGTACATCCACTCGATCACGCTCGCCTCGACGATGGGGCCGGGCGTGAAGGTCGATCCGTCGCGCACGCGCGACATCGTGGAGGAGGCGCCGCTCGCGGCGTAGCCTCGTTCCAAGAGCGCCCTGCCCGAGACCCCCGGCGGCTGTAAGTCCGGGGCAGGCGGTGCCTCGAAGGTCGGACCGACTGTGGTCCGCTCTCTCGACGCCCGCCCCGTGCGGGCGTTCGCATTTCAAGAAGAGAGCGAACCAAGACCATGAACAGAGACGAGAAGGCAGCGGTCATCGATCGCATCGCCGAGGAGCTTGAGGCTTCTCAGGCGGTCTTCGCGGTCGACTATCGCGGCATCACGGTCAGCCAGGTCGCCGATCTGCGCGCAAGATTGCGCGCGGCGGACGCGACCTTCAACGTCGTGAAGAACTCGCTGACGGAGCGCGCCGCCGACAAGGCGGGCGCCGAGGCGCTGAAGTCCGTGCTCGAGGGCCCGACCGCGCTGACGTTCGTGCGCGGCGACGCTGCTGCGGCGGCGAAGGCGCTGAGCGACGCACAGAGAGTCACCGAAGTGCTGGCCTTCAAGGGCGGCCTGATGGATGGCCAGGTCGTCTCGGCGGACGACATCAGAGCGATAGCGAAGCTGCCGTCGCGCGAGGTGCTCTACGCGCAGCTCGTCGGCACCGTCGCGGCGCCGCTCAACGGCCTCGCACGGACGCTGAACGCGCTCATCTCCGGCATCGCCGTGCAGCTCGGCCAGATCCGCGACCAGGGTCTTGTCAGCGGCGCTGCTACGCCGGCTGAGGCCGCGGCCGAGTCGGAGGCAGCTGCTCCGGCCGAGGCTGAGGCTCCCGCCGAGGAGGCCCCTGCAGCCGAGGCTCCCGCCGAGACCGCGGAGGAGCCGGCCGCAGAGGCCGAGGCTCCTGCCGAGGAGGCCCCGGCCGCAGAGGCCGAAGCAGAACCGAACACCGATTCCACCACTGAGAACCAGACGGACGCGACGGCGGAAGCCGACGACGCTTCCGACGCGAAGGAGGACTAGACATGGCGACCACACAGGAGTGGATCGACGAGCTGAAGGCGATCTCCGTACTCGAGCTCTCTGAGCGCATCAGAGCGCTCGAGGAGGAGTTCGGCGTCTCCGCGGCTGCTGTCGCGGCTGCGGCCCCGGCTGCCGGCGGCGCTGCCGGCGGCGATGGCGGCGCGGCCGAGGAGGAGTCCTCGACCGTCAACGTCGTCCTCACCGGCGCCGGCGACAAGAAGATCCAGGTCATCAAGGTCGTCCGCGCGGCGACCGGCCTCGGTCTCAAGGAGGCCAAGGCGCTCGTCGACGAGGCCCCCAAGCCCGTCAAGGAGGGCATCGAGCGCGACGAGGCCGACAAGCTCAAGGCTGAGCTTGAGGAGGCCGGCGCGACGGTGGAGCTCAAGTAGCTCCCCGCACCACCGCTTCACCGGAGGGCCGGCTCTCAGCCGGCCCTCCGTCGTTCTCGGACCACTGCACCTTTCGCCTCGCATAGCGAGGTCTAACGAGCACTGCTCTCACCGCGCTGGCCGAAATGCCCGCTCACCGGTACAATCCGCCGGTCGGCCGATAGTCGCAGCCGCCCATAGGCCGAAGACCGCGCCACATACGCGGGCTTCCAGGGCGGGGTCCGTGAGCGCTGACAGCCCCCCGCACAGGGCAGCGATGCCGTGTGCTATCTTCGCTGGTCGCGCTTTCGCGCAGCCTCTCTGCTCGCTCTCCATCGCTCGAGGAGTCGCCGTCTTGGCACCTGTTGACGCCCCCCGGACGCGCCGTAGCTTTGCGCGCCTCCCCAAGGCCCTTGATGTACCCAACCTGATCGACATCCAGAAGAAGTCCTTCGCCTGGCTCACCGACACCGAGAATGGTGGCCTGCGCGAGACGATCGACGACATCTCGCCGATCGAGGACTACACCGGCAACCTCGCCGTCCAGTTCGGCGAGTTCGTCTTCGACGAGCCGGTCGCTTCGCTGGACGAGTGTCGCGAGAAGGACCTCACGTACGCGCGCCCGCTGACCGTCACGGTCGCGTTCGTCAACCGCGAGACGGGCGAGATCCGTGAGCAGTCGGTCTTCATGGGCGACTTCCCGTGGATGACCGAGCGCGGCACGTTCATCATCAACGGCACCGAGCGCGTCGTCGTCACGCAGCTCGTGCGCTCGCCGGGCGCCTACCTGATGGAGGCGAAGGACCGCGAGAAGCAGGTCTTCATCGCGAACCTGATGCCTGCGCGTGGATCCTGGCTCGAGCTCGAAATCGACAAGAAGGGCAAGGTCTACGTCCGCATCGACCGCAAGCGCAAGCTGCCGGTCACGGTCCTGCTGCGCGCGATGGGCTACTCGTCTGACGAGGAGATCGCCGCCCTCTTCGAGGACTCGCACTACATCCGCAACACGATCGAAGCCGATCCCGAGGTCACGAAGACCGAGGAGGGCGCGCTGATCGAGCTGTTCAAGAAGCAGCGCCCGGGCGAGCCGCCGTCGGTCGACGCGGCAAGAGCGCTCCTGCACCAGCTGTTCTTCGACCCCAAGCGCTACGACCTCACGCGCGTCGGTCGCTACAAGCTCAACAGCCGCCTGCGCCTCGACATCGACCTCGAGACGCGCACGCTGACGCACGACGACATCATCGCGCTCGTCAAGGAGCTCGTCTCGCTGCCGCGCATCCTGGGGATGCCGGAGCAGCCCGATGTCGAGATCAGAGACTATGCAGCGGAGGCCGTCAGCTACCCGCGCGAGCCTGTCGCCGATCACCTCGACGAGTACGAGCACTTCGGCAACCGCCGTCTGCGCACCGTCGGCGAGCTGATCCAGGAGGCCTTCCGGATTGGCCTCTACCGCATGGAGCGCGTCGTGCGCGAGCGCCTCACGACTGAGGACGCCGACACGATCACGCCGCAGACGATCGTCAACATTCGCCCGGTCGTGGCCGCGCTGAAGGAGTTCTTCGGCTCCTCGCAGCTGTCGCAGTTCATGGACCAGACGAACTCGCTCGCGGGCCTCACGCACCGCCGCCGCCTGTCGGCGCTCGGCGCCGGCGGCCTCACGCGCGAGCGCGCACCGATCGAGGTGCGCGACGTCCACCCGACCCACTACGGCCGCATGTGTCCGATCGAGACCCCCGAGGGTCCGAACATCGGCCTGATCGGCTCGCTCTCCTCCTACGCGGAGATCTCCGAGCACGGCTTCGTCACGACGCCTTACCGCGTCGTGAAGGACGGCAAGCTCACCGACGAGGTCGTCCGCCTCGACGCCACGCAGGAGGAGGAGGCGAAGATCGCGCAGGCGAACACGCCTGTCGACGCCAACGGCAAGCTCACCGGCGGCGAGATCGTCTGCCGGACGCAGGCCGGTCAGTACGTGACGGTCGCGCCGAGAGACGTCGACCTGATGGACGTCTCGCCCGAGCAGATCTGGTCGGTCGCCACGGCGATGATCCCGTTCCTCGAGCACGATGACGCCAACCGCGCGCTGATGGGCTCGAACATGCAGCGCCAGGCGGTGCCGCTCCTCAAGACGGATGCGCCGCTGATCGGCACCGGCATGGAGCGCCGCGCCGCCGTCGACACCGGCGACGTGATCCTCGCGCGCAACACGGGCACGATCGCCCACGTCGACGCCGACCAGATCGTCGTCGAGACGAGAGACGGCGCCAAGGACGAGTACCTGCTGCAGAAGTTCATGCGCTCCAACCAGGGAACGCTGATCCATCAGAAGCCGCTCGTGCGCAACGGCCAGGCGGTCAAGGCGGGCGACGTGCTCGCCGACGGCTCCGCGACCGACAACGGCGAGATGGCGCTCGGCAAGAACCTGATGGTCGCCTTCATGTCCTGGGAGGGCTACAACTTCGAGGACGCGATCATCCTGTCCAAGCGCCTCGTCAAGGACGACGAGCTCACCTCGATCCACATCGAGGAGTACGAGATCGACGCGCGCACGACGAAGCTCGGCGACGAGGAGATCACGCGCGACATCCCGAACCGCTCGGAGGAGTCGCTGCGCAACCTCGACGACCGCGGCATCGTCCGCGTCG
>Ga0126311_10000139_pt1 | contig 36336 bp, 33 predicted proteins | sample Plot61_FD_92539 | JGI IMG/M metagenome (GOLD analysis project Ga0126311, IMG submission 92539) | Serpentine soil microbial communities from UC McLaughlin Reserve, CA, USA - Plot61 | ecosystem: Environmental > Terrestrial > Soil > Grasslands | place: USA: UC McLaughlin Reserve, Lake County... | reverse complement strand
CCGAGGGCGTGCGCGAGATCATGACCCGCCACTGCCCGACCTGCCACGGCGAGGGCGTGATCCGCTCCGAGGAGACGATCGCGATCTCGTTCGAGCGCAGACTGCGCGTGCTGGCGAGAGAGAAGGACGCGGAGGCGCTGCTGCTGCAGATCAACCCGCGCGTCTCGGCCGTCTTCACGCGCGACGGCGCGAAGATCCTGCGCCAGCTGGAGGAGCAGACGGGCAAGTGGTTCCACTTCGAAGGCTCCGAGGGGCTGCCGCTGGACCACTTCGCGATCACGATGGAGGGCACGCGCGACAAGGTCGCCGAGCGCGCGCTGCCGTTCCGCGAAGGCGACGAGGTGCTCGTCAACATCGTCGAGCCGCACATGTACAACGTCGACGACGCGGTCGCGAAGATCGACGGCTACATCGTGTCGGTGACCGGCGGCGGCCGGCACGTCGGCGAGAAGCGGCTCGTGCGGATCGACGAGGTCGGGCGCACGGCGGCCGTCGCGACGCTGGTCGCCAACGGAAATGGACCCTCCTCGGAGGGCGATTCCGGCGCCGCCGGAGCCGACGACGCGGCCGAGAGCGCCGATGGCGTAGAATCGTCTGCTCGGCGCCGAGGCCGCAGGGGCGGACGGCGCCGTTCCCGTGCCAAGGCGGATACGGCCGCCGGCACGACCGACGACTGACGAGAGACACCACCACCATGTACGCGATCGTGAAGACCGGCGGCAAGCAGTATCGAGTCGAAGAGGGCCAGCACCTCCTCGTCGAGAAGCTTGCCGTCGACGAGGGTTCGAAGGTCTCGCTTGAGCCGCTGCTCTACCGCGGCGACAGAGAGATCCTCGACGGCGCCGACCTCGCGAAGGTGAGCGTCGAAGCGAAAGTGGTCGCCCACGAGCGCGGGCCCAAGCTGCGCGTCGTGAAGTTCAAGCCCAAGCGCGGGTACAAGCGGCGCAACGGCCACCGCCAGGACCTCACGAGAATCGAGATCACGAGCATCAAGGCCGGCGCCGCCAGAAGAGCGGCTGCCAGAAGCGCGACCGACGAGGAGGCGACGAGCTAATGGCGCATAAGAAGGGCCTCGGCTCCTCCCGCAACGGCCGCGACTCGAACGCCAAGCGCCTCGGCGTGAAGGTGTTCGCAGGCCAGACCGTCACCGGCGGCGAGATCATCGTGCGCCAGCGTGGCACGAGATTCAAGCCCGGCACCGGCACCGGCATCGGCAAGGACGACACGATCTTCGCGAAGGCGGCCGGCAAGGTCGACTTCAGAACCGGCCGCCGCGGCCGCGTGATCAGCGTCGTCTCGGCCAACGCCTCCGAGTAGCGCCGCCTTCGCATCGCTGACCCGGGCGCGCCACATCGGTGGCGCGGCTCGGTCACCTCGCTGTAGGGTCCGTCACATGCCCCGGTCGGCTGGCCACGGACGGCTTGTGCTCCTCGCGTTCTTCGCTGCGCTCATGCTGCTCGCGTGCGTCGCCCCCGCCGGCGCGGCGACCGGCTTCGTCGCCGACGAGACGCTCTCGCCCGACCAGGCGGGCGCACCGGTCGTCGCGATGGCGCCGAACGGCTATGCCGCGGTCGCCTGGATCGAGGTCGCCGTCGGGCCGAGAATCGGCGTACGCGTCGCGTTGCGCGCGCCGGGCGGGACATGGTCGGTGTCGCAGCCGCTGGGCGCGAACGGGACTGCGAAGACCGCCGTCGACCTCGCCGTCGACGCCAGCGGGAACGCCGCGGTGACGTGGCAGGAGCCGGACCCCCTCCCGTCGGTTCATGTCTTCGTCGCCACGCGCCCCGCCGGCGGCGCGTTCGGCACGGCGGAGGCGCTGCCGCTCGGCACGACGAGCCCCTCGGTCGGGATCGACGGAGGCGGTCGCGCGACGCTGCTCTACGGTACCGGCTCCGACGTCGTCGTCCAGGACGTCCAGGTCGGCGCCTCCGCGCTCGCCGCCAGATCGCAGACGCTTGCGCCGGGGTGCCAGGCTGACGCGGGGATGCTCGACGTGGCGCCCTCCGGCGACGCGATCGCCGCGTGGGATTGCAGAGGCGCCGTGTTCGCGCTGCGCAGAGGCGGGGCGTGGACCATCTCGCCGACGATCGCGAACAGCTCCAACTGCCCGTCGGATCCCGTCACCGTCACGCACTCGGCGGCGTCGGTCGACATCGATGTCCAGGGAAATGCCGTCGGCCTGCTGTCGACGAGCAGAGCGACGTGTCCGCCGATCTTCGCCGTCACAGGCCTGGAGCTTCGCCTCGTCGCCGTCGTCGGCGGGAGACTGCAGCCGGTCTCGCCGCCGGTCGCGACGGCGCCGGGCGGGTTCGCGTCTGGCATCTACCTCGCGCGTGCCGTCGTCGCGCCGAGTGGGATCCTCTTCACCTGGGGCGACGGCACGCTGTCGCTGACCGGGGCAGGCATGGCCCGCTTCTTCGCGCTCGACGGCACGCCGACCGGTCCGGCCCAGCCGCTCGGGAACGGCGCGAACGGGACGACGCCGCCCGTCGCTGCGATCGCTGCCGACGGTCGTGCGCTCGCGACGTGGGTGCAGAACGAGGGCGGCAGCACGTCGGTCGTGGCTGCCGAGCGACCGCCGGGGGCTGCGACGTTCGGGCCGCCGCTGCCGATGAGCGGCGCGGCAGAGGTCAGAGACCAGGCGGTCGCGATGGACGCTGCCGGAAACGGTCTGGTCGCCTGGAGACACAGCTCGAGACCGTCGCTCGTGCATGTGCGCGGCTTCGACGGGGCACCGCCGGCGCTGGGCGCGGTGACGATCCCGAGCAGCGCGTCTCTCGGCGTGCCGGCGGCGTTCGCTGCCTCGCCACAGGACGTGTGGAGCGCCGTGGCGACGGTGTGGAGCTTCGGCGACGGCGGCACGGCGACTGGCGCCACGGCGACGCACGCGTACGCGAGAGGCGGCACGTACACGGCGACCGTCACGGCGGTCGACGCGCTCGGCAACGCGGTCTCGCAGAGCGGCACGGTGCAGGTGGGAACGCCGCCGGGACCGGCGATCGCGGCGCCGAGACTCACGAACGCGTCGCTGACCTATAGACGCTTTCGCGTCGGCAGACGCTCCACGCCGCTGCGCGGCACAGCGCAGGCTGCCGCGCGCCGTCGCGCGAGCGCCGTGCCGGTCGGCACGACGTTCCGCTTCACGCTGGACCACCCGGCGAACGTGCGGATTGGCTTCGCGCGGCAGACGCGCGGCGTGCGCAACCGAGCCGGAGACTGCGTCAGACCGTCGAGACGACTGGCAGGACGCAGACGCTGTCGGCTGTTCGTGCCGGACGGCACGCTCGTGCGCAGCGCTTCGCAGGGCGCGATCAGAGTCCCCTTCAGCGGGCGTGTCGGCAGACGGGCCCTGCGCCCTGGGCGCTATCGCGCAGGACTGACGGCGGCGATCGGCGGCCGGTCGGCGAAGCCGACCGTGCTGACCTTCCGCATCGTGCGCTGAGCGCGCCGCCCTCCCGCCGCGGTTACTCCGGCTGCAGGATCGGCCGCACCATGATGTCGCTGACGTCGACCGTCTTCGGGCGGCTGACGGCATACATCACCGCGTCGGCGACGGCGTCGGCCGGCAACGCCCACTGCGAGACGTCGTTCTCGAAGAACGGCGTCGCGACCATCCCCGGCTCGATCAGCGTGACGCGCACACCGCTGTTGTCGTCGAGCTCCTGGCGCGCGGCCTGCGCCATCGCCGTGATCGCCCACTTCGTGCAGGAGTAGAGCGAGCCGGGCAGCGCGACGCGGCCGGCGACCGAGCCCGTGAGCAGGAGGTGCCCCCGCGAGGCGCGCAGCTGCTCGATCGTCGCGCGGATCGTCAGCGCGGCGCCGTAGACGTTCGTCAGCACCATCGCTCTCCAGTGCTCGGGCGACTCCTCCAGGAAGCCGCGGGTCGCGCCGAAGCCGGCGTTCGCGAAGACGACGTCGAGCTGGCCGAAGGCCTCCAACGCGGCGGCGACCATCGCCTGCTGTTGGTCCCACTCGGTCACGTCGCAGGCGACCGCGAGGGCTTGCTCGGGCCCGCCGAGCTCCGCCGCGAGCGCCGCCAGCTTGTCGGTCGAGCGCGCCGCCAGCACGACCCGGTAGCCGGCCTGCGCAGCCTGCCGCGCCGTCGCGGCGCCGATGCCGCTCGACGCACCGGTGATGAGGAAGACGGGGTCGGGCATCTGCTCCTGCCTTTCAGCTCTGGAAGGTCGCGAGCGGGTGATGTTCGCGCATGAAGTCGGCGAAGAGCGGCACTGTGAAGTCGACTTGCCCGCGTCGCGGGCTCCAGATCAGGCCTTTGCCGATCAGCCCGTCGCGGTGCACCGAAACCCCACGCTGATCCCGAGCGCCGTACGCCGCGGCGACCTCGGAGCTGCGGCGGGGCTGAGTCGCGAGGGCGGCCATCGCCGCGAGATAGCGCTGCTCCGCCTCGGTGGCCAGCTCCAGGCGCGGACCGAAGAACGTGGCGGCGAGCGAGTCCCGAACCGTCTCGCGGACGGTCAGCACGTCGTCGAGGGCGATCGGCGACCGTTCCGCCTGGTTCCACAGCTCGAGGCCGTACTCCTGGAGGAAGTATGGGTACCCGGCTGCCTCGCGAACCACCGCGCGAGCGGCCTCCTCCTCGAAGGAGACGCCCATCAGGCCCGCCGGGCCCACCAGCGCGGCGCGCGCTGCCGCGTCGGACAAGCGGCCGAGCTCGCGATAGCTGAACAGGCGATCGGCATATGGCTTGGCCGACATCAGTCGCACTTGCAGGTCCGGGAGCCCGGCGCCGACCAGCGCCACAGGCAAGGAATGGCGGCTGATCGCCTGGAAGGCGAGGCAGATGGCGGACAGGGAGGCTGCGTCCAGGTTGTGCATCTCGTCGATCAGGAACAACGCTCCGGTCCCTGCGCTCCTCGCGACTTGACCGATTTCGAGGAGGAGGTCGGTCAGGTCCTGCTCTGCATCGCCCGAGTCGGCCATGCCGACCGTCGCATCGACCTCAAGCTTCACCTGGATTCCGGCGGGCGCTGCGACGGAGAAGGCTTTCACGACGCCGAGCGCGCGTTCGACGCGACCGCGGATTCGCTGCCGTCGGCTCATCTCCCGCAGCAGCCGCACTGCCATACGAGCGAACGTGATGCGGAAGTCGGCTTGCGAGCCCACCTCCTGGACGTCGGTCGTCGCCCAGCCGGCCTCGCTGGCGAGCACGTCGAACTCGATCAGCAGGACCGTCTTGCCGACGCCGCGCAAGCCGCAGTAGATCAAACTACGGTCGTAGCGGCCCGAGTCGATTCGCTCTGTCAGCGCACGGAAGTCCTCGAGGTCGCGATCGCGTCCGGCGAGCAGGGAGGGCTTGCGTCCGGCGCCCGGGGTGTAGGGGTTGTCCCGCTTGTTCATTGTCTCTGTCGATTTCTAAGCACCCAACAGCGCGTCTTAGAAGCTCTGAGAAACCAGGGGCTCTTCTTCGCCCCCGATCGGCGATTCTAATGGTTTCTAATGGATATCTTAGAAACTCTTAGACAAGCAGAGGTCTGCGGCACGCTCCCTGTCACGATGGCCCGGTGCTGTCCGACAGAGCCCGAATCCATGTCCAGGCCGGCGGCGGCGGCGACGGCTGCATGTCGTTCCGGCGCGAGTCGCGCGTGCCGAAAGGCGGACCGGACGGCGGCGACGGCGGGCGCGGGGGCGACGTCGTGCTCGTCTGCGACGACTCGCTGCGCGACCTGCAGTTCTTCCGCCGCACTGCGCACTTCAAGGCCAGACGCGGCGGCCACGGCAGAGGCGCGCTGCGCTTCGGGCCGGAGGGCGAGACGCTGGAGGTCCACGTCCCGCCGGGGACGGTCGCGGAGCTGGAGGACGGCACGCGCCACGACCTCGTGACGCCCGGCCAGATCGCCGTTGTGGCGAAGGGCGGCTCGCCCGGCCGCGGCAACAAGCACTTCGCGACGCCGACGCGGCAGGCGCCGCGCTTCGCCGAGCGCGGGCTGCCGGGCGAGGAGAGCTGGATCGAGCTGCGCCTCAAGCTGCTCGCCGACGTCGGCCTCGTCGGGCTGCCGAACGCCGGCAAGTCGTCGCTGCTCTCGCGCCTGACGCGCGCGGCGCCGAAGATCGCCGACTACCCGTTCACGACGCTCGAGCCGGTGCTCGGCACGATCGACGCCGACGACCGCCAGCTCGTGCTGGCCGACATCCCGGGGCTGATCGAGGGCGCGAGCGAGGGCGCCGGCCTGGGGCACGACTTCCTCGCGCACGTCGAGCGCACGCGCCTGCTCGTGCACGTGCTCGACCTCGCCCCCGTGGATGGCTCCGACCCGGCCGAGAACTACGCGACGATCGAGCACGAGTTGGCCGCGCACGACGCCCGCCTCGCCTCGCTGCCGCGCATCCTCGCGCTCTCGAAGGTCGACCTCGTCACGCCCGAGGTAGCGGAGGAGGCGGCCGCGGCATGGCGCGAGCGGCTGGGGGAGGAGGTCCCCATCCTGCTCACGTCCAGCGCGACCGGCGCGGGGCTCGACGCGCTGCGCGGTGCGCTGCTGGAGCGCGTCCCGCTTGCCATGCCGCTTGACGTGCCCGAGGTCGAGGGTCTCGCCGAGCACCAGGAGTTCCGTCCGGCGGCGAGACGCGGCTTCCAGATCGAGCTGGTAGAGGACGGCCGCTTCCGCGTCGTCGGCGAGGGTGTCGACCGGCTCGTGCTGCGCTATGACGTCGACAACGAGGAGGCGATGGCCCACCTCGAGCGCCGGCTCAGACGGATCGGCGTGATCCAGGCGCTGGAGGACGCCGGCTTCGAGCCGGGCGATGACGTCGAGATCGGCGGCGTCGAGTTCGAGCTGGACCCGTCGTAGGCGCCGCGGGCGGGCGCGTCCGCTCGCCGCCCGCGTAACCTCCCGTCCCATGGGCCCCGTCGTCATCAAGCTCGGCTCCTCGATCGTCGCCGACGACGAGGGCCGCCCGCGCGCGGACGTGCTCGCGCACGTCTGCGAGCAGGCGGCTGCGCTGCACCGCGCCGGCCGCGACGTCGCGATCGTCACGAGCGGCGCGATCGCCCGCGGGATGGGCGTGATGAAGTTCAGCGACCGGCCGCGGGCGATCGACGAGCTGCAGGCGGCGAGCGCCGTCGGGCAGGGCAAGCTCTACGCCGTCTACGACGAGCTGCTTCGCGGCCACGGCATCACGAGCGGGCAGGTGCTGCTGACGTTCCACGACATCAGCGGCGAGCGCTCGCACTACCTCAACGCGCGCCAGACGCTGCGCAAGCTGCTCGAATGGCGCGTCGTCCCGATCGTCAACGAGAACGACACGACCGCGACGGATGAGATCACCTTCGGCGACAACGACTTCCTCGCCGCGCAGGTGGCGATCCTGATCGGCGCCGAGCTGCTGATCTTGCTGACGTCGACCGACGGCCTCTACACGGCCGACCCGCGACTCGACGACGACGCGCAGCTCGTCCCGCTCGTGGAGGACTTCGCGGCGCTGGAGGCGCTCGACATCCGCCAGACGACGACGACGCTCGGCTCCGGTGGGATGCGCTCGAAGGTCGTCGCCGCCGAGATGGCAACAGCCGCCGGCATCCCCGCCGTCGTGGCGAACGGCCGCACGCGCGGCGCGATCGCCGCTGCCGTTGCGGGCGAGCCGGTCGGCACGCGCTTCGCACCGCAGGCGGCCCGCTACTCCAGCTTCAAGTTGTGGCTCAAGTACGCCAAGCCGGCTCGCGGCACGATCCGCGTGGACGCCGGCGCCGCGCGTGCGCTGCGCGAGGGCGGCACGAGCCTGCTGCCGGTCGGGATCACGGCCGTCGAGGGCGACTTCGACGCCGGCGACGCGGTCGAGGTCATGCACGAAGGCGCGATTGTCGGCAAGGGGATCGCCAGCTGCTCGGCCGCGGATCTGCGGCGCGTGATGGGCCTCAAGTCCGAGGAGGCGCGCGCGCTGCTGCCACACGACAGCGAAGAGGCGATCCACCGCGACTACTTCGTGCTCGCGTAGGGTCGGCGGCGGCATGTCGCGCGCGCTGACGGACGAGCTGCGGGCGCTGGTGGGGGATGCCGGCCTCGGCGATCTCGCCGACCGTCGCTTCGAGCGCGACGCGACCGAGTCGCAGGGGCTGAGCGGCCGGCCGGACGCGGTCGTGTTGCCGGCGAGCACGGAGGAGGTGCGTGCCGTCGTGGCGTGGTGCTGCGCGCACGACGTGCCGGTCGTGCCGCGCGGCGGTGGCAGCGGCTTCGCCGGCGGCGCGGTGCCGGTGCACGGCGGCGTCGTCGTCGCGCTCGACCGCATGACGCGCGTGCGCTCGTTCGACCCGCTGCTGTGGCGCATTCACGTCGAAGCCGGACTGCGCACGAGCGAGCTGCGGCGGATCGTGCGCGAGAGCGGGCTGCTGTTTCCGCCCGATCCGGGCGCGGCGGAGCAGTCGCAGATCGGCGGCAACATTGCGACGAACGCGGGCGGCCCGCACGCGTTCAAGTACGGCGTCACCGGCCGCTGGGTAACCGGGTTGGAGGCGGTGGTGCCGCCGGGCGAGGTGGTCGACGTCGGTGGGCCGCTGCGCAAGGACGTCGCCGGTTATGACCTGAAGTCGCTGTTGATCGGCTCGGAGGGGACGCTCGGGATCGTGACGGCGGCGTGGCTGCGGCTGATTCCGGCGCCGGAGGCGGCGGCGCCCGTGGTGGCGACGTATCCGGACTCGCGGGCGGGATGCGCGGCGATCGAGCGGGTGCTCGGCAGCGGGATTCAGCCGGCTGCGCTGGAGTATCTCGACGCGGGGGCGCTGCTGGCCGCCGGCGGGGCGGCGCCGTTCGAGGCGCCGGCGGGTGCGTTCGCGGTGATAGCGGAGGCCGACGGCTCGGTCGCGGAGACGGCGGCGGTCGCGGCCGCGCTGCACGAGGCGCTCGGCGAGGGGGCGCTCGCGCTGCATGCGCCGACGAGCGCCGCGGAGGTCGCGGCGCTGTGGCGCTGGCGCGACGGCGTCGCGATCGCGGTAACGGCGCAGCGCGGCGGCAAGATGTCGGAGGACGTCGTCGTGCCACTCGACCGCCTCGGCGACGCGATCGAAGCCGTGCTGGAGATCGGCGCCCGCCATGGCCTGGAGGCCTGCAGCTGGGGCCATGCGGGCGACGGCAACCTGCACGCGACGTTCCTCGTCGACGCGCGCGACCCAGCCGAGCTGGAGCGCGCGAGCGCCGCCGCCGCCGAGCTGTTCGCGACCGCCGCGGAGATGGGCGGCTCGATCTCGGGCGAGCACGGCCTCGGCCTCGTCAAGTCCGGTCACCTCGGGAAGCAGTGGAACGACGCGACGTTGCGGCTGCATCGCGCGGTCAAGCAGGCAATCGACCCGCAGAACCTCATGAACCCCGGCAAGAAGGCCTGACGAGGCAGACGCGAAGCGGCGCTTCGCCGTAGCCAGCCGCTTAGCCTGATGCTCCCCAAAGAGGAGCATCAACATGAGGCATCGAGCCTTGGGCGTGGCTCTCCTGCTCGTCCTGGCCATCTCCGGCGGGTTCGCGTGCGGCGAGACGCAGGAGACGACGAACGACCCGGCCGTCACCTTGCAGCAGGAGGCGGACCGGCTAAAGGCGCGGTCCGAGGCGCTCCACAAGCGCATCGAGGCGCAGCGTCAAGCGCGGGAGGAGCGTGCGGCGCGGATCCGAGCGCACCGGCGGGCGGTTCGGCGTGCCCATCTGCGCGCCGAGCGGCGTGAAGCACGCGCGGCGGCACGCCGAGCCGCCGCGGCGGCGGCGCAGGCCGAGGCGCAAGCGCAGGCCGAGGCGAGCTGCGACTCGAACTACAGCGGCGCCTGTCTCGATCCGAACGCGTCTGACTACGACTGCGCCGGTGGCTCCGGGGACGGACCCGAGTACACCGGTCCGGTGCAGGTCGTCGGCAGCGATCCGTACGACCTCGACAGCGACGGCGACGGCTCCGCCTGCGAGTGAGCGCCGGCCGAACCGCGTCTGGCCGATGCGGGCCAGGCGCGGGCGGGCGTTCGTCACGCGGCCGATACCCTGTGTCGATGGCCGTCAGCACCGACACCGACACTTCCGCCGTCGCCGACATCTGCCGCGCCGCGAAGGCGGCCGCCGCGCCGCTCGCCGCGCTCGACACGCGCGTGAAGGATGCGGCGCTGTATGCGATCGCCGACGCGCTCGTCGCGCGCACGCCCGAGATCCTCGAGGCCAACCAGCGCGACCTTGAGGCCGGCCGTGCAAACGACATCGGCGCGGCGCTGCTCGACCGCCTCGCGCTCGATCCAGGCCGCGTTGCCGCGATCGCCGAGGGGACGCGCGCGATCGCCGCGCTGCCCGACCCGGTCGGCGAGACGATCGACGGTCACCTGCTGCCGAACGGGATCGACGTGCGGCGCGTGCGTGTGCCCTTCGGCGTCGTCGCCGTCGTCTACGAGGCGCGCCCGAACGTGACGATCGACGCGGCCGCGCTGTGCCTCAAGTCCGGCAACGCGATCGTGCTGCGCGGCTCGTCGACCGCCACCCATTCGAACGCGATCCTCGCGACGATCGCCGCCGAGGCGGCGACGCAGGCCGGCGTCCCGTACGGCGCGATCCAGCTGCTGTCGGGCGGTGGGCGCGAGGAGCTGGCCGAGCTGGCGACGCAGGACGGCGTCGTCGACCTGATCTTTCCGCGTGGCGGAGAGGGCCTGAAGGATGCGCTGAAGGCCGTCGCGACGGTGCCGGTTATCTACGCGGCCTCGGGCAACTGCCACGTCTACGTCGACGCTGACGCCGACCTCGACGCGGCCGAGGCGATCGCGCTCAACGCGAAGGTCCACCGCCCCGGTGTCTGCAACGCCGCCGAGACGCTGCTCGTGCACGCCGACGTCGCCGCGGAGTACCTCCCGCGCGCGCTGCGCACGCTCCACACCGTGGGCGTCGAGCTGCGCTGCGACGAGCGCGCCGCCGCTCATGCGCGCGACCACGAGGGGGCGATCCCCGTTATCGCGGCGACGGAGGAGGACTGGGCGACGGAGTACCTCGACCTGATCCTCGCGGTGCGCATCGTCGACAGCGCGGAAGAGGCGATCGCGCATGTCAACCGCTATGGCAGCGGGCACTCCGAGGCGATCGTGACCGAGGACATCGGCGCGGCGCGCGCGTTCCAGCTCGGCGTCGACGCCGCCTGCGTCTACGTCAACGCCTCGACGCGCTTCACCGACGGGGGAGAGTTCGGGATGGGCGCGGAGATCGGCAACTCGACGCAGAAGCTCCACGCCCGCGGTCCGATCGGCCTGCGGGAGCTGTGCACGTTCAAGTACCTGATCGAGGGCACCGGCCAGGTGCGCTCTTGATCGAGCCGCGCCGGCGGCCTCGCACATGCGCATCGGCATCCTCGGCGGCACGTTCAACCCGCCCCACATCGGCCATCTCGTCTGCGCGCAGGAAGCGCACGACCAGCTCGGCCTGGACCGCGTCGTGCTGATGCCGGCCGGCGTTCCGCCGCACAAGGAGATCGAGGCGGACCCCGGCGCCGAGGCGCGCTACGCGCTGTGCGAGGCGGCCGTCATGGGCGATGAGCGGTTCGAGGTGTCCCGCCTGGAGCTGGATCGAGCCGGACGATCCTTCACGGTCGATACCCTGAGGGCGTTGCACGACCAGAGCCCGCAGGACAACATCACCTTCATCGCCGGGGGGGACATGGCCCGCAGTCTGCCGAGCTGGCGTGAGCCGGAGGCGCTGCTGACGCTCGCGACGCTCGCCGTCGCCGAGCGCGCCGCCGACAAGCGCGACGCGATCTCCGCCGCAATCGCCCCGCTCGCGGGGTCCGACCGCGTGCGCTTCTTCGACATGCCTCGCATCGACGTCTCCTCTTCGCTGGTGCGCGAGCGCGCCGCGAGCGGACGTCCGATCCGCTATCTCGTCCCCGACGCCGTCGCCGAGGCGATCGCGCAGAACGGCTGGTACACCGCATGACCGAGGAGCTGATCGGGGCCGCGATGGCCGAGGCGATCGCCGGCTTCGCCTCCGACAAGAAGGCGATCGACATCATCGAGCTCGACCTGCGTGGGGTGCTCGGCTACGCCGACTACTTCGTCGTCTGCACCGGCAACACGGACCGGCAGGTGAAGGCGATCCACGACGGCATCCACGCGGGGATGAAGCAGGAGCATGGTCTGCACCCGCGCCGGGTGGAGGGACTGCCGCAAGCGCACTGGGTTCTGATGGATTATCTCGACGTGGTCGTCCACGTCTTCACGCCCGAGACGCGCGCGTTCTACCGGCTCGAGCAGCTGTGGGGCGAGGCCCCGGCGCGCACGCTCGTCGCGGACGTGGGGTAGCGGGCGGCCACGCCGGGCACACGTCCGGCAACGACGCCATCGAACCGGAGGAGAGCGATCGCCATGGGGCGCAACCTCGCGAGCCTGCTGACCGACTCGGCCGCGCGCAGTCCCGAGCGCACGGCGATCAAGCTCGACGACGCCGAGCTGACCTACGCGCAGCTCGACGGCGCCTCCGCGCATGTCGTCGGCCTGCTGGAGCAGCATGGCTTCCAGCCGGGCGACCGCGTCGGCGTGATGCTGCCGAACGTGCCGTACTTCCCGGTCGTCTACTACGGGATCCTGCGGGCGGGCGGCGTCGTGGTGCCGATGAACGTGCTGCTGAAGGAGCGCGAGGTCGCCTACTACCTCGGCGACTCCGGCGCGAAGCTGCTGTTCGCATGGGCCGAGTTCGGCGAGGAGGCGCGGCCAGGGGCCGAGGCCGCCGGCGCCGAGCTGATCGAGGTCGCGCCGGGCTTCGAGGCGCAGATCGGCGCCGCGCCCGCGCGCACCGAGCTGGCCGAGGTGGCCGACGACGACACCGCGGTGATCCTCTACACGTCGGGCACGACCGGCAAGCCGAAGGGCGCCGAGCTGACGCACGCGAACCTCTACGGCAACGCGAAGACGAAGCTCGAGACGCTGATCCAGATCAGTGAGGACGACGTGATCCTCGGGGCGCTGCCGCTGTTTCATTCGTTTGGGCAGACGGCTGCGATGAACGCGGGCCTGATGGGCGGCGCGTGCCTGTCGTTGCTGCCGCGCTTCGACCCGGTCAAGGCGCTGGCGATCATGGAGCGCGACCGCGTGAGCGTGTTCCTCGGCGTGCCGACGATGTACAACGCGATGCTGGCGGTGCCGGAGGCCGAGCGGCCGGACACGTCCTCGCTGCGCGTCTGCATCTCCGGCGGTGCGTCGCTGCCTGTGGAGGTGTTGCGCGCGTTCGACGGCCAGTTCGGCGCGAAGATCCTGGAGGGCTATGGCCTGAGCGAGACGTCGCCGGTCGCCTCCTTCAACCATCCCGACCGCGAGCGCAAGCCCGGCTCGATCGGCACGCCGATCCGCGACGTCGAGATGAAGATCTTCGACGAGAACGACCAGGAGCTCGCGACCGGCGAGGTGGGGGAGATCGTCATCAAGGGCCCGAACGTGATGAAGGGCTACTGGCAGCGCCCCGACGCGACGGCGGAGGCGATGCGCGGCGGCTGGTTCCACAGCGGCGACCTCGCGAAGGTCGACGAGGACGGCTACTTCTTCATCGTCGACCGCAAGAAGGACCTGATCATCCGCGGCGGGTACAACGTGTATCCGCGTGAGGTGGAGGAGGTGCTGTACGAGCACCCCGCGGTCGCGGAGGCGGCGGTGGTGGCGGTGCCGCACGCCGAGCTGGGCGAGGAGGTCGGCGCCGCCGTCGCGCTGAAGGCCGGTGCGGAGGCGACGCCGGAGGAGCTGCAGGCGTTCGTGAAGGAGCGCGTCGCCGCCTACAAGTACCCGCGCCACGTGTGGCTCGTGCCCGAGCTGCCGAAGGGGCCGACCGGCAAGATCCTCAAGCGTGAGATCGGCGTGCCGGAGCGGACGCAGGCGTCCTGACGGCGCTGCGGCACCGATGGTCGATCGACCGGAGGATGACTACGCGGTCTTCCTCAGCTATCCGGGCGGCAGCCGCGGCGACAGCGAGCACGCGCGACAGCTGAGCGACCTGCTTGCCGGCTACGGCTTCCGCGCGTGGATGGCCGAGCGCGAGCTGGGCCGGCATGCGACGCCTGACGCAATCGGCGCGCAGCTGGCGACGGTGCCGGTGTTCGTCGCGTGCCTCGGAGGGCGACAGGTCGGGCGGTGGGGAATGGAGGAGCTGCGGCGTGCGGCCGAGCGGGCGATGGAGGACCGAGACTTCGTGATCTGCACGGTCGTTTTCCCCGGCGGCCACCCAGCCGCCCTGTCCGGGCTGCCCGCCGCGTTCGCGTCCGCCCCGCTGTTCGACCTGCGCTTGGGCGTGACGTCCGTGGCGGCGCTCATGCCTCTGCTGTGGAAGCGGCTCGACCCCGGGCGCTCGTTCCTGCTGGACCGCATCGTGGGGAGGCTGCGCGATGGACCGGGACCGGTCATCCTGCGCGGAGGTGTCGGCGTGGGCAAGTCGAAGCTCGCCGAGGTCGTGCTCGCCACGCTCGCGGACGACTTCCCTGACGGGCGGGCGATAGTGTCGATCGACCCCGCGCGCACGACCCAGCAGACGGCCGGGCTGATCCTGCGCATCTTCGGGGTCGACACCGCCGACATCCCGCGCGACCGGCGGCGTGAGGCCTACCTCGAGTTCACCGCCGGCGGTCGATACCTCGTCGTGCTCGACGACGTGGACGGGTACGACGTGGAAGCGCTGCTCCCCGCATCTCCTTCGGCGGCGGTCGTCGTCGGTCGGCAACCGCCTACGCTGGTACCGTCGAGCGCCTTCGATGTGACGCCGTCGCTGTGGCAGCACTTTGGTCCAGCGAGACCGCTCCGAACAAGCGCTCCGGGGTTCGCGTCGGATCTGCCGGAAGGCGAGGACCTACTCGACATCGGCGGCGCCGTCGACGCCCTGTGCTCCGTGGTCGCCGCTCGTGACGTGGCCCCGCCACTCTCGATCGGGCTGTTCGGCGACTGGGGAATGGGCAAGTCGTTCTTCCTCCGGCGGATGCGCGCGCGCATCGATGACCTGTCGGCCGCGTCGAGGGACGTGCTCGACAGCGCCTTCTTCGGCGACATTCGCCAGATCGAGTTCAACGCGTGGCACTACGCCGACGCGAGCCTGTGGGCGAGCCTCGCGGCACGCGTGTTCGAGGGCCTCGCGGACGACCAGGGCGAGCAGCAGCGGATTGCGCGCGAGCTCGTCAAATCGGGAGCGCAGCTCGCGGAGGCGCAGGCGGAGCAGGTGGCCGCACAGGCGCGCGTGACGCAGGCGGAGGAGGCGATCGAGAGAGCCAAGCGAGAACTCGTCGAGGCCAAGGTGAGCCTGCGCGAGGCCGTCGAGGCGACCGGCGACCTGATGCGCGACGACAGACGCCTCGCCGATGTGATGGACGACCTGCGCGACGCCCGGCGCCTGCCGCTCGTGCTGCTGTTGCCCGGCATCGCGCTGGTGCTCGCAGCCGTCGTGCTCGCGCTCGTTGCTCCAGCGTGGCCCGGCGCCGTGGTCGCCGCCGTCGCCGGCGGATTCGCGCTGCTCCTCGGCCCGCTTCGCTGGGGCGCGAAGGCACTGCGGCTGGCTGCCCGATGGCAACGGGCAGTCGCGGACCGAAACGGCGCGAGAGAGATCGTGCGCTTGGAGGTCGAGGTGGACGCGCTGCGTGCGCGTGAGCTTGACGCGTCGCGTCACCTGGAGGCTGCCGAGCAGCAGGCAGCAGAGGCGCAGCAGGCCGTGGAGGAGATCGCCAGCGGACGGCGTCTGGTCCGCTTCATCGAAGAGCGCGCCGACGGCAGCGCGTACCGGCCCTACCAGGGCGTCGTCGACCTCGTTCGGCGTGACTTCGATCGCCTCGCCGAGCTGATCGCCGGGCACACACCGGGCACGGCCGATGGTCTGCCGCGGATCGAGCGCATCGTCCTCTACGTCGATGACCTCGACCGCTGTCCCACCCGGCGCGTGGTCGAGGTGCTCGAGGCGGTCCACCTGCTGCTGGCGTCGAACCTGTTCGTGGTCGTGGTGGCAGTCGATCCACGCTGGCTGCTGCGCGCGCTCGAGCACCATTACCGCGGCGAGATGGACGTCGGCGACGGCAGAACGAGCGTGACGGCGCGCGACTATCTCGAGAAGATCTTCCAGATTCCGTTCGCGCTGCCGCGGATGGACGATGCAGCCTTCGGCCGGCTGGTCGATGACCTGCTGCCGGCTGACGCGCCCGCCGGACCAAGCACGCGGAGCGCACCGAGTGGGCAGCTTGCCACCGCCGGCGGCTCTACGGACTCCCCGAAGCCCGGGTCCGTGCGCACGAGCGAGCCGGAGCGTGCGTGGGCGCCACCGTTGGCCACGATCGACCTGCATCCCGAAGGTCTGCGCGTCCAGTCAGCCGAGCGAGCGTTCATGCAGCGCTTGGCTGGCCTCATCGAGACCCCGCGCGCGGCGAAACGGCTGACGAACGTGTACCGCCTGCTGCGCGTCTCGCTCGATGCACACGAGCTAGGGGCGCTGTTGGGCCGCGACGGGGCAGCACCTGAGTATCCATGCGTCCAGCTGCTGCTCGCCGTGGCGGTCGGCGTCCCATCGTTGTCGCCGGTAGTGCTGCCGCGGGTGCAGACGTCCACGAACGGCACCGGCTGGTGGACGGTGATAGACGATCCCGGGCTGGACGAGGGCGACGCGGATGCGGCGCGACGGCTGCGGGCTGGGCTTCGCGAGCTGCGCGATCAGCCGCTGCCCCCGATCGAGCGCTTCGCCGACTGGGTGCCCCACGTGCAGCGCTACTCGTACGGCCTCGTCTGACGCGGCGAACGCGCGTCCAGCGTCAACGCGCCGGCGCCGTCACGAGGATCGCCGACGGCGCGCCCGTGCGAAACAGCGTCGCGAGCCAGATGACGATCTGCCGGCCGAGCGTTTGCCAGGCGCGCTGGCCGCTACATGGCGAGCGCGTCTGGCGGCAGGAACACCGGCGGCTCCGGCTCCGCCGCCGGACCCGACGTGGTCGGGCCGCTGTACGGATAGCGCTCTGTCAGCAGCATCACGTAGCCGAGCGTCTGCTGGTTGTAGCGCAGCCACAGCGCGATCGCGTTGCGCAGCCCGAGCGGCATCTCCCCGCGCACGAGCACGGCGAACCAGCCCAGCACCACGGCGACGACCGCCACCCCGCTGTATGCGGTCGAGATGACGAAGGCCGGGATTGCGAGCACGAGCCGGAACGCTACGGTCAGGCGGTCCTGGCGTTGTGGCTCGGCGAACGACAGCTCGATCGGGTAACCGCCCTCGCGCCCGTCGAACTCGGGGTACGGCTCGGCGAGCAGGTAGACGTATGCGTAGACGTGCGTCCCGTAGCGCAGGTAGGTCGCGATGAAGCGGTGCAGCCCTGGGCTCGGGCGCCCGGCGATCACCTGCACGAACCAGCTCGCGATCGCGGCGCCGTACGCCGCGATCCCCCAGAGCGCCAGCCACACGAAGTGCGGGAACGCGAGCAGCAGACGGAAGAAGGTCGTCGCGCGCCCGCGCTTGCGGTCGTCTTCGACGTCGAGCCGGATCGGGTCCTGACGTGCCGGCAGGTCGTGGAGCGCAGCGAGCGGATCGCTGTTCGGATAGCGGTCGGTCACCAGCAGCAGGTACGCGTACAGCTGCGCGTTGTATGAAACCGCGTAGGCGCCCGCGTCGCGCAGCCCGCGCGGCATGCGGCTGCGCGCGAGGATCGCGAACCAGCCGAGCAGCGCGACGATCGTCAGCAGCCCGACGATCGCGTAGTACGAGTCAGCTGAGTCGCCGCGGTACCAGAAGCCCGTCGCGAGCACGCTCCCCAGCAGCAGCGCCGGAATCGCCAGCAGGAGGCGGAACAGCACCCTCCAGCGACTCTGCGGTCCCGGCTCCGGCAGCTCGACGTCGACCGGATAGTCGACGTTCCCGCCGAACGTCGGATAGGGATCCGCGAGCAAACCGATGTACGCGTACACGTGGACCGTGTAGCGCACGTACCGACTGGCGAACGCGTGCGCCGTCTGCCAGGGCGTGCCGGTCGCCAGCGTCGCGAACCAGTTCAGGATCGTCACGAGGAAGACCGCGATCCCCCACAGATTCAGCCACACGAGGTGTGGGATCGCGAGCAGCAGGCGGAAGAAGACGGTGACGCGCGTGCGCTCCAAGTCGTCGCTCAGGCGCAGCTTGACGGGGTGGCTCATGCGCGAGTCCTACCGCAGCGGGTGGACGGCGCATGGCGCCCCGGCGCTCTGGCGCGGGCCCGGCGAGCGGGCCCGCGCAGCGCTGGGTCAGCTCGGTCCGACCTCCAGGTAGAAGGTGCGGTCCGCGCCGGTGGCGTTCGTCGCCTGCGTCACCACGAGGATGTGGTTGTTGTCGTTGACCCCGCCGCAGTTGACGCCGCCCGGGTTGTTCGCGGTTCCGCCGCACGGCGCGGCCGAGATGAAGCCGGCGGCGCCACCGACGTTGATGGTTGCGCTCAGCGGCCGTCTGACAGCGCTCGAGCCGAGATCGACCGAGTACACGCCGGTGCCGAGGCGCGCGACCGAGAAGCCGCCGGACTGCGCGAGCACCGTCGCGCCCGCCGCCGTGCCCTGGACGAGCACCCAGTCGACCTCGAACGAACTCGGCGGCTGGCCGTCGAGCTGCGTCGCGTTGGCCGCGGACGGCACCTGGCCGAGCGAGGACTCCTTGACCTGCTTGCCGGTGAGCGAGTCCTTCTTCACCAGCTTGCCGGTCAGTGACCCTTTCTTGATGTCCTTGCCGGTGATCGACCCGTTCTTGATGTCCTTGCCGGTGATCGTCGCCGCGGCGTATGCGCCGCCGCCGAGCGCAAGCACGAGCGCTACCACCGCGATGACCAGACCGGGCGACGGACGACGTACGGGGATCCTGCGCATGGAAGCCCACCTCCATTCGAGCGCGGGCGCGCGAAAGCGGCACCCGCTTGACCATGTCCTGAGGACGCCTTCCCATCGGGGTTGGCGGTGAATCCCGCCGGCAGCGAGTTGACGCGCTGCTCTGACTCCTAGAGCATCGCTCCATGTACGACTACGTGATCGTCGGCGCCGGCTCGGCCGGCTGCGTGCTCGCGGCACGCCTGACGGAGGACCCGGACGTGAGCGTCCTCCTGCTGGAGGCGGGGCCCGCGGACGTCAACCAGAACATCCACGTTCCGCTCGGGTACCTGAAGCTGGCGGGCACGGAGCTCGACTGGGGCTACTTCAGCGCGCCCGAGCCGCACTGCAATGGCCGCCGCATCCCGCTGCCGCGCGGGCGCGTCCTCGGCGGCTCCTCCTCGACGAACGCGATGGTCTACATCCGCGGCAACGCGCGCGACTACGACGACTGGGGGATCCCCGGCTGGTCGTGGGCGGACCTGCTGCCCTACTTCCTCAAGGCGGAGGACAACGAGCGCGGCACATCCGAGTGGCACGGGACCGGCGGGCCGTTGCCCGTCTCCGAGCAGCGCTCGGGCAACAAGATCTCGCGGGCGTGGGTCGAGGCGGCCGTGCAGGCCGGGCTGTCGCCCAACGACGACTTCAACGGCCCCGACCAGGACGGCGCTGGCATGTACCAGGTGACGCAGCGCGGCGGCCTGCGCGCGAGTGCCGCGGCCGCGTACCTGCATCCGGCGACCTCGCGCTCCAATCTCACCGTGCTGCCGAACATGCTCGTGCACCGTGTGCTGTTCGAGGGCACGCGCGCGATCGGCGTCGAGGCCTCGCAGCTCGGCGCAGTGCAGGAGCTGCGGGCTGCGCGCGAGGTGATCGTGTGCGCCGGCGCCTACAACTCGCCGCAGCTGCTGATGCTGTCCGGCGTCGGACCGGCGGAGCACCTGCTGCTGCGCGAGCTGGAGGTCGTGCTCGACCAGCCGGCGGTCGGGGAGAACCTGTCCGACCACGCCGCGACGTACGCCGTGTGGGGGACGGCGGAGCCGGAGAGCCTGCTGCTCGCGCGCGAGCCAGCAGCGCTGGAGGAGTTCATGGCGACGCAGACCGGCCCGTTCGCCTCGAACCTCGCCGAGAGCGGCGCGTTCGCGCGCGTCGAGGCGGATGCGCCCGCACCGGACATCCAGTTCCACACGATCCCGGTCCAGATCCTCGACGAGGGGATGGCGGACCCAGAGGGACACGGCATGCTGGTGACCCCGTGCCTGCTGACGCCGGAGGTCCGCGGCAGCGTGCGGCTCGCCTCGAGCGAGCCGACGGCGCGGCCGATCGTCCGCAACCGCTTCTACGAAAGCGCACGCGACCTCGATCGCATGGTCGCAGCGCTGCGGCTGATGTTGGAGATCGCGGCGCAGCCGGCCGTGTCGCCCTACTGCGCCACCGGCATGCACGTGCCCGACGACGACTCGGACGCGGCGCTCGTCGCGCACGCCCGCCGCACGACGTTCCCGATCTACCACCCGGTCGGCACGTGCGCGATGGGGTCGGTGGTCGACGAGCAGCTGCGCGTGAACGGTTTGGAGGCGTTGCGTGTCGTCGACGCGTCGGTGATGCCGCTCGTCCCGCGCGGCAACACGAACGCGCCGACGATCGCGATCGCCGAGCGAGCGGCGGACCTGATCAGAGGGTCTTCGCCACTCGCCGCGGCGGTCTCGCAGCCACCTGCAGCGTCCGTCTGATCGGCGGGTTCGACACGTTCCCGGCCGCGTCTCTCGCGACGATCGTGAGGCGGTAGGCGCCGGCCGGCAGCGTGCGTCTGTCGAGCTTGCCGCCGATCGCGAGCGCGTTGTCGCCCGCTCTCCCGGCGCGGGTCTGCGTGCCGATCGGCTTGAAGCGGATGCAGCGTCTGCCGTGTGAGGCGCGGCGCGGCTTGACGCAGAGTCCCTTCGCGTTGCGGCGGCCCGGCAGCTTGCGCTCGAAGCGCACGGCGATGGTCGCGGCCTCGGAGAGGGTCAGGTGCAGCGTGCCGCTTCTGCCGACACGCAGCGTCGGGGGGAGGCTCACGTTCGAGAGCGTGGGCGCAGTGACGTCTCTCGTCGTGCCCCCGCCCGCCGGCGGAGCTGGCGGCGGTGGCGGCGACGGCGCCACGACGCCGGTCACTCGCGCGACCTGTCTCGAGGTCTCCAGCCCGACCCACAGCGTGCCGCCGCTGCCGACGGTCAGGTGCCGCGGTCCGGAGCCGACGGGGAAGCCGGCGAGCGTCGTGACGGCGCCGTCCGGCGTCAGCCGCGTGAGCGTGTCTCTCGGGAAGTTGGCCGCCCAGTAGGCGCCGTCCGGCGCGAACGCGATGCCGGTCGGATCCGTCAACGGGACGTTCGTGTTCACCACCGTTCTCGACGGCGGCGTGAAGCGGCCGATCAGGTTGCTCGGGAGTGTCGCGGCGAGCTGGTTGGCCGGTCCGGCGGCGATCTCCTGCGGGTTCTCGTCGAGCGGGACGACGCCGATGGGCGTTCCCGCCGTGGTGATTCCGACCACCTGTCTGCCGCCGAAGTCGGCGGCGTAGAGGTTGCCGTCGCCACCCGCCGCGATCCCGCGCGCGGAGACGAGGCCGGTGGAGGCGAACGAGACGACTCTCTCGTCGGTCGCTATGCGTACGAATCTGTCGGCCGAGCCGGTCCACAGCGCGCCGTCCGGCCCGACGACGATGCGGTTCGGGGCGAGCCCGGCGATGTCGAATCTTCTTGCGGCGGTCGGGTCGCTCGGCGAGAAATGCGCCACCGCGCCGGACTCGGTCACCCACAGCTGGCCGTCCGGACCAGCGACGATCCCGATCGGGCTGACGATCGCGGCGCTCGTGAATCTGTCGACCGTCCCGTCCGGTCTCACTCGTGCGATGTTGTCGGTGAGGCCCTCCATCGTGATCCAGACGTTGCCGTCCGGGCCCAGCGCCAACTGATGCGGTCTGTCGGGCAGGTCGAAGACGCTGTCGACGACCGGTGCGGCGGAAGCTGTGGCTGAAGCAAGAACGGCGGCCGTGAGCGCGGCGGTGAAGAGCTTCGGAATGTAGGTCGTGCGCATGGCGGCGATCCTCTCACGTCGGGTGCGGGGCATGGGGGAATCGTGCGCGACGTGCACGCCCGCGTCTGTCCGCCCGACCACCAACCTTGTGTCGCGTCGGTGACATAAGCTCCCGCCGCGATGGCGATCACCGTTTACGAGAAGCGCGCCTGCACGACATGCCGCAAGCTCGCCGAGCTGCTGACGGAGCGCGGCGTCGACTTCGAGCGCGTCGAGTACCACGTCGAAGGGCTCACGGAGCCCGAGATCCGTGCGCTGCTGGCGAAGGCAGGGATCCCGCCGAGCGCGGCGCTGCGGATGCGCGAGGAGGGCGCTGCCGAGCTCGCGGCGGCCGGCGACGAGGACGCGATCGCCGCGGCGATGGTCGAGCGACCGCAGCTGCTGCAGCGTCCGATCGTCGTCAATGGTGACCGCGCGGTGTTGGCGCGGCCGGTCGAGCGGGTCCTGGAGATCCTCTAGAGAAACCGTCAGGCGTTGGAAAACCAACGCTCGTCGGCCGGGCTCCATCGCATGACGCCGTTTGTTGCCAGGCCATCGAGGAATGCCACGACTGCGTCGACGACGTCTGAAAAGGACTCCGGCAGTACGTCGAGTCCTGCGCGGGTTCGGAAGGCTGCCCACGACCGCTGACGGCTTTCGTGCAGCGTCTCCAGCAGCGGTCCGAGCGGGCGGAGCTCGACGCCGCGGTGCTCCGCGACCGCGTGCAGCGCAGAGCGCAGGGTGGTGGCCTCGATCGAGTGGACACGCGACAGGAGGTAGATGTCGGCGTAATCGCGGTCACGGGCGTTGGCGTCTCCCAGGGCGAGCATCGTGATCGCCTTCTCGGCGATCACGCTCTCCAGCGGATAGCCGAGCAGCGCGAAGCCGTCGTCGCCGAGCAGCGTCGGGTATTCGAGGAGCCGCGGCGCGATCGGATCGCCGAACGACAGATCCACGGTGAGTCGCAGCTCTGCGCCGGCGAGACCGGCCGGGAGCCTGATGCGCACGCCGGGGTAGTCGGCGTCCTCGCGGATTTGCTCGATCGTCATTCGAGTCGCTGCAACGCGGCGTACGCCTGGTGTGGCGTGCGCTCGTTCATGCGAGCAGCGGCTCCATCGCTGTTGCGGCGACCGTGCCCGCCCGCAGCCGGCGAGCAAGCGAGAGCAGCTCCCCGGGGCGTGCGCCGTCGCTCTGCAGGTAGCGGCGCAGCGCCAAAAGCCCCTGGTCGCGGCCCACCTGGGAGCGGAGCCGCAGGAGGTCCACGACGGTTCGCTCGCGCGAGCTGATCGCGATCGTCTCGCCGGACTCGATGCGCAGCTGCTCTCGGCCGAGCTCGAAGGTGCTTGCGGCGAAGACGTGCACACGGGTCGGCGGGTAGGTGATCTGCGGGCGATGCCGGCCGCGCGGCACGGCGACGTGCACCGTGGCGGGCAGCTCATCGGTCAGATCCCAGTAGCTGGCTGCCGAGTTGAGGCAAATCATCCCGTCCGGCACGCGCCGGCAGACGGCCAGCAGGTCGAGGTGGGCGGTGGCCGGGGCGTCGGCGACGCGGTAGATCCCACGCGAGATCTCGATCAGCGCACCCCTATCGCGCATGTCGTAGAGGTCCTCCCAGCGGACGCCGGTTCAGCGGGCCAACGCAGCCCACGAGGGTTCAGGCAGGCCGGCGCCGTGCCGATACTGCCGGCGTGTCGACGAAGGTCATCAGCCACGAAGCAGGTCACTTTGCGGATCGCCGCTTCAGGGCGCGCCGGCGCGCGTGGCGCCGGCGGGTGTGGTGGGTGCTCCCGCTGGCTGTGGTGCCGGTAGTCGCGGCGTGCCTCGGCTTTGCGCTATTGCTCGCGCCCGCGCAATTGGGCTTCTTCGCCGGATTGGGCGTCGGTGCAGCCGCCGCGATGGTGCTGATCCTGATCGACTCGCCACCATGGCACATCGAGCGCTGGCGCCTCGGGGCCGAGGGGGAGAAGCGAACCGCCAAGGCGCTGCGACCGCTCACGCGGCGCGGCTGGACCCTCGTCAACGACATCCAGACGGAGCGCGGCAACATCGATCACATCCTCGTCGGTCCGGCCGGCGTGTTCCTGCTCGAGACGAAGAACCTCGGCGGCATCGTCTCGGTCGAGCGCGGAGCGCTCTCGGTGCGCTGGCGCGAGGATCCCGACGACGGCTACGAGGCTCCCCGAGTCGGTCCGCGCGCACGAGCATTGGCGGCTCAGCTCGCCGAGCGCCTAAGGGAATCCGGCATGCCCAATGTCTGGGTACAGCCGATCGTCGTCTTGTGGAGCGACTTTCCGCAGGGCTCGGTCCAGAGCGGCGGTGTGGCTTGGGTAGCTGGGAAGTACCTTGCGAGCGCACTGGCCGCAAGGCCAACGATGCTCTCCGGGGAGCAGGCCGACGAGATGATGGCTGTCGTTCGCTCGTCGTTTGGGTCGTAGCCGCCGAGGACCGAGCTTGGAACTCGTGCGGTGCCGCGACGCGGCGTCTCTGCTCGCCGCGTCCAGCCCCGGCAGCTGGCTGCTATGCGCGACGCGCCGGCGGTTCCTCGCGCGCTCCGACGTCGCTGCGCCCGTCGACGTCGCTCCGCCCGTCGACATCGCTGCGCCCATTGCGCGTGCCGTCGATCTCGTCGTCTGCGAGACCGCGGTCGTGCATATCGGCGCGCGCCTCGTGCAACTCGGCCTCGGCCTCGGCGCGCTTCGCCTCGCTCTCCGCCTGACGAGCACGGACCGCTTGCTCTGCCGCCGCCTCGCGATGCTGGCTCGCGAGCTCTCCACGCTGGTTCTCCAGCTGGCGCTGACGCTTGCGTTCACGCATGCGCGGCACGAGTACCGCCAGCAGCACAAGCAGGATCAGGACGCCGGCGACGATTGCGATGATGGCTCCGGTTGACACGGGTCCTCCTTCCCTCGTGGGTTATCGCTCAGACCTACCCGCTGACCGATAGGGCAATCGATCAGTCTGTCCCTGCGGTCAGCGCACCGCCTTGCAGGGGTCGAGCGATTGCGCCTACGCGCCGAAGAGAAGCCTGAGGCCCATGTCACCCCCCGGGATTCCGACGCCGTGAGCTCCGCGCGCACGTTCGACCGCCGTTCTGCTGGCGCATCTCCGGCTGGGCGGACGGTCGTCTTCCAGGGAGCCGGCACCGAGCCCGCACAGGCGCCGCCGCCGTCGTCGCTCGGCCGCCGCGGCCGTGTCGGACTGCTCGTCGTGCTCGCCGTCGGGATCGGCGTGACCGCACTTGTGGCGGCGACGCCGGACCTGCGCTACGGAGCGCAGCGGGCCGCTCTGCACGCACAGATCGCGACCGCCGCGGCGCTGATCGCGCTGCTCGTGGCGTTCCTGGCGGCTGGCCGATATCGCCGCACGCCGCTGGTCGCTGATCTGCTGCTCGCGACGTCGTTCGCCGTGCTGGGCGTCACGAACCTGCTGACGAGCGCGGTCCAGGGCGCGACCGGCCGCAGCCCAGACGGCGCGCTTGCTTGGACGCCCGTCTCAGGGCGCGTCGTGGCCGCCGCGCTGCTGGCCGGGGCGGCACTCTCCGCCGGTAACGTCGTCGGACAGTCGTCGCTGATCACAGGGCGATTTCGCTCTCTGAAGCCCCGACACGCCGCGCGCATGCTTGCGCTCGCGAGCGTAGGCGTGCTCGTGCTGCTGGCGCTCCTGCTCGCGGCGCTCGACCCGCAGCTGCCACCGCCGGTCGTCGCGGATGCGTCCCCGGCTTACGGCCCGCTTCACGGCAGTCCGGCCTCGATCGTGCTGAAGGGGACCTGTCTCGCGCTCGTCGTCGTCGCCGCGGTCGGCTTTGCCCTGCGCGCACGGCGCCGCCCCGACCGCCTGTCGGTTCCGCTTTCGTGGGGCGTCACGCTGCTCGCGTTCGCATGGCTCAACTACCTGCTCGTCCCGTCGCTCTACGTCAACTGGTTCTACGCGGGCGACGTGCTCGCGCTTGCCGCCTACCTCGTGCTCGCGGCCGGAGCGGTCGCGGAGATCCGCGACTACCAGCAAGACCGCACACGCCTCGCGACGATCGAGGAGCGCGGGCGCGTCGCGCGCGAGTTGCACGACGGCGTCGCGCAGGAGGTCCTCTACCTGCTCGCACAGGTGCGCCGCCTGCAGGCGCAGCAGCCCGGCCCGGAGACCGAGCGCCTGTTGGGCGCGGCCGAGCGCGCCCTGGCCGAGTCGCGCTCCGCGATCTCCACGCTGCGGGCACCGGTTGACGAGCCGCTGGCGGCGACGCTCGCGCGCATCGGCGGCGAACTGAGCCGCCGCTTCGAGCTCGACGTGCACATCGAGGCGGACGCCGACGTCGACGTCGAGCCGGCCGTGCGCGACACGCTCGCGCGGATCGTCGGCGAGGCGCTCTCGAACGCCGCCCGCCACGGCCGCGCGCGCAGCGCGACGATCGAGCTGCAGGCCGGGCCGCCTGCCCGCCTGCGCGTGCGCGACGACGGCCGGGGCTTCGACGTCGATCCCGCTCGCGTGCCCGACGGCGCCTTCGGACTGCAGGCGATGCGCGAGCGCGCGGCCGCGGTCGGCGGGCGCACGCAAATCCGCTCGGCACCCGGCGACGGCACCGAGATCGAGGTGACGTTGCCGTGAGCGAGACGGTCGGGGAGGGGCGGAGCGTGCTGATCGCGGACGACCACGCGGCGGCGCGCGCGGGCGTGCGCGGCGCGCTGGAGCGCGGCGGCTTCGTCGTCTGCGCCGAGGCGTCGACCGGCCCGGATGCGGTCGAGGCGGCGCTGCGCGAACGGCCGGACGCCTGCCTGCTCGACGTGCACATGCCCGGCGGGAGCGGAATCGACGCGGCCGCCGAGATCGCCGCGCAGCTGCCCGGCACCGCGATTGCGATGCTGACCGTCTCGGCCGACGAGGACGACCTGTTTGCGGCGATCCAGGCCGGCGCCGTCGGGTACCTGCTGAAGGACGTCGACCCCGAGCGCCTGCCGTTCGCCCTGGCCGGCGTGCTGGCGGGCGAGGCGGCGATCCCGCGCCCGCTCGTCGGGCGGATCGTGGCGGAGCTGGGCGGTCGCCGCCGGCGGCGCGTGCCGCTCGCGCGCGGCGGCGCGGAGCTGACGCCGCGCGAGTGGGAGATCCTCGAGCTGCTGCACGGCGGCGCGAGCACCGCCGACGTTGCCGAGCGGCTCGGCGTCAGCCAGGTGACGGTGCGTCGCCACGTCTCGACCGTGCTGCGCAAGCTGCGCGTGGAGGACCGGCGCGGGGCGTTCGCGCTGCTCGACTCGCTGCGCCGCAAGACTACGTCCCGTAGTCGTTCAAGCGTCTGAACGGCGAAGCGCCCGCGCGGGCGATAGCGCTCGGCAGGGCGGCGCGCGAGCATGCTGGAACCCGTGTCCGAGCCCTCAGATCCGCTTCTCGACCAAGCCGCCCGCCTGCTGGAGGAGCTGCGCGAGCGCTGTGCTGCGCCCGGGGCCGAAGCGGGGGCCGAGGAGCTGCTGATCGACGGGTACGCCTCCGCGCTCGCGCTCGAAGGCACGCGCAGGCGGCTGCGCGAGCAGGCGCTGGAGCTGACCGCGCGCGAGCTGGCGATCGCTGCGCACGAGCGCGAGCTGCGTGCCCTGCTGCGTGCGCTGCGCGCTCGCAGGTGGCCGCAGGCCGGCTCAGCGGACGAGCCCGCGCCGCAGCGCCTGCACTGACGCCTGCAGGCGACTCTCGACGCCGAGCTTCGCGAAGATGCTCGCGACGTGGCTCTTGACCGTGTTCGGGCTGATGAACAGCTCGGCCGCAATCGCCGCGTTGTCGCGCCCCTCGACGATCAGCCGCAGCACCTCGTGCTCGCGCTCGGACAGCTCGATCGCTTCCTCGGCGCGCGAAGCGGCCGCCGCACGCGCCGGTTCGATCGCGCGCAGCCGGCGGAGCAGCTCGGGCGCCACGCGCGGCGGGATCACCGCATCCCCGGCCGCGGCCGCCTGCACCGCCGCAACGATCTGCTCAAGCGTCGCCTCCTTCAGCAGGTAGCCGGCGGCTCCCGCCAGCAGCGCCTCCAGCATCGCGGCGTCGTCGTCCGACAGCGACAGCACGACGATGCGCGACCCGCCGTCCTCGGCCACGATCGCGCGCGTCGCCTCGATGCCAGACATGCCCGGCATGCTCAGGTCCATCAGCACGACGTCGGGACGCAGCTCGCCCGTCAGTCGCACGCCTGCCTCTCCGCCGCTCGCCTCGGCGACGACGTCGAGTCCCTCATCGCGCAGCAGCTGCGCGAGCCCGTGGCGGAAGACGTCGTGGTCGTCGACGAGCAGCACGCGGATGGACATGGCGGCAACTCTGCCGGATGGCGCGGCGGATGACACATGGTCACCGCGCCATCACAAGCGGCGGAATGCACACAGCGTTCACGCAGATGAACGCCAAAACCCCCGCGCGGACCATTGAGCGTGCCCCGGTGCTCGCGCAAGCTCCACCACCAGCGGAAGGAACCCACCGCAGGGAGCAGAGGCTCCAGGTGGCAAACGAAAGGAGCATTGCTCTCATGCGGAAGCTCATGCGCAAGCGCATTCTTGTCCCCGTCGTCGCAATTGCGGCGATCGCGGTGGCCGGGATCGCCGTCGCGTACTTCACGGCCTCGGGCACCGGCTCGGGCACGGCGACCGTCGGCAGCGCCGCCGGCGTCACGATCACCGGCGTCACGTTCGACGCGACGCTCTACCCGGGCGGCTCGACGGCCATCAGATTCACGATCAACAACGCCTCGTCCAACACGGACGTGCAGGTCGACAAGGTCGTCGCCGACACGAGCCAGGGGACGAACGGCATCAGCGACCTCCCAAGAGGCTGCGACCCCGCCGACTTCAGCTTCGGCGACGTGACGGTGAACGAGTCGATCTCAGCGAATGGATCGACCTCGAAAACCGGCACGCTGAGATTGGCGAACAGCACCGCCAACCAGGACGCTTGCCAGGGCGCCTCGCCGGTTCTCCACCTCAAGGTGGACAACAGCGGCATCTAGCCGATCGAAACGGGCGGGGGCGCCCGGCGAATGCGTCCCCGCCTGCTCGATCCTCCTGCCCACGCACGCATGCGCGCACCACACACGACACGGACAGCGAAGAGCGCCAGGAGGAAGCGGCTCCTGACGTTGCTCGGTGCCCTGATCTTCCTTGCGATCGCCGGCTATGCCGTCGCCGCCCCGAAGGGCCCGTCGGTTGCGACGCCGACGATCACCTCCGGCCCGACCGGCGCGACCAGCGCCACGAGCGCCACGTTCTCCTTCGTCGCCGGCACGAGAGGCGACACGCTCGAGTGCTCGCTCGACGGCGCCGCCTTCGCGGCCTGCACGAGCCCCAAGGCCTACACCGGCCTCAGAGACGGCGCGCACACCTTCGACGTGCGCGAGCGCACAAGAGCCGGCCAGGCCGGCGACGCCGCCTCGCGCACTTGGACAGTCGACACGCAGGCGCCGCCCGCGCCGCAGCTCGCGCAGAAGCCGGCGGACCCCTCGGGCGCGAACGACGCGACGTTCGCGTTCTCCGACGGCGAGGCGAACGTGACGTACCTCTGCCAGCTCGACGCGGCCTCCTACGCCGCCTGCTCGAACCCGGTCACGTACAAGAAGCTCGCCGACGGCGCACACGCGCTGAGCGTCAAGGCGCGCGACGCTGCGGGCAACACCGGCGCGGCCACGACGTACAGATGGCGCATCGACACGGTCGCGCCGCCCAAGCCGCAACTCACGCAGACGCCGCCCAACCCGTCCGCGTCGAGCAGCGCGACGTTCGCGTTCGCCGACAGAGAGGTCGGCGTCGCGTTCGAGTGCGCGCTCGACGGCGGCTCCTACGCCGCCTGCACGAGCCCGAAGGCCTACGGCGGACTCGCCGACGGCAGCCACGCGTTCGCCGTGCGCGCGCTGGACGCGGCCGGCAACCGCAGCGCCGCCACCACATACACGTGGAGTGTCCTGGCGTCGAGCAGCGGCCTGCCCTTCACGATCTCCGGCGGCTACGGCGGCACGCTCTACCCGGGCAAGACCGGCGCTCTCGCCCTCAGAGTCGCGAACCCGAACAACGTTCCGATCCTCGTCACGAGCCTCACGGTGACGATCCAATCCGGCAGCACGAAGGCCGGTTGTGACGGTCCGGCCAACCTGCAGATCACGCCGTCCAACGTCTCCGCGACGAACGCGCTGACCGTGCCGGCGAACGGCAGCGTCACGCTCCCGTCCGCCGGCGTCAGCGCGCCGCAGGTGCTGATGCGCAACCTGTCGACGAACCAGGACGCCTGCATGGGCGCCGTCTTCTCGTTCGCCTACAGCGGGAGCTCGCACTCATGAGCGCGCACACCCGCCACCTCCTCCACACGGCCGCGATCGCGCTGGTCGTCTCCGCCATCGCTCTGGTTGCCGCCGTGATGGACGCCTCTGCCTACTACACCGCCAGAGGGACCGCGAGCGCGAGCGCCGCGGTCACGACGCTCCCTGCCCCGACGCTCACCGCGACGAACACCGGCGCAGGCACCGTCTCGCTCAGCTGGTCCGCCGTGACGGCGCCGGCGAGCGGTGCCGTCACCTACTGGATCTCCCGCGATGGCGGGGCTCCGAGCTCCGCCTGCCCGGGCGCGACCGCGCCGACGAGCGCGACGAGCTGCACCGACACGGGCGTCTCGGCTGGCGCGCATTCCTACGTCGTGACGGCGGTGTGGCGCACCTGGACGCGGGCCAGCGCGAGCGCGAGAGCGACGGTCGCCTACGGTACCGCGACGCAGCTCGTCTTCACGACGCAGCCGGCGGGTGCGACGGGGGGGACCGCCTTCACGACGCAGCCTGTCATTACCGCGCGGGACGCAAACGGCAACGCGGTGCTCGACTACAGCGGCTCGATCGCGCTCTCGATCACCGGCGGTGCCGCGGGCGCCACGCTGAGCAGTTGCGCCGGGACGCTCAGAAGCGGCGCGACGACCTTCGTCGGCTGCAAGATCGACAAGGTCGGGAACGCGTACGTCCTGCAGGCGAGCGACAGAGCACTCAGCGCCAGCAGCGCGTCGTTCAACGTGACGCTCGGAGCCGCCGCGCAGTTCCTCTTCACCACGCAGCCGGCCGGCGCGACTGGCGCGACCGCGTTCGCCACGCAACCGGTCGTCGTGGCGGCCGACGCGGGCGGCAACGCCGTCACGAGCTACAGCGGCACCGTGGCGCTGACGATCGCCAGCGGCACGGGAACCGTGGGCGCGGCACTCAGCGGTTGCTCCGGCACGCTCAGCAGAGGCGTCACCACCTTCGCCGGCTGCAAGATCGACAAGGCTGGGACGGCGTACGCACTGCGCGCGAGCGACACGAGAGTCACCGGCGACAGCGCCGCCTTCGACGTGACCCCCGGCGCCGTCGCGACGCTCGCCTTCACGACGCAGCCGGGCGGCGGCGCGACGAGCGCGCTCGCCTTCCCGACGCAGCCGGTCGTGACCGCGCAGGACGCCGGCGGCAACACCGTCACGAGCTACAACAGAACGATCGCGCTGACGATCGCGAACAACACCGGCACGAAAGGTGCCGTGCTGTCCGGCTGCGGCGGAACGCTCGTGAACGGCGTCACGACGTTCGCCGGCTGCGCGATCGACCTGCTCGGCACCGGCTACCAGCTGCGTGCCAACGACGGCACGCGCTCGGTCACCAGCGCCGCGTTCGACGTGACCGTCGGCCCGGCAGCCTCCTTCGTCTTCACCACCTCGCCGAGCACCTCGACGGCCGGGACCGTGTTCGGCACGCAGCCGGTCGTGGCAGCGCGCGACGCCGGCGGCAACGCCGTCACGACGTACGCCGGCACGATCACGCTGTCGGTCGGCAGCGGCCCGGCGGGCGCGACCTTGAGCGGCTGCTCCAGCACCGTCAGAACGGGCGTCACGACGTTCAGCGGCTGCAAGCTCGACAAGAGCGGCAGCTACGTGCTGCACGCGAGCGACGGGCCGGCCGGCGGCGACAGTGCGAGCTTCACCGTCAGCCCCGGTAGCGCGACCTCGCTCGCCTTCACGACGCAGCCGGTTGACGCGCTCATCAATACGGCCTTCCCGACCTCGCCGGCGATCACCGCCTTCGACGCCTTCGGCAACGTCGCGACGAGCTACAACAGCTCGATCGCCCTGACGATCAAGAGCGGCACCGGCGCCGCGGGTGCCTCGCTGACGAACTGCAGCTCGAGTCGCAGCAGCGGCGTCACGACGTTCAGCGGCTGCAGAATCAACACGAGAGGCAACAACTACCAGCTGCGCGCCACGGACGGCACGCGCACGGTCGACAGCACGGCGTTCAACGTCAGATAGGAGGGGGCTCCCGCGCCGCCCCCGTTGCTAGGGTCGCGGCGTGGTTGCCGCCGCAGAGACGCTTCGTCGTACCGCCCTGTTCGACCGCCATCAGGCGGCTGGGGCGAAGCTGGTCCCGTTCGCCGGCTGGGAGATGCCGGTCCAGTACCAAGGGGTGCGCGAGGAGCACCTCGCCGTGCGCAAGCATGTGGGCGTCTTCGACGTCTCGCACATGGGGGAGGTCGAGACGCGCGGGCCTGACGCGCTCGCCTTCCTGCAGCGGATGCTGTCGAACGACGTGTCGCAGATCGCGGTCGGCGGTGCGCAGTACAGCGTGCTGTGCCGCGAAGACGGCGGTGTGCTCGACGACCTCTTCACCTACCGCCTCGGGGAGGACCGCTTCCTCACGGTGACGAATGCGTCGAACCACGAGAAGGATCTCGCGTGGCTGCGCACGCACGCGGCCGGCTTCGACGTCGAGCTGGTCGACCGCCTCGACGACTACGCGATGCTTGCGGTGCAGGGCCCGGATGCGCGCGCGCTTGTCGCGCCGCTCGCGGACGGGGAGCTGCCCGCCCGCTTCCGCACCGCCGAGCTGCAGGTGGCCGGCGTCTCCGCGCTCGTGTGCGGCACCGGCTACACGGGCGAGGACGGCGTTGAGATCCTCTGCGCACCCGCCGACGCCGGCACGGTCTGGGACGCGCTGATCGCCGCTGGAGCTGCGCCTGCCGGGCTCGCCGCCCGCGACACGCTGCGGCTGGAGGCCTGCTTCCACCTCTACGGCAACGACCTGATGGAGTCGCGCGGACCGATCGAGGCGGGGCTCGGCTGGTGCTGCAAGGAGGCGACGGGCTTCATCGGCGCTGACCCCATCGCGGCCGTGCGCGCCGCCGGCCCGGCTGAGCGACTCGTGCCGTTCGCGCTCACCGGCCCCGGCATCCCGCGTCAGGGCAACCCCGTCATCGGTGGCGGCGAGGTGACGAGCGGCACCTTCTCGCCCTCGCTCGAGCAGGGGATCGGCATGGCCTATGTGCCGGCCGACCGGGCCGCCGTCGGCACTGAGATCGAGATCGACGTGCGCGGCAAGACCCGTCCGGCGGAGATCCGCGACAAGCCGCTCTATCCGCCGCCCGCGGCGCGAACGACTGGAGGGACCGACTGATGGCCGACGCGAGCTACCCCGAGGGCCTGCTCTACCACCCCGAGCACGACTGGGCGCGGGTCGACGGCGACGTCGCCACGCTCGGCATCACTTGGTACGCGCAAGACTCGCTCGGCGAGGTGGTCTTCTTCGACCCGCCCGATGTCGGCACGGCCATCAAGCAGGGCGAGAGCTACGCTGAGGTGGAGTCCGTGAAGGCCGTCTCCGACGTGATCGCCCCCCTGTCGGGCGAGATCGTCGAAGTCAACGCCGACTTGGCCGACGCGCCGGAGCGGATCAACGACGATCCCTACGGCGAGGGCTGGATGGTGAAGGTGCGGCTGGTGGATGCGGGCGAGCGGGACGCGCTGCTGGACGCGGCCGCCTATCAGGCCCAGCTCGGCTGACAACCGATCCGCCGCCTCTCCCCGAACGTCACGACATGAGCACCTACACCTCCGCCACCGACGCCGACCGCCGCGCGATGCTCGACGAGATCGGCGCGATGTCGATCGAGCAGCTGTTCGCCGACATCCCGGGTGCGCTCCGGCTCGACCGCCCACTTGCGCTGCCGGCCGGGATGGCCGAGCAGGAGGTCTACGAGCACCTCAAGGAGCTCGCGTCGCGCAACGTCTCCGCGGAGGACGAGGTGTCGTTTCTCGGCGCCGGCATGTACGACCACTACGTGCCGTCGCTGATCGACACGCTGCTGTCGCGCTCGGAGTTCCTCACGCCCTACACGCCCTATCAGCCGGAGATCTCACAGGGTGGGCTGCAGGTGATGTTCGAGTACCAGACCGCGATCTCCGAGCTGACTGGCCTGCCCGTCTCGAATGCGTCGGTCTACGAGGGACCGAGCGCGGTCGGCGCGGCCGCCTACCTCGCGAAGCTGACGAACGGCCGCCCGCGCGTGCTCGCCTCGCGCGGCGTGCACCCGCACTCGCGCGAGACGCTGACGACGCTCGCGCGCGGCTACGGACAGACGGTCGAAGAGATCCCGCTCGCCGCCGGCGCCACCGACCTTGACGCGCTGGTCGCCGCGCTGGGAGACGACATCTCCGCCGTCGTGCTGCAGCAGCCGAACTTCCTCGGCACGGTCGAGGACGTCGCCGCGTTGACGGCCGCCGCGAAGGCAGTCGGCGCGGTCGTCATCTGCGCCTGCGACCCGATCCCGCTCGGGATCCTCGAGCCGCCGGGCGCTCAGGGCGTCGACATCGCGGTCGGCGAGGGACAGACGCTCGGCAACCGGCTCGACTACGGCGGCCCGTCGTTCGGCTTCTTCGCCGCCGCGCAGGAGCACCTGCGGCGGATGCCGGGGCGGATCGCGGGGGAGACGCTCGACGTCGACGGCAAGCGCGGCTTCGTGCTGACGCTGCAGACGCGCGAGCAGCACATCCGCCGCGAGAAGGCGACCTCGAACATCTGCACCGCGCAGGCTTTGAACGCCCTCGCCGGCGTCGTCTACCTCGGCTGGCTCGGCCGGCAGGGGCTCGTCGAGCTGGGCGAACTGCTGCTGCAGCGCACCGCGTACGCGCGCGAGACGCTGTGCGCGCTCGACGGGGTCGAGCCGCTGCACGAGGAAGTGGTTGTGCGCGAGTTCGCGGTGCGGCTCCCCGGCGTCGACGTCGACGCGGTCGTGGAGCGGCTGGCTGCGGAGGGCATCAACGCCGGCTACCGCCTCGGGCGCACGTACCCGGAGTACGCAGACGGCCTGCTCGTCGCGATCACGGAACAGCGCACCCGCGCGCAGATCGACCGCTTCGCCGAGGCACTCGGCAACGCGCTCGCCGCCGAACGCGGCGCGACGCCGGCGGGGGTGGGGGCATGAGCGTCACGCCCGCCAGCTCCGCGATCGCCGCCGCCGACGACACGCTCACGATCTACGAGCGCTCCCAGGCCGGTCGCCGTGCATTCGTCGCGCCCGCGCTCGACGTGCCCGCCCGCTCGCTCGACGAGCTGCTGCCCGCCGGCCTGCGCCGCACGCAGCCCGCGCAGCTGCCCGAGGTCAGCGAGCCCGAGCTGGTCCGCCACTACCACCGACTGAGCAAGCGCAACTTCGATCTCGACACCGGCTTCTACCCGCTCGGCTCGTGCACGATGAAGCACAACCCGAAGCTGCACGAGCGCGTCGCCGCGCTGCCCGGCAATGCGCGCCTGCACCCGTTGCAGGACGTCAAGCGCGCGCAGGGCGCGCTGGAGCTGATGTGGAACCTGCAGGAGGCGCTCGGCGAGGTGGCGGGTCTGCCGCACGTCTCGCTGCAGCCGTCCGCCGGCTCGCACGGCGAGCTGGCAGGCGTGCTGCTGACGCGCGCCTACCACGAGGACCGCGGCGAGCACCGCACGAAGGTCCTCACGCCCGACACTGCGCACGGCACGAACCCGGCCACCGTCACGATGGCCGGCTATGAGGTCGTCAAGGTCGGCACCAACGCCGACGGGGGCGTCGACGTCGATGACCTGCGCGCGAAGGCCGACGAGCAGGTCGCCTGCCTGATGCTCACCAACCCGAGCACGCTCGGCCTGTTCGACCCGAACATCGCCGAGATCGCCGAGATCGTGCACGGGGTGGGGGCGACGCTGTACTACGACGGCGCGAACCTCAACGCGATCATGGGCATTACCCGGCCCGGCGACATGGGCTTCGACATCGTGCACTTCAACCTGCACAAGTCCTTTACGCAGCCGCACGGCGGCGGCGGCCCGGGCGCCGGTCCGATCGCGGTGTCGGAGCGGATCGAGCCGTACCTGCCGCGTCCGCAGGTCGTGCGGCGCGACGGGGCGCCCGACGGGCCGATGTTCGCCCTCGACGAGGATCGTCCCAAGTCGATCGGCAAGCTGCGCGGCTTCCAGGGCAACTTCGGCACGTTCGTGCGCTCCTACGCCTACATCCGCTCGCTCGGCGGCGACGGGCTGAAGGAGGCCTCGCAGGTGGCCGTCCTGAACGCCAACTACCTGAAGGCCCGGCTCGCCGAGGAGGGCATCCGCGAGTACCTGCCGATCGCCTTCGACCGGACCTGCATGCACGAGTTCGTGCTCTCCGGCCGGGGCGCACGCGACAAGCTCGGTGTGAGGACGCTCGACCTGGCGAAGCGCCTGCTCGACCACGGCGTGCATCCGCCGACCGTGTACT
>Ga0126311_10000138_pt1 | contig 36780 bp, 20 predicted proteins | sample Plot61_FD_92539 | JGI IMG/M metagenome (GOLD analysis project Ga0126311, IMG submission 92539) | Serpentine soil microbial communities from UC McLaughlin Reserve, CA, USA - Plot61 | ecosystem: Environmental > Terrestrial > Soil > Grasslands | place: USA: UC McLaughlin Reserve, Lake County... | reverse complement strand
TGGTCTTCCGTCTCGACCCCCTCGGCGATGACCTTCATCCCGAGGTTCCGGGCCAGCAGGAGGATGGTTCGCACGATCTCGATGTTCTCGTTATGGTCGGCCATCCGGCTAACGAACGAGCGGTCAACCTTGAGCGTAGAGGAGGAGAAGCGGTGCAGGTAGGAGAGCGATGAGTAACCCGTGCCGAAGTCGTCGATGCTGGACTCGACGCCGAGCGCGCGCAGGTGATTGAGCATCTCGATGGCCTGCTCGATGTCGTCCATCACGACCGACTCGGTGATCTCCAATTTCAGGCTCCGCGGGTCGAGGCCCGTCGTGCGCAGCGCCTGCCTGATCTGCTCGATAAGGTCGGGGTTGGAGAACTGCCTGGCCGAGAGGTTGACGCTGATGAAAAGGGGGCGCGGCTGCGGGAACTGTTCCTGCCACTCGCGCATCTGCCGGCACGCCTCCTGGAGCGCCCACATGCCGATGGGGATGATGAGCCCGGTCTCCTCCGCGACGGGGATGAACTTCACCGGAGGTATCAGCCCGTGCTCGGGGTGACGCCACCTGAGCAGGGCCTCGAAGCCCTCGACGTGGCCCGTCCCGAGGGCGACGATGGGCTGGTAGTGGACGCTAAACTCCTGCCGGTCGAGCGCGCGTCGGAGGTCGGTTTCTAGTTGGAGGAGGCTGACGGCGTGCGCGTGCATCACCTTGTCGAAGACCTCGTGGCGCGACTTGCCGAGAGACTTGGCGCGGTACATCGCCGTGTCGGCGTCGCGCAGAACGTCTTCGGGCCGCTCGTAGCCGGTCGTCGAGGGGGCGATGCCGGTTGAGACGGTGGTGAAGACCTCGTGGCCGCCGAGGTTGAAGGGCAGGCTCAACTCCTTGCCGACCCTCCTGGCGACCGCGACCGCCTCCTTAACGTCGTCGATGTCTTCGAGCAGGATGGTGAACTCGTCGCCGCCGAGGCGCGCCACGGTGTCGCCCGGCCGCAGGCAGGCTTCGAGGCGGCGCGCGATGCCGACGAGGAGTTGGTCGCCGATCATGTGGCCTAAGGAATCGTTGATGACCTTGAACCGGTCGAGGTCGAGGAAGAGGACGGCGAACTGGTGCGCGCCCAGCCTCTTGCCGCGCGCCAGCGTCAGCTTTAGGCGGTCGGTGAAGAGCGCGCGGTTCGGCAGCCCCGTCAGCGTGTCGTGGAAGGCGTCGTGTAAGAGCTGCTGCTCGGCGCGCTTGCGGTCGGTGATGTCCTGTATCTGGAAGATGAGTCGCGCCGAGGCGTTCTGCGAGTCGCTGACGCGCGAGATGCTCAAGAATATCCAGACCTCGTGCCCGTCCTTGTGGAAGTAGCGCTTCTCGGTCTGGTAGGTCGGGATGTCGCCTTCGAGCAGCTGCGCGACGTGCGAGAGCACGGTCTGGCGCTCGTCCGGGTGCGTGATCTCCTGAAAGCTCATCCCGAGCAACTCGCGCTCGGTGTAGCCGATGATCTCGCACAGGGAGCGGTTGACCTGAAGCCAGCGGCCGTCCGGCGAGACCAGCGCCATGCCGATGGCGGCGTAGTCGAAGGCGGAGCGGAAGCGCTCCTCGCTCTCCTGAAGCGCGGCGACGTTCTTCTCGGCCGTCTCGATGTTCCGCAGGTAGGTCTGGTAGGTGAGGTAGACGACGGCGATGATGGGGGTCGCCACGACGAACGCGGCGAAGCCCACGACCCCGATGAGCTTGATGATGACCCCGGCGGCCGTCGCGCCGACGAAGTAGGTGATTGAAGTCCAGAGGTAGTACTTGCGCCAGGTCTGCCAGACGGGCTGGCCCGTCTTTAGCGCCAGCCCCGCCGCGACCATGCCGGAGTTGACGACGTACTGCGTGACGCCCATCAGGCAGAGCGCGAGGAGGAAGGTGCGCGCGTCCGCCTGAGCGAGCCGGCCCTCGGGCAGCCCCGTCAAGAGCCGCACGACCCAGACGGTGACGAAGGTCGAGGCGGCCATGACGGAGACGTTGAGCAGGTAGGTCTTCTTCAGCTTCGAGATGCCCAGGGTCGAGCAGAAGCCGTCGAGCGCCGCCAGCAGCACGGCCGCCTCGCCGCCGCAGAGCAGGATGGCGAGGAGGAGGAAAGTGTCGGAGACGGAGATGTGCGAATTAAGCCGGGGGATGCGGACGGTGATGCGCGAGCCGACGGTGAGCGTGACGATGACGAGCAGCAGGAAACGGAAGTCGAGTTGCTCGACCTGTAGGCGCGAGACCGAGTAGAGCAGGGCCGCGACGCCGCAGACGATTTGCAGCCGCAGGTAGGTTTCTGTCAGGTGGTGTCTGTTCCCGTTTTCCATGCGAGGCGTCCCACGTACTAAAGAGACCTAAGCGTTGAGGGTGGTGCGGGGAGACGCGACCGGGGCGGGGTCGGGGCTTGCGTCGGGCGGGAGGACGAAGCCGTCTTACGGCGTCCTCCCGCCCGAGGGTCTTCGAGCGGTTTCGTCTTTACGGCCGCTCGCCGTTGATTAAGACCGAGAGTTGTGAGGCGTAATCGCCCCGCGTGAGCCAGTCCGGGATAAAGGCGCTGTCACTCGAAAGGGTGCCGTCGCCGTAGATGACGCCGTCGCCGTAGATGACGCCGTCGCCGTAGAGCACGCCCGCGCTGAGGAAGGGGCTGCCCTCGGCGATGGTGATGCCGTAACTGGTCAAAATTTGGTCGCCGTAGATGACGCCGTCAGACATTATCGTGCTGTCGCCGTAGATTACGCCGTCACCGTAGATGACGCCGTCGCCGTAGATTACGCCCAAGCCGTAGATACCCTGATAGACGGTGATCAGTTGCAGGCCGGTGGCGTAGGTGCGGTTCAGAATGATGCCCTGCGACCAGGTGAAAGAGGTCGCGGCCGCGCTCCCCGACGAGGTGAGATATTTGATGGTTGTGTGCGGGTCGGGCGCGCCTGCATTAAGGAGTGGCGCGCCGAGGGCGGGGCTCGCCGACATGTCTGTGCGGATTAACTTGGCGAGTCTGACCGCGCCCTCGACGTTTATCTCGCCCGCGCCCTGCTCCAGAGTGTTGGAGCCGGCGAGCTGCTGGGCCGTGTACATGAGAATCGCCTTCACCATGTTAGGCGTGAGCCGCGGGTTGGCTTGCAGGAGCAGCGCCGCCGCGCCCGCCACGACGGGCGTCGCCATCGACGTGCCGCTAAGGCGCATCATCTTCTGGTTGTCGAACTTGCTCACGCCCGCGTCGAGCGAGGGGTTCAGCCTCACGAGGTAGTTGTTGACGGCCTCGGCGGCCACGATCTTGTTGCCGGGCGCGACCAGCTCGGGCTTGATGAGGTGGTCGTAATGCTTCATGCCGGCCTCGTCCGTCCAGAAGCTGCGCGTAGGCCCGCGCGAGCTGTAGCTGGCGACCACGTCGTCGGCGCGGTCAATCGTCCCCGCGTCGTTCGACGCGCCGACCGTGACGGCCGAAGGCTCGTTTCCGGGCGAGTGGACTAAGCCGTAGACCTTCTGCCCCCTTTCGTCTTTGCCGTTGTTGCCCGCGGCCGCGACGACCACAACGCCCGCGTCAACCAGACGGCGCACGGCCTGGCATACGGGGTCGTCCTTGTAAGAGTCTATAGCCGGCATGCCCAAGCTCATGTTTACGACGCGTATGTTGTAGTTCGCGTGGTAGAGGAGCAGGTCGTCGAGGGCTGCCAGGACGCTGGAAACGCGGCCGACGCCGAACGAGTTGAGTACGCGGAGGTTATAGATGGTGGCGTTCGGGGCGATGCCGACGTACTTGCCCTTGACGGCGTCGCTGCCCCCCGCGGCGATGGAGGCGACGTGCGTGCCGTGGCCGTGCGGGTCGTCCGTGCGCGCCTCGCCCGTGTAGTCTTTGCCGCCCCCGTAGTGGCCCGCGAAGGACTTGTGCGCGTTGTATATGCCGGAGTCGAGTACGGCGATGCCGACGCCCGTCCCGTCGAGCGTGTAGCTCGTGCCCGCGGCAGTAGTCTGCTGACGCACGGCCTCCGCGCCCGTGAGGGTCGAGAGGTTGCCGCCGAGCGAGACCATCTCCCTGTCGGCCGAGACGTAGGAGACCTCGGCGAAGGAGGCCAGTTCCTCGATGGCCGACACCGGCAGTTCGGCGGCGAACGCGTTGAGGTTTTTGAACTGCGCGTTGACGTGCACGCCCTGCCGGTTGAGGAACGCCTTGAGCTGCCCCGAAGGCTGGCCGCTGACCTGCACGATGACACTCGTGGTGCCGCCGGCACTCTGACGACGCCTGTCGTCCTTGCTGTCGCGCACCTTGTCGCGCAGGTCGGAAGAGACCTTGTTGCGCCCGCCGGTGGCCGAGTCCTGCCGCTTGCCTTTCGCCGAGTGGGCCGCCGCCGAGCCGCTCAGGGATGCGCCCGCGCAGAGTGAGACGGCCAGCAGCAGCAGCGCCGCCTTCTTCGACAATTTTGAAGCGTCTTTGATCCTTCTCATTTCGTTTCCCTTTACCGAAGCGAGGGGGTTCATCGTAAGTAACAACAGCTCACCGCGAGGCGTTCACGCCCACGTCATCTCATGCAGGCCGTCTTGTCGCCGTTCACGAGCACCGACGTGGCCTGCACGTTCTTGCTGTCGCCGTAAAGGATGCCGTCCCCATAAAGGATGCCGTCCCCATAAAGGATGCCGTCGCCATAGAGGATTCCGTCCCCGTAAAGTATTCCGTCGCCGTAGAGTATTCCGTCGCCGTAGAGTATTCCCGTGCCGAGCAGGCCGACCCCGCCGCCGAGCGGTGTGCCGTCGCTCACCACGACCCGGTCGCCGTAGAGGATGCCGTCGGTGAACATCGTGAGGTCGCCGTAAAGAATCCCGTCGCCGTACAAGATTCCGTCGCCGTAGAGAATGCCGGTGTCGTAGACCTTCTGGTATTTAGCGACGAGTTCCGTGCCTGTGGCGTAGCCGTGGCCGAGGACGACGCCCTGCGCCCAGGGGAAGGTGTGGCCCGCGACGGTCGTCTGCGCCGAGGACAGGTCGCCGGTCAAGAGCGGGGCGCCGAGCGGCAAGCCGTTCGACAGGTCGGTGCGCATCAGCCGCGCGAGGCGCAAAGCGCCCTCGATGTTGAGTTGTCCTGCCCCCTGCTCAAGCAGGTTGTGTCCGGCGAGCGGCTGGGCCGTGTACATGAGAATCGCCTTCACCATGTTAGGCGTGAGCCGCGGGTTGGCTTGCAGGAGCAGCGCCGCCGCGCCCGCCACGACGGGCGCCGCCATCGACGTGCCGCTCAGGTAGAGCATCTTGCGGCTGTCGTCAACGAATAAGCCTTCCGGGTATGTTACGTTACCTAGGAAGGGCAGGTAGCCCGTGCGCGCCGACGAAACTATTTTGTTTCCGGGCGCGACGAGTTCGGGTTTGACGAGGTTGTCGTAGTGGCGCACGCCCGAGGCGTCCGTCCAGTAGCTCCGAGTCGGCCCGTGCGAGCTGTATGTGGCGACGGCGTCGTCTCCGCGCGCGTCCGTGCCGAAGGTGTTGGTCGCGCCGACCGTGATGGCCGAAGGCTCGTTGCCCGGCGCGTGAATCATGCCGTAGACCTTCTGGCCCAAAGAGTTCTTGCCGTTGTTGCCCGCGGCGGCCACGACGACGACGCCCGCGTCGACCAGCGCGCGCACGGCCTTGCACAGCGGGTCGTCGCGGTAAGAGTCTACGGCCGGGGTTCCGAGGCTCATGTTGACGACGCGGATGTTGTAGGCCGTGCGGTTGGTCATAACCCAGTCGAGCGCGCGCAGCACCCCGGACACCGTGCCGGCGCCGTTGCCGTCGAGCACGCGCAGGTTAATCAGAGTCGCGCCGGGCGCGACGCCCTCGTACGCGCCAGAGAGGACGCGGCCGTTGCCGGCAAGCAGCCCGGCTACGTGCGTGCCGTGCCCGTACATGTCCTTGAAGTCGGCGGTCTTGCACGTCGGGCAGACGAAGTCCACGTTCTTGACGACGCGCTTCGAGCCGTTCGCGCCCTCGAACATCACGTGGCCGTTGTAGATGCTTGAGTCGAGCACGGCGACCCCGACGCCGCTGCCGTCCACGCCGTACGCGCCGCCGCCCGCGACGGATTGCGCGCGCGCGGCCTCAAGGCCGGTCGTCGTCGAGACGTGGCCGAGCAGTCCCACTTCCCTGTCCGGCGAGACGTAAGAGACTTCGTCGTAAGAGGCGAGTTCTTCGACGGCGCTAATCGGCAGGTCGAGCGCGAGCGCGCCGAAGTGCTTGAAACCGGCTCGGACGTGAACGCCGCCGCGATTCAGAAGCGCGTTGAGGCGACTCGTCGGCTGGCCGTTAAGCTGTAGGATGACGCCGGCGGTCTGGTCAGTCGGGCCAGCGGTGCGCAGCCTTTCGCGCATGTCGGGCGAGATTTTGTCGGCGCTCGCGTCGGCCGGGCGAAGCGGCTGCCGAACGTTTACGGCGGACGCGCCGACGCATAAGTTCAGCAGAAGGGAGAAGAGCGCTACGAAGTAAAGGCAGGACGAGGGTTTCATGCTTTTTATCGTGCTCCAAGAACTGAGGCAGAATCGCTACGTGGAGCGTGTGCTGTCGGGTGAAGCTTTGTGAGTGTACGCACTCATAAATGACGCCACCATCTTTTACTCCCCGCACGTTTCCGGCTCGATAAAGACCGGGTGTTCCGCACGCGCGACGTAGAGCAACGTTCATGCCGTTGGCGGGCGGTATCATCGAAGCACTATTTTTCCAAGGAAATCGCCCGTTTTGACTGTTAGGGCGTAGGAATCGGTCTCGTGCCCGGTCAGGTTGGAAGAGCCCGTTCACTCAAATTGATTTAGTTCTGGTGCAAATAGCTGAGACAGCGCGCGAGCACCTCACCTTACATGCTTGATCTCATCCGGCGAGCACTGCATCCCATATCTGTAATACGCTCGCCCCTTCTCTCGCTATCACAGCTGGCGTGTTGCATTGCCTCTTCCCGATCTTCTGCACTAGCTCAATCCCGCTGATCGTCACTACCGCATTCCCAAAACCCTTGAAGCCGAGCATCGGATAAATGCGCTGCTTTACTCTCCTGTGATCCTGCTCGATGAAGCGATTCCCGCAACACCACGTGGCAGGTCACGCGCGACGAGGCCGTCGAGTATTGCCGCGCCCTCTGCGCGGCAGTCAATCTGCCCGTCAGGCCGACCTTGAGAACTGCTTCGCGCACGAGCCGGCGGAAGCCGCAGCCGCCATCCTTGCGGGGGCCGACGTGCTTTACGCGCCCGGCGCTGACGACGCTCGACGAAGTCCGGGTGGTAACGGGCGCGCTGAGGAAGCAGGTGAACGTGCTGGCACCGCCGCTCCGGGGCGTGACGGTGGCGGAACTGGCGGAGGCCGGGGCGGAGCGCATCAGCCTCGGCGGGGCGCTGGCGCGCGCGACCATCACCGCGCTGTTGCGGGCAGGCGTGTCTCGTATCCGTTCTCGTCCAGGAGCGTGTAAGCGCGCACGGTTGCTCGCCCGGCCCAGTCGAGGAACGCTTTCATAAAAGTATTGCCGGCGGCGTCGGTCTCGACGTAACGGGACAGTGAGTCGCAGCAGGCTTCCATGCGCACCGCGTTGCGCATCAGCAACTGGAGTATCTGGTCGCGGGCCTCCAAGCCGGTTTCAGATTCCAGCACACGCATGTCCAGCTCCACTACGCAGGCTAAGGAGTATGCGGCGTGGAGCGCGGCGGTCATGGGCCAACTTTGGCCGGGATGGATGGGGCTCGGGTAGAGGGCCGAGGGGTCGTTGCCGATGAGTCGCCACGCACGCTCCGTTGAGACCCCGAGGGCGCGCAGTTTCTGCCGTGCCGTCTCGCGGATGAGGCCCTGCGCGCAGCCGAAGGGGTGGTCTACGGTGACGCACAGGGCGCCGAACCGCTGCTCGTGTGAGTGGCTTGACGAGCCGACGCTTAGCTCGCGGTGCTCCGGCTTAATCCTCGCGTCGAGACACGGGTGGACGGTGTCGATCAGAGCTATAAACTGCTCATAGGCAGCGGGCCAGCGGCGAAGGTATTCGACGGCCTTGAGCAGGTTCGGATGGTCAGGCGGGGCCGGTGTGAAGTCGGGCGGGGACATCTCCGTCTGTTCCAGATGGCGCACCGCCACCTGTCCCTCGCAGATGGTCGGAGCGCCGCCCGCGAGGCGGCGCACGTAGGAGCCGGAGCGCAGGGGCGAGGGCGTGGACGCGGCGAGGGCGAGCGCGACCTTCGTATCGTATCCGCCCTCCTGCGGCTCGGCCATGCGCGGCCATTCGACGGTGTCCGGGTCAAGGCTCTTCACGCGCGCGCCCCTTCTCGCCGCCCCGTGTCGGGCGAGCACTCGGACTTGGGACGGCGGTAGGCGAAGGAGAGGCCGCGCGCGGCGTCGGGCGCGAGGGCTCGGCCGTGATAGCGAACCGTCACCTTGCCGTCCGTGAGGTCTGTGTCGTAGACGACCTTGACGATGCCGGTCTTGAGTTCGGCGATGCCGTGGAGCGCAGACCATTCGGCGGGCCAGCCGAGCATTGCTTCCAACCAGTCCATGACCTCTGTCAACTCCGTCTCGCGCCCGAGGGCGAGGCGCGCGAAGCCGAGGCGTTCGCTCTCTTCACAGTCGAAAGAGCAGGGACGGTAGCCGAGAAGGTCGATGCCGAGGGGACGCAGAAGGAAGTTGAGGGCGGGCGCACAACGCACGTCGGATTCGCGCTCGGAGACGCGCCAGCGTGCGGCCGAGTCCCAGACGAGATCGAGCCGTCCGGCCAGTCGTGACTCCGCCGCGGCGCGGCGGCAGCAAACCGGCAGTCCCGCCAGCACGTCGAGCGAGTCCGCGTCTCCCGCCTCCCACGCACGCAGGTAGTCGGCGCTCTCCGCCTCGCCGCCGACGGCCAACAACTCTCCACGGCCGGACTCGGGGGAGGGAAGGAGTCTCGCGTGGAGGCCGTGTGCGGCGGCCGCGTTGTGAATCGCGAAGACCTCGCGGGGTGAGGCGTTGACGAGAGAGAGGGGAACCATCCCGCGGGCTGCGGCCAGCACGCCGAGCCTCGACAGGGCGGAGCGGACGGCCTCAATGCGCGGCGACCAGACGGCTCGCTGCGCCTCGCCGACGAAGGCTTGACGCACAAACGGCGGCAGGCGAAAGCCGGAACCGTCGGCGTCAGTCGCCTTGCCATCATTGGCGGGCGGCGCCCAAGGGAGGGAATGGATGGTGCTGTTGCCCCCCCTCGACCAGCGGTTGATGAGGTGACGTTCGAGTCGGCGTCGAACGGGATGGATGGAGAGCGGAGTTTGATCCCGAAGGATGAGTCGCTTCTCAAGGTGGATGAAGACGCGCTTCCAGACCCCGCACAACTCGGAGCGGTTGCGCCAGTCGCCGCCGACGGCAGTGCCCGGACACTGCCCCTTGCACATCAGGAAGAAGCGACAGCCGCGGCAGCCGCCGTGCTCCTGCGGCGTTTGGTAGAGGGCGAGGTAGCGTTCGAAGCCGTGGCGCTCCGCCTTCATGAAGTCAACGCCGTCTTTGTTAGTTCGGCCACAGTTGCTTGAACGGCCACTGCCCTCAACGCCGCGCACGGCCTGCGTGGTGTAAGGGTCGCAGGCGTGCCAGACGCAGGACGTGTTCTGGTCGTGACCCAGCAGCCCGCGCTCCATCTCGTCGAGCGCGTCGAAGCGGACGTTCTTCAACTCGTGCTGAAGTTCCGCAAAGCTCAGGAGCGCCCGGACATTCTCCTCATCCGAGAGGCCGTAAGACTTGCGGACGAACTCCGACTCCGACTCAAGCAGGTGCAGACGTACGGAGCAGACGCCGAGTCCATCAAGCCACCGCATCCACTCGTGCAGACGCGGCAACGCGTCGGCGTCGGCGTTGCGCCGGTGCAGTGTGATGATGAGTCCGGGCGGGCGGTGCTCTCGGCAGAGCCGCTCGATGTTGGCGAGGGTGAGTCCCGTGTTGCGGCGCGTCCGCTCAAGGCTGACGTGCCAACGTAGGTCGTTAAGCTCTCCGGGGCCGTCAACAGAGACGCCCACCTCGACGTTGTACTTTTTGAAGAGCGCGACGTGTTCGTCGCCTATGAGGACGCCGTTCGTCTGGATGCCGCTTGAGCCGTACTTCTCGTGGCCCCAGCGGAACAGCTCTTCAAGGTCTGCGAGCGGCAGGAGCAGGGGCTCGCCGCCGAAGAGCGTGAAGGGGCCGCCCTCCCTCTCGGCCGCGGCCTTCATGCGTTCGAGGTCGTACGGCTGGCGGAAGTTGCCGGCCTCGCGCTGCGGGTTCTGATAGCAGTAGCCGCAGGCGATGTTGCACGCAACCCCGAGTGGCCTCAGTTCCACGGTCATCCGTTCACCCCTTCAGTCAATTAAGTGTCGATGTGCGTCCCCGTGTCCCCGTGCGGCGGCACCTTCGCGTCGGTGTGGGGCGTGGACGTGTCGACGTGCGGGGCGACCGTCACGTCGGTATGCACCTTCGTGTCGCCGTGCGGGACGACGGTCGTGTCCGTGTGTACTTTAGTGTCGCCGTGCGGGGTGTAGGTGATGTTGGTGCGGACTCCGAGCACTTTCGAGTCCGTGTGCACCCGCGGCACGTCGGCGTGGGTCGAGGTGTCGGTGTAGACCTTCGGCGTGTCGGCGTGCGTGGAGGTGTCGGTGTAGACCTTCGGAGTATCGACGTGCGCCTTGGGGATGTCGGTGTGCGGGCCGGCCGGCGTGTCGATGTGGCCGAAGTTGATGTTGAGGTCTTGACCGGTGAAGACGTTGGCGATGTCGTCGGCGATGTCCTCGGCGGCGTAGCCCATGTCCTCCATGATCTGAACTGTCTCGTCCGCGGTCGCCCCCGCGCCTTTGAGCGCCGCGGCCACCTTGTCGGAGGTGTACTTGAGAATCTGCTGCGTCTTGGCGGCGACCTCGTCGTTCGTAATCTTGTAGACCTGATTGAGAAGTCGGCCGACCTCTTCGGCCGTCTGTCCCGCGCCCTGAATGATCCCGCCGCCGAGCCACGTGAGCCACTGGTCGGCGTCCAAGACGAGCTTGTTGAGGATGTCGCTGACCTGCCCCCAGAGCGTCTCCGCGATGTGTTGCAGCGCCGCGCCGTCCACGCTCAGAGTGAGCTTCGGGATGTTGCAAGTGCCGGGCACGCCGGGGAACTGGAAGCCGCCCTGGAACGTGGCGTAGGCCGTGCCGGACTTGTAGCCCGCGTCGAGCGAGCCGTTGACGTTGACGTTAACGGCTATCGTCCCCAACTGCCCGAGGTCGAGCGTGCCGCTCACGCCCGCGACGACGCTCCCGCCGGCCTGCATGTTGTTGATGCTGTCGAAGCTGCCCGAGACGCTCAGCTTCAACACCGAGCTGACCTGCGCGGACAGACTGAAGACGAGGCCGTCGGCGTTGACGTTGATGTAAACGTCGGCCAAGTCCACGCCGAGCAGGCGCACGTCGCCGGAGAGCAGGAAGTGCGGCGGGCGGAGCTGCGTATCGGTCAGGTCAGGCTGGTTATAGGTGGACAGTGAGAGGCGAGGGCCGCCCTGCCCGCCGCTGCCCGTGACTGCAAAGAAGTCGCTCTTGTAGATGACGACGGGCGAGGCGTCCATGTCAACGGCGATGCCTTTGCTCTCGCTGATGAGCACTGTCAGTTGCTCTTTCAGCACGAGGAAGTCAATCTCCGTGATGACGTGTACGCCTTCGGGGAATTGAATCGTGCCGACGTAGGTGGACTGCGGGGCGCAGTAGAACTGCGGCTCAAGCGAGACGGCGATCTGGTCGCCCTGCCGCTTCAATTCGTAGTGCAGCATGCTGCTCATGTCCGTCAGATGCCAGACGGAGCCCTTGCTGTTGATGACGAGCAGCACGCGGTCGCTCGTGCTCGGGAGCGTAACGCTGCCGTACTGCTTGAAGGCCGTGGAGATGGCCGCGAGGTCGCGGCCGTCGAGAGAGTCGGCCACGGACGCGGGCATCTGAAAGGCGCTGATGCCTTTGAGACCGACCGCGCCGAGCACGCTGTTCAACGCGGAGGGGATGCCGCCCCCGGCGATGGACTTCGTCACGTCGAGCAGCGTGAGGTCGCTGACCGCGGCGGAGAACATGCTCTTGTCCGGGTCGTCCGAGTCGAAGAAGACGGCGACGGAGCTGTCGAAGTCGCCAACGTCGATGGTGGCCGCGACCCCGAGGCTCGGCACGCCCTCGAAGTCCATCCCGATGACGAGGGCCAGGTTGCTCAAATGCACCGGCCCGAACTTGATCGTGCCCGTCATCGTGCCGGAGATGAGCACGCCGTCCTCCAACGCCAGGACCGAGACGCTGAACTCGACGGGCTGTCCCTGCAACTTCGCCTTCACGTCGCCGATGAGGAAGAGTCTGACCTCGCCGCCCTGCATGAGCAGCCCGAACTCGCCGACGAGTTGCACGCCCTTCTGCAACTCCTCATTGAGAGAGAGGAAGAGTTTCGAGTTGGTGGCCGGGTCGGGCAGGCTGACGCCGAGCGTGATTCCGACCGTCCCGTCGAGCTTCACGCCGAGATACTTCGCGAGCGCCTTGAAGGCGTCGCTCTTGCCGGTGTTCAGTGAGGCGTAGATATTGATCCCGGTGACGAGTCCGCTCGCCTGCGGCGGCAGGCTCATGCTCTTGCCCTCAAGCGTGGGCGCGTTGAAGTTCGACATCGAGGGGAACACGAAGCCCGGCTGGGTCAGCGTCGAAACGACGAGCATGATTTCGTCGAGGCCGACGAACGACTCGAAGTCGGCCAGCGCCTCAAGCCCCGCAATCGACGACAGCCCTCCCGTTTCGAGGTCGAGGCCGAAGGCGAAGCCCCACTCGTCCTGCTTCTGCGCCGTGAAGGCGACCAGACCGAAGTTTTCAATCTCGGTGGCGGCGTTGAAAGTCAGGTTGTCGCCCTGCTTCTCGATGTCGAGGTAAGAGTGTCCGAAGTCCACGTCGAAGCCCGACGGCAGGTCGATGCCGATCTCGTTGAGGCGCGCGATCAACTGTGACAGCTTCACCGAGGGGAACTCTGCGCGGATGACGAAGTTGCCGGGCAGCGTATAGCTCATGCTCAGGGAGAGGTCGTCCGAGAACTCAAGCGTGCCGCCGAACGCGCCCGCGGCGTTGTCGCCGTTCGGCAGGCTGAGGGAGAGCTGGACGACGCTGATGAGCATGGGCACGGGGCCGAGGTCGAGTTCCCACGCCGGTTTGTCGGCCATGAGCGCATCGAACGAATAGCCCTGCGTCGGCGACACCGACAGGTCCATCATCTGGACGGACAGGTCGGACGGCGACGTGAGCCCGATCTCTTCGAACAGGTCGCTCAGGGGCAGCATCACGCCCTGCTCCAGCGTAGCGCGGCCCGAGAGGTTTGAAACGTCTACCACGACGCCGAAGGGCTTCCCCGCCACGTCCATCGTCCCCGAGAGGATGAGGCCGACCGAGCGGCCGTCGGAGAAAGGTGTGTCAATGACGAAGTTGGCGAAGACGCTCTCAATCACGAAGAAGGAGAGCACCGAGGTCTGCACGTTCGGCATGCCGACGGTGATGCTGACGCTTGCCGGCGTCAGGTCGTCTTCGAAGCTGAGACTTGACGCCGTGAGACTCAAGCCCCCGAGCGCCTCACCGTACTTCTTGATGTCGTCGGGCAGGAGGTCGAAGAGGTCGCCGCCGCCCGCGAGGTCGAACAGCTTGGCGAGGTTGGCGAGGCTGAGCCCCGTGAAGACGCCGTCAAGCGTCATGCCGGTGGAGTTCTGTAAGAGCCTCGCGGTCATCTCGGCCGAGATGCCGGCGCTCGGCACGTCGAGCGTGCCGGAGACCGCGCGCGTGGGAACGTAAGTCGGGTTCTCATCGAACCAGTCTGTGCTCGTCGGCGAATAGATGCGCAGTTCCGTCTGGTGAAAGAGCAGGTTCGAGCCGGCGATTTTCAGGTCGATGCCGAGGTCTGCGCGCAGGCTGATGCCCACCACTCTCCACGTCGCCTCCCACGGATAGATTAACGTGTCCAGCGGCGGCGTGACCTCTGCCGGCTCCGGCGCGTTTATCGGGCCGTAGAGCGTCACCACTTCATCTACCCCGACCAGAGTGCCGAACATGCCGAGCACGCTCGCGGGCTTCAGCGTCCCGACGAAGTTGAGGCCGAAGGCGAGGGCGGCGCCGGTCGCTTCGTCCGTGAGGTCTGAGAGGGTTGTCAGGACGAAGTCGGAGTTGGAGAGGGCGAGCGTGTCGAGGAAGACGGGCGGCGGGTCGGAGTCGCCCTTCACGTCGGTGAAGAGTGGAAGCTGCGGGAAGCTGCGGCTGAACCGCCAGGCGTCGGGGCCGGGCGCGTCGCCGACGAGTGTGAAGCGCAGCGTGGCGTCCGGCGTGCCGGAGTCCTCCGTGAAGACGGCGGTCACGGGCAGCGCGGCCACGTTCATAAAGTCGCAAGTGCCCGTGACGGTGACGGCGTCGGCCGTGCTCTGCTTCTGCGCGCCCTCGATGACCATCGGCATGTCGCCGTTGTACAAGGTGAGCAGCTCGCCGAACTGCGAGCCCGGCAGGGTGTCGGCCGTCAGCGTCAGCTTGCCGTCCACGACGGGGAGGTTGCCGTCCAACCGGTTTGCACTCATCTCTTCAATCTCCAAACTTTACTTCCATAGGCAGTCGCAGCGCGATCCCGCAGTGATCGGAGAGCCCCTCGTCCTTGTTCTTCGTCTCCCCGTAAACGGAGGCATAGTCGTTCGTAATCTGCTCGTTGGCGACCCAGAAGTCGGAGCATCCGTTGGCGGTCGTTGAGAGGGGCGCGCAGTCGCTGGGGGCCGCCGTGCTGGCCGTGTTGTCCGTGCTGTCCGTGCTGTCCGCGCTGACGGCCGTGCTGAGCCCGCCAGGCACGCAGGCGTAGATGGCGTAGTACGGGTCGCCGATGGGGCTCGGGTTGAATACGAAGTCGCCGCCGAAGATGGTGGGGTATCCGTTGTAATCCGGATGCTTCTTCCAGATCAGGCTCATGATGCCGATCAGCGTCTGGTAGGTATTTTCACGGCCGCTGCCGGATATAGCGTGCATGAAACCGACGGTCATTTTCTGGTCGCCGTACTCGCCGCACACGTAGGCCAGCCCGCGCGAGTCCGACGCGAAGATGGTGTCACTGGAAGTGATGTAAGGGAACACTACGGAGATGGGCACGTCCTCGTCGGAGACGCACGTCCACTGCGGCTTTCCGTCTTTCTGATTGACCAGCATCACGCGCCCGCGCGCCTCGACCTTGAACCTTATGCTGAGGCTGATGGCGGTGTACTCAATCGTCCCGTACCTTGAGTCCGGGACGCCCGTCGCGAACAGGGCGGGCGGGGTTAGCGGCGTGCCGAGGTTGCCGGCCATACTGGACAGCGCGCTCGTGACCTTATTCGTGTAGAAGCCTATAACCTCGGTGAAGCCGGCGGCCACCACTCGGCTGTCTTTGAGGCGGCCGGAGATGGTTAGCATCGCCTTGTTGAAACCCTGATTCTGTTTGGAGTCGCAGCCGTCGAAGACGTGCATGTTCTGGTGAAAGAGGTAGTAGTCCGGCATGTTGGATTCCCCTTCTACGAACTGCCGCGAATTACAGGTTGAGCTATGGCGTGTGTGACTCGCCGCACACGCATCCGCCCGCAGGCACGTCAGCCCGTCGAGACGTGGCCGCGGCCCGACGAGGCGTACGTGAATGGCTGGTTTCGCAACACTGCGGAAGAACGGGGCAATGATTTGCAGTGCGCGTTAGATCACCCTTTGAAGTGAGAACTCAGGTTACTGCCGGAAGTCACGCGGCCATGATGAGCCTCTTCGACGTATAGACCGTCGCGCCGCGTTATGAATCCCCTGAAATAGCCGCACTCTACTGCACAACCGGCGATTCGCGCAAGGCTCTTTTGGGGTAGCGTTGCAAACAATGATTAGAGGCACACGAAGGGACGCCTCCTGATCTTGGGTAAAGAGGCATCCCCTTATTATTGCCGTCAACGGGCCCACCTCTACACATGCCGTGACGCTTGACTTGTGCGGCCGCGGGATATAGTCTCCCTGCCCTCACACGCCGGCGAAGATCCGACCTGCCCGCGACGCCCCGAAGTAGAAGCGCTGGTAAGAAAGCACCAACATTAATTTCACGGCCGACGTGATGACGCAGCGGACGACGAGCTGCGCCGGCCTGCCGGCCCAAGTCCCTGACCCGTTACATTTCACCGCACCTACGTCCGGCAGGCCCTCCGAAGGCGCTGTGCAGTCCGTCACCCACAACCATCCCTAAGGAGGATTAGCACCTTGAAAACGCGTTCCCTGTTTATCATCTTCTCCCTCTGCCTCGCACTCGGTGCCGCCCTGCTCGCCTACGGCGTGAAGGGCGGCTCGGCGCAGTCGCACGGCGCAAACCTCACCGTGCGCTCCGACGTGCTCGGCTCGCAGTGGCTCGTGCGCGACGAGCAGCTCTCCGCCGCCGCGTGCAGCGTCGAGGAGGGCGGCATCACCCCCGGACTGCGTAGGGTCGTGCGCTTCACAGTCACGACGCCGAACATCGGCGACGCCGACATCTACGTCGGCGACCCGAACACGCACGTCGCCGCGGGCGACGGCCTCTTCGAGTTCGCCTCATGCCACGGCCATTACCACTTCCGCCACTACGCCCTATACCAGCTCATAGACCCGCGCACGGGTAAAGTCTGGAAGGCGGCCAAGCGCGGCTTCTGCATGCTCGACACAGACCCGAACCCCGCCTCGCTCGGCGGCGTCGCGCCCGGCCCCGGCAAGTACAAGAGCTGCGGAGGCGTCGGCATCCCCGGCAACCAGGGCGTCTCGGCCGGCTGGGGCGACACCTACCGCTTCTACCTCGGCGGGCAGTACTTCGTCCTCGACGGCGGCGACGGCCAGCCGGTCGTCCCGCCGGGCGACTACGTCATCCGCGTGACCGTCAACCCGCCCTTCGTCGCCAAGAAGGGCGAGGCTTGCCCGTACAAGGACACGAACGGCTTCTGCCACCAACTGCCCGAGACCAACTACGACGACAACGTCGGGCAGACGACAATCAACATACCCGACCACCCCGGCCGCGAAGGCGTAGGGCCGCTCAAGGGTGACACAACGCCTACGACGGACGAGTGCGAGCACGGCTGCAACCCGTAGCCCCGGCGCCAGGTAGTAAACTTGCGTCGGAATTGAGAATGCGCCCCGCGAGCGTTACGCTCGCGGGGCGCATTCTCCTATTCCAGTGACAAGCCGGTATTCAATCGAAGCCGAATACATCCATTATATTAAGGCGGACGCACGGGCTACGGCACATCTAATTGTGGCCAAAATATTTTTTGCAACGCATTATGAAAGGGCGCCCCTTCGGTAGTAGCTTCGAGTCGTCGAGACTTGAACCTGATTACCGGGAGGAGAACCCTGATGAGCGACTACTATGTCGGACTCGACGTCCACAAGGCAAGCATCTGCATCGCCGTCCTCGACGCCAGCGGCAAGCTGGTCACGGAGTCGGTCGTTGAGACGAGTGCCGTAAGTAGCAGGTCTATTTCAATAGAGGTTCGAGGTTGAGTATCTTCGGGCAGTGTGAGCCGCAGAGGGGCAAAGACCCGGCGAGTTCCTGTTGCTGCCGCTTTGGCCACCTCGGATGACCGAAGAAAGCCGTAGGCGAAGGCCGTCGAGGCCGAAGTCTGAGATAGAACACTGGTTGACATCTTCGTCCAACCCACGCGTGCTTGAGTAGAGACAGACTGCGGGCGGTGCGATGATAGGCTTGAGGAGTGCGACAGTTAGCCGCCGGGCCGTGCCGACGCTTCTACGGGCAGGTTGAGGGCTGGCCGTCGCAGAGAAGGATGGAGACAGCCGGCAGGGGAGAAGTTTTCTCTTGACTTACCCCTTTCATAGAACACAGCCCTCGTGCCTATAGGCACGAGGTGCATCAAGTATGTTATTGCCCTAATTTTTGATATGCCGATTTTTTTCGTCGCAAGAGTAAGACTCCTTGCCCGCGTCCCAATTTACGTAACACCCTTCGGATGAGCCGTCCTCATTATATGTGCTTATAATGAACATACCGCTTCCGCCGTCCAGCGTCGAGCGCGATAAGTCCTGATCCCTAAGCACCCAGTGAGGCTGAGGAATGTCGCCTTTCTCTCTGGGCTCATTAAAGATAACGATTCCGAATCTGTCAGGCGTCTCCTTGGTCTTATCCACCACGAAAGTTACGAAGTCCTGACTCAAAAGATCTTTGTTGAAGTCACCCCATCCGTATGGATGCTTCACGGTTCCTTTCAGACCTGCCTTCCTGTACGGGTCGGCCATTGCCGCTTCAGGAATCCTGAACTCTTGTGCGCCGGGGACACAGTACCTCCCGTCGGCGATAAATTGTTTCCACGCCTCTGTCATCCACGCCGCTTCCCTCGGCCTTGTTGAAGACCCCTCTATGTCGGGCTCGGAACACTGCCCGTTGACGCCGGCGCTCGCTGCCTGCCCGGTGTTGCCTTTGGGCGAGCTGGCGGCTCGCCCGTTACATGCACTTAACGACAGCAACAGGAGCAGTGTCAGGGAGCCGAAACATGACTCTCTCATATTTAACCCTCTAGCGCGGGTAATTGTCGGCTGCCTTTTTCACCTCACGCTCGATACAGTCGAAGAACGGCTTGTAGACGTTGTTGTAGTTATTCGCTGCGCCAGCCCCGTAAACATCGCGCGGGCTGATGGGCGGACCCGGCCCGTACCACTCGGCACCCTTCTGGAAACTACCGTGTATCAGGTCATTAAACGTCACGATGTTTCTCATCGTCGCCAGGTTATCTTCCACACTACCGTCGAATCCGTTATTCGTCTTGCGGCCGGTCCAAGTCCCGTAAGCTTTGCCCACTATTAGTTGCGGGTATGTCTTCCACCAGGATGTGAGCTGCGCCGGCCCCGCATCTCCTCTCGGTCTTTCGAGAATCTCACCGGGGGGGGCCTCCTGTCGAAGTATCGACATCATTTCGGCGGCCAGACGGGTATTGACTCCTGAAGCCGCTAACACCAGCATGACCAAGTTCCTCGGCATGTTCGCCGCATTCGGGTTGCACTTATCGTATGCCAGTTCGAGCATACGTCTGGCGACTTTGAGGTCGTCTTCAGTTATCGCTCCTTTGGCAATGCTGGTGGCTAATTTCTGTTTCCTTATCATGTCCTCCTTTTGCTGTTTGGATTTTTGCAGGCCCGCGTTGATGAACATAACTCCACCCACTTGCGGGTTGTATGCCGCCCACCCGAGTGCCGGAGAGCCGTCGCCGAACCTGAAGTTGTAGATGACGGCGTCGCCCACCACTCCGCCGTGCAGCCCAGACACCCCGACCGGCAGGTACGCGCCCGTAGCCGCGTCGTACTGCCCCAGCACCGCGCGGACGCGGTTCTCCTGATCCCTGAACCGCAGCGCGCGGAACGACTCGACCGGCACGAATAGTACCGAGTCCATCCTGGCCAGGCGGACCAACTGCGCGCAGTAGATCGGCTGCCCGTTGAAACGACACCTGCCCGAAGGGTCGTTCGGCACGAGGTTCACTCCCCCGCCTGACAAATCTACTTCCCCGCCTGCGTTCTCGAAAGGGTTTGACGCGCCTATGTTCACGCCCGTCGGATCTACCTCCTCCTGCTCCGCCATCGCGTGGCCCTCGTCCCACTTCTGGAAGCTGCCACCGTGTGGGTCCGCGTGCCACCAGCGCACGTGCCCGCCCTCCTGCTCGGCCAGCACCTCCCCGCCCGAGTAGACGTACCCCTTCTGCCTCACGCCCGCCGACGAAATCTCACTCACTACCTGCCCGCCCAGCGCGCTCGACTTCAGGTAGTAGGTCGTCGAAGGAGACGCCCCCGAGGTCGTACGCCTGGCGACGGCGCCGTCGCCGTCGCGAGTCTGGGTGTAGTATACCCCGCCCGCGAGCACCTCCTGGTTGCGGCCGGCGGCGTCGAACTTGTAGCTCCCCTCAGGCCCCTGTAATGCGTTGCCTGCCGCGTCGTACGGTGTGTTGGGCAGACGGCCGCGGCTGTCGTAAGGGGCGGTATAATTTTCCGCACCTTCCCCCTGCTCCCAGTAGACTCCCTGTCGGCTCGTCAGATTATTCCACGCGTCATAACCATAAGTCTGCGCGTACGGGTCGTGGAGGGCGTTGCCCGGCGTCCCCTTCACCGTCATGCTCGCCGTGTAGCCCGCGGTTGCGGTCGCGAGGCGGCCGACGTTGTCGTAGGTGTTGAGCCGGTCGAAGTTGTCATCTACCTGGTCGTCCGAGAAGAACAGGCTGCCGTCCGGGTTGTAGGTGTACTTCTTATGAATCGCCTCGCGGTAGGTGAAAATGGGCGGCTTGTTGCCGACCGTGAACTCCTCGGGCACGAGCCGCGAGTTGTACTTGACCGAGAGGTTGAGGCTGCTGCCGGAGTTGCCGTAGTTCAAGGACTTCACCGCGCCCCACGCGCGGTAGCGTACCGCGCTCGCGTAGCTCGACACGCCCGCGTAGAGCGTGCCCTGCCCGTTCACCTCCTCCGTACGCCCCGCGCGGTCGTACTTGTACTCTATGGTCGCCCCGCCTTCGGTGATGCCCGTCAGCTCCCCCGCGAGGTTGTAGGCGTAGGAGAGCGTGTAGCTACCGGCGAGGCCCGCGAACTGCCTCGTCTCGGACTGTAGCCGCGAGAGGGTGTCGTACTGGAAGTCGATCCTGCCGGAGCCGTCCGTCATCCAGAGCCTGTTGCCCGCGGCGTCATATCCGAACTCGGCGGGTTCCGTCGCGGGGACGTTCGTCAGACCGGCGGGCACCGAGTACTCGACGCGCGTGACCATGCGGCGGTTGTTGTAAGTGATGGTCGCGGTCACATCCTGCGCGGCCGCGCCGTCCGGCTCGCGCGGCGTGAGAATCTTCCAGAGCGCGTCGTCCTTCTTATACTGGTACGTGACGGCCCGCGTCTGTGCCGGTGCCTGGCTGCTCTTCAGCCGCCCGTGCCCGTCATAACTTTTCGTAGTTAACTGGCACGAGGCGGCCGGGCAGGAGCCGTCCGGGGTCGCCTCCCCCTGATAGACTTTCACCTTCTCGATCTGGTTGATCGCGTTATACTCCGTGATCGTGGTCGAATAGACCGTGCCGTCCCAGTTGAACGACACCGTCTTCACCGGGCGGCCGAGGGCGTCGGACGTTTTGCTGACGCGCCGCCTGTGCAGCGTCCCGTCGGCAGCGAGCGTCCCTTCGTCCGTTGTCGTGACCGACTCGCCGCCGGCGCACCCGCACCCGCCGTACTCCGCCTCGACACTTGCACCGGCGGCGTTGGTCATCACCTTGGGCCGACTTTTCCAGTCGTACAATGTCGTGGAGTGAGCCCAGCCTTCGCGCCCCATCGGGTTGGCGTCGTCGCCGGCAGGCACCCAAGCCCGCGCGTTCGACGGGTCGGCGGAGTCTACCGACACCTCGGCCGGGTTGTACTGGCTCACCGAGCGCCCCATCACGTCATATTCCGTTCGCGTGGCGGCGTATCCCGTGCCGTCGCCGGGGTGGTCGTGCAGTGAGCCGACGTTGCGCCCCGCCCCGTCCATGACGTTCATGGTAAAGGTCTCGGGCTTGGCCGCGTCCACTCTCGTCGACTGCTTCGCGTAGAGCCCGCTCGCCCCGCGCTCCCAGACTGTGTACGCGCCGTTGACTTCACTCTTTGTTTTCAGTGTCCTCCCCGCAGAGTCGTAGAAGGTCTTGACAGCCGCGCCCTTCTTGTCCACGGCCCTCGTCACGGCCGCCGTGTCGTAGTTGTACTCGGCGGTCGAGAAGTAGTTGTCGGGGTCCGTGACCTTCGTCGGGTAGGCGAGCGCGCCCGCGCCGCTCGGGCCGGCGTAGGAGATGGCCGTCCTGCGGCCCAGCGCGTCGCTCGTGAAGACCGCCGAGCCGTTCGTGTCGTAGGCCCGCTCGGAGAGCACGGACTTCGACGCGTCTTCGGGGTACTGTGCGTCCCACCTGCGCGACAGGCACACGTTGCCCCTCGTGGTGAACGAGGCCCCGTAAGCGCCGTCGTGCTGCGGCACGCCGCCCGCGTCCACTAGGTACAGCGTGCCGCCGTTGGGTGGAAGGTCGTACTCGAACGTCACCTTCGAGAAGCGCCTCTCCTGCCCGCCGTCGAGGCCGTAGACCTCCTCCTTCTGCGGCAGCCCGATGATGCGGCGCTGCGCGTAGGCCCCGGAGGCGTTCACGGACTCGGGTATGTACTCCGTATGCGTGCGGCGCAGGACGGTCGTGGCCGCCGCGTCGTACTCCTTCACGTCCTGCACCAACCCGAAGGAGGTGTAGACTACCTCAGCCCGCCTGTGGTCGCGCGGGATGTCTGTACCGTCTTCCCTGGAGTCGTAGACGTTCGTCTCGCGCACGCGCGGGTCTTGCTGATAAGACAGCAACTCGTCGTCCTGCGTCCACGAAAGCACAGTCCACTTCTTCGGGTGCACGAGTTCGTCGGCCGAGAACTCGTCGGCCCTCGTCACAAGCCCCTTCTTCCAGCCCGCAGTCTCGTACGTCTCTTTGTGCAGCGTGCCGTCGGGCGCTTCCGCCTTCGCCACGCCCGAGGCGAAGTCGTACGGGCCGTAATTGGTGACGGCCTCCTCCGACGAAGCCCCCGCGCCGTCCGCGTCTCCGTTCCAGTAGGCGGCCCAGTCGCGCCTCTGCGTCGGGCGCGGGCAGTCCGCTTGCGCCGTCGTCGCGTCCACGGGCAGGTCGAGCGTGACGTAGTTGAGCAGGCGGGTATTGGCGGCGTAAGTGGCGACCTGATTGACCTGCCCCCAGGACGTGTAGTTGAACGCGAAGGAGGAGTCGTCGGCGAGTTTCACATTGGTCAGCACTCGTATGCTCTGGCCGTTGGCGGGCCCGAAGACGTTCAGCCCCGCGAAGTTCGTCTGCACGGCCTTGTCCGCATAGGAGAACTTGGCCCACCTGTGCGTCTCGGTCACGACCTGAGTCGTCGAGCCCGACTCGACCTCGCGGTGCCACGTCTGGGTTATCTCGTCGAGGTAGCCGTCCGGGTAGTAGCCGAAGTTAATCACGCGCCCGAGCGTGTCTGTGACCGTCTGTACGTTGTCGAAGGAGTTGTAAGAGACGGTGATGTAATTGCCGTTCCTGTCCTTAATCTCCGCGCACTTGTAGACCCCGCCGAGCGGCCAGTAACTCATGCGCATGCCGTCGGTCGAACGAAGCGTGAGCGTGCCGTCTGACTCCTCGGTCAGTTGCAGGTACGAAGAGTCGCCCGCCTCGTAGACGCCCGCGGCGGCCGTCTGGCGCAGGCTCACGCGCGCGCCTGACGGAGTCACGAGCATGTAGGCATTCTTCTGCGCCTGAGAGTCGTAGAACTTGCCCTGCACGACCGCGAAGCCCAGTCGGAAGCCGGGCGCGGGCCAGCCCCAGTCGCCGTCGAAGAGCATGTAGTTGCCCGACTTCGTCCACACCAAAGAGTTGTATGTGAGCGAGAGGCCGAGGTCGAGACCGGCGCGGCCCGGCAAGGAGACTACGGGGAGCGACCAGTTGAAGTTACGCGAGAGGAGGTCTACGCCCGAGCCGCCGCCCGTGCGGGCCGACGCGTCGAGGCGCGCCGAAGCGAAGTCGTATGCGGCGAGCCCAGAGCCCGTGACGCCCGTCCCGCGCGTCGAGTACGAGCGCAGCTCCTCGAAGTGTGCCTTCTTTACGGGCGTGCCGTTCTGCCCAGTGTGGAGGGTCGCGTCGGTGTAAGGCGGGTGGGAGAGGCCGAGCGCCGAGAGCGCCTCGTCGAGCTTCTCACGAAGCTCCTCGACGTGCGAAGCCCTGATGACGGTCACGTTCGATGTGACCGTCTCCGGCCACGCGAACGCCGTGCGCGCGGCCGCGCGCCTCACGCCCGCGACCGCCAACCGAAGGTCGTTAACGTGGGCGGCCCTGACGGCGGTCGCCGGCCGCCCCTGCGAGTCGTTCGCGCCGACCAGTTCCGAGTCCGTGAAGGTGACGGCGGTCGCCATCGCGACGGGGCTCGGCTGCGACAACGCGCCCGCCGCGTCCACCGCGCGCACGCGGTACAGGTACGTGTTGCCGCGCGTCAGGCCCGAGTCCTGGAAGCTGTTCCCGGCCGGCGTGCCGACCGTGGCGTAGGGCGTCAGGATGTCGGGGCTGCGCTCGACCCTGTAGCCCGCCGCGCCGGAGACCGGCGTCCAGGAGAGTTGGACTGTAGAGTCCGAAGTCGAGTCGACGGAGAGGCCCGAGGGGGCGCTGAGGAAGTATACGGCCGCGGCCGGCTCCGGCTCGTACGCCGCGTCGAGCTTAGCGGGCGGGGCGGCGACTACAACAGGCGCGGGTGACGTGGGGCGCAGGGCTGACGCGATAGAGGTGACGGCGGTGAGCAGCGAACGCCAGCCGGAGTCGGCCAAAGAGTCCTGCGACCTGCTTGCTTGCGCAGCGCGTGCGGAGGCGGCGCGGCCCGGGGCGAGGAGCGAGGGCTGAATGGCGAGCGCCACGCAGAGCAGCAGGCACACGGCCCTCACGCGTGCGGCGAGGCGTGACGGGCGGCGCGACGCGCCCGGGTTGCGGCCCATGCGCCCGTTCGTCCTGCCGCCGTCTGCTCTGTGTGTGTCGTGCTTCATGAGCCGCTTCCTCGTGTGAATGTGTGGCCCGCCTTCGGGGCGTCGTGCCGGATGGGGAGCAGTCGGCGTCTGACGGACTACTGGAGGCTGAGTAGGACTAGTATCTCGCCCGTGCCCGACGCGAGCGGCTCCAGCGCCTTGCCGATGATGGTGCCGGGGCGGTGTAGCTTCACTCCCCCGAGGTCTACCTCCACCGACTTCATCGCCACTCCCTCCGCGTCGCCCGTCACCAGCAGGTCTCCGACCTCGATGGGCGAGCGCGTCGCGCTGACCTTCACCCTCACCCTGCCCGTCGTCGCCACCTTCAGCTTGCCCTCGCCCCCCACGCCGAGTATGACCCCGGGCTCGGCCGAGACCACTCCCGCCACCTTCGTGTCGTAAGCCCTCGTCGAAGCCAGCACGTGATTAGTCTCACTCTTGTCGAGCACGACCACGGTGCCCGCCGAGAGCTTCTGGCTGGAGGGCACCCACTCGGCCACGTCCTGGTAGGTGGCGTTGATGCTCGTGCCCGTGATCGCGCCAGACGCGTTTATCGTCCCAGCCACTTCCAGCGTGTGCGTCAGGTTGGCCGTGCCGATGCCGACCTTCCCCGAGTTGAGCACCAAGGTGTCGGCCGCCGCCCCCGTGTTGTACGCACGCACCACGTTGGCGCCGTTACTCCTCAGTATGAAGTCGTCCGTCGAGTCGGCCCCGTTACGCCCTAAGTACCACTTCTGCGCCCCGGCCGTGTTTATCGCCAGGCCGTTGTAGGAGGCCCCCGCGCTTCCGTCCACCGTGATGTAGGTCTGCGAGGTGCCGGCGCCCACGTGCAGCCGCGATGTGGGCGACGCCGTGCCGAGGCCTATGTTGCCCGACGCGTTGGCCACGAGTATGTCCTGCTGGGCGATGAGGTCCGAGTCGTTCAAGAGCGACATGCGGAACAAGCCACTCTCACTCCTCAACTGGTAAAGCTTCTGATTGGCAGGGGCCGACGTGTCCATGAAGTTCACCAGCCCGCCGCCGTTGCCCGACACCCTCAGCCCCTGCGCGCCTGACGTGCTGTGCACGTGCAGGGCGTTGGCGGGAGTCCTCGTCCCCACGCCGACGTAGCCTGAGGAAGTGATCGCCAGAAAGGTCGTCCTCGCGTACGGCCCCGACGGCGAGTGATTGAGCTCGAACATGTCGTAAGAGCCGGCCCCAGTCCCGCCCCCTCCGAAGCTGAGGCTCCACGACGGCATACTCGTGCTGACGTTCGTCCACGTCCCGCCGCTGCGCTGGTAGTTCGTGCCGAGCGTGAGGACCGAGTAGCCGCCCGCCACCTCCGAGATGAGCGAGACGTTGTTCTTCATCCAGAGCGAGCTGTAGCCGGTGGCGGCGTGCGAGGCCGGCACCATCCCGTCTACCGCGACGCTGCCGCGCACGTCGAGCTTGGCGGCCGGGGCCGACGCGCCGGTGCCTACGCCGACGTTGCCCGTGTTTGTATTGCTGACGTCGCTGCCGGTGGTAGTCCACTGCGCGCGCGCAGCCGCGGGGGCGAGCAGGAGGGTGGTCAGCGCCGCGAAGGCCGTCGTGATAAAGATCTTCTTACCGGGTCTCTTTAAGCCGCTCATATCCGTCTCCTGTGTCTAAAGGGCTTTGCCTCTGGGATGGCCACGCGGGCCGGATTCTATTCGACGGCCGGCGGGCCGGTGGCCTCCGGCTCGCCGCACCTCGCCTCGGCGTAGGCGGCCTGGTACGGGCCGGCGACGCTCTTGAGCGGAAGGTAAGCATCCCTGCCGGGCGCGAGGCAGGCGCTCGCGGACGACGCCATGTTCGAGGCCGTCACGCGCGCCCATCGGTCGGCCGAGTTGTTCACGGCCCTGTACTGCTGCCTCGACTCGTCGAAGGCGAGTGTGACCTGAGAGCAGGCGTCCCCCTCGCAGTCAGTGGTCGCGGGCGCTGTCGCCGAAGTGGTTGAAGGCGTGCGCGCCGATGCGACGGACTGCGGCGATGTAAGGGCGACCGCGGCCACCAACGCCAACGCCGCCATAAGTTTTATTCGGCCCTTCTGCTTCTTCATCTTTCACCTCTTCTGTCGTCGTTGGGTTATTACCTACCTGCTGTCACACTGCGTCGTAGCGCGTGGCGGCTGCGGACGCGGCCAACAGTACGAGGGCGGCGAGCGCCGCGGCGTAATGCCGACTCCGCCTCGGGCCGCCCCCTCGTCTTCTTCCTAGACTTCCTCGACATGCTTGTCCCTCGGAGGGCACACCCGTCCCGCCCCGCGCGGGTTATATTCGTGGCTTCGTTGTGATGAGGTCGGTCGCGGCCGTGTGCGAGGGGCCGCGGGCTTATCGGCTACTGCCGGACTGGTAAAGCGTCCTCCGCAACGAGGCACGCCCCGCGCGGAGACTTACGGCCTGACGTGTGCGGAGTCGTTAGAGGTTCGCGGGGGCGCATCCGGGTTTAAGCTTTCTTATCTGTTAGCGTGAGACTAGCGACTGGGCAAGACTTGATCGGTAGTAGCTCGCGTGGGCTGAGAAACGACTGAGGAGCGCGCAGGAATCTACAGCAGCCGCCCCCGCGCGTCAACAGAAATTATTAGGCAAGTTCCGGACATCCGCGCCCCGGATAAAGGACTTAGCGGAGGGTGCAACATTTGCGGCGCACCCGCAGGCCCACTTTCAGGCGTCGCCGCGGCGAGGCGGCCTCGACCCCTCTGACGATCGGCGGACTCTAACACGGCGGGGTTGCCGGGTAAGTGACGGCAGCCACACGGCCGCCGTGATGTAGCCACACTCATACCCCGTGGGTGGGGTAAATCGACGGGGCGCTCTCATGCGCACAGCTCTGACGGCAGCTATACCGATCGGTTGAATTGACCAATGGGATTTAGGTCACATCAGGTGTTACTTTCCTGATGCGGGCCGACACCTTGCCGCCGTGCCTGTCCTTCTTCACCGTGATCCTTTGGACGTAGACTCTGGTGGTCGACTGGTTCTCATGATCCAACGCCTCCTGCGCCTCTAAGAAGCTGCCTGTCTCCTCGGCGACGATGCGGGCGTAGGTGTGGCGCGTCTGATGTAGGTGTATGTGCGAGAGTCCGGCCTCCCGCGCGTAAGCCTTCAGGTTCTCGACGAAGGCGCGGGACGTGAGCGGCGCGCCGGGCCGCCCCGCCCTGTCGTGTCGCGTCCACAAGGGGCGCTCCGATTCGACGACGTTCATCCTACCTGCCGCCTCCAAGTAATCTTTTAACGCATCGTGAGCGGCCGGGTCGGAGACTTCCCTCGCGGTGAACTTCCCGCCCTTGCGTCGGTACTTGATGACGAGCCCGCCGTCTTTGACCTCCAAGTCCTTCCCCCGAAGTCCTATGACCTCGCTGCGCCTCAGGCCCGTCAGGAAGTAGAAGATCAGGAGCGCGTAGTCGCGCTTGCCCACGACCGACCCCGACCCGGCCAGCCTCCTGACGACATCCAGCAGCGAGTTCATCTCCTCGTCCGAGAGCGCTTTCGTGGATTCCGACTGGTAGGGCCTAGGGTAACGCGGCCGGGACTGCGCGGCCGGGTTGGTGCGGATGAATCGTGAGAGTTGCGGGTCCGCCATTAGCCAGCGGAAGAAGGCCGAGACCCTTGAGACCCTTGCGTAGACGGTCGCGGGCTTCAGCCCCCGCCGCTCCATATCCTGACGCCAGCGTGATACGTCCTCGGGCGTGACAGCGCCGGGATGTTTACCCGCGAACTCAAAGAAGGAGGTGACGGCCGAGACTTTGTCTTTGACCTTCTCGGCACGCAAGAGCGTCTCGGGGCGCGTGTTCTGCTCGGCCCACAGCGCGACGGCGTTGCGTAAGGCGGCGGCCGGGTCCGGGGCCGAGAGCGCCTCTGAGGGTACGGCCAGCCCACCCTGCGGCTCCCTTTCTGCCTCTTCCCTACTCATTTCCGGAGTCTAACACACTTCCTCTTATGGTTCCACAATTGTCTCCGTAGTGGAATCAATGTAGAAAATTAAGATACATATATCCTTTATATGGTAAATAAGGTGCGTCCTGAATGTTTCACAGCCCAAGTCGTTTCGCGCGGACACTAATAGTCGGAGGATGCCCTTTGAAAGTAACCAGACGCCGCACCCGTCGGCATGACCCGCTCGCCTCCTCGGAAGGCGTGGGCCGAGTGCTCGAGCAATTAAGATCTTCACTGCCCGACCTGATCCCGCGCTCGCACAAGAGTTTATCTTCGCTGCTCAACTCGGTACGCGGCCTCTACATGCGCCAGCCTTCGGAGACTAAACGCGGCCGGCCGGCGCGCTACACGCGAGAGCAGCTCTTGCGAGTCGATTCAAAGCTCCGCGAACTGCTCGGGCGTGAAACACGCATATCCGTCCGGAGCTTCGTCGGGCAATACCTGTCGATTCTCGACTTCACCCAGGACGTTCGGGAGGCGCTTGAGCGCGGGGAGGTCAACCTCTTCGAGGCGCACCAGCTCGCACGGCTCACACCGACGAGGCTGGGCGGGACGGAGGGCGAGGCGCGCTCGCTGAGGAAGAAGCTCCTGGAAGCACATTTGCTGGCGCAGGGATCGGGGACGCTGCTGCGAGCGAGAGTCAAAGAGGCGCTCGGCGAGTTGCGCGAACCGGACCCGACTGAGACCGAGGTGGTCGCCGTCGGTAAGGCGGATGAACTACTGGAGGCCGACCCGCTCGACGCCAGCCACCTCTTCTTCGAAGAGTTAAGAATGATCTCGCGGGCGCTGCGGGAGATCAGGCCCGAAGAAGTAACTGACGAAGACCTCGCGGAGATCATGCCGGCCGTGGACCAGATCACGCTAACTTTGCAGAAGGTCGTGAGGAGGAGAGAGCGGGGGCAGGCGAAGATACTCAGGATTTAGCCGGCCCACCACTGGCGGCGGTCCGAGGTGTAACGGCGACGACAGCCGCGGCGCAGCTTACGGATGACTATTCCGGCAGCTAAAAAGCAGGCGATTGACCCGGCCAATAAAGGCAGAAACTGACGCACTCCACCAGTCTAGCAGAGCCGATTCCGTGTCCCTCAAGTCATTTTACTTGGGTGCGTAAACTATTGATGTAGCTGGAATTTTGGTTAATTTTGACGGAGCTGTTGGTGTGTTACCGGAAATGCAATTGAGTAGTTTCACGCGCGCGTATTCAGAGCCTTATGACTCCGAATCTTTAGGGTTTGCGGCCGGTGTGTTCGCCTGCGCCAGGGCGATGCTCCGGATCATGTGCCACTGCGAAGGGCGGAAGTTTGCCGCGAACTGCTCTTCGAGTTCCCTCACGTCCGCGCCGTCGCGCATCAGCCCCGCCATCAGGTTAACCTGCTCCTGTATCTGCTCGGAGTTCAACTCCGGCTTCGTAGCGCTTGCCGACTGCTTAGAGTTGGCCTCGCCCACTTCCCTCTCTATCTGGCGGGCGTCCGTTTTGCGCAGCCTCCGGCGCAGGTGCTCCGCCAAAAAGGCCGGGGCTGATGTGACGGTGGTTCGAGAGGCTGCCACCTTTAATTCGGTCACTAGTAGTTCAGCCACTTCAGCCCAGCGCTCGGCGTCGGCCTTCGACGGCTCTCTACCGCTCACTTCGCGGGACGCAGTTTTGAGCTTCTCGACGAGCGTGGCGAAAGCCTCATCATCAGCTCTCTCAGTATTTGTCTTAAAAGAAGAAGTCTTGTCGCCGCCGGAAGTGGTTGAAGAACCAACAGGTTGACCCTCACCACCACTCCCCGAAAACTGGGGATTCCCACTACCCGAAAAATGAGTGGTGGTGTCTGTTGGTGACTGGTGGGGAGTGGTGGGGAGTGGTGGTAACTCCTCCGGGAGCCGCACCTCGTACTGCGATCCTTCCGTCGAGCCGAGTTCCCAGTGACGGACGATCAGTCCGACGCCCATTAGGTAGCGCAGGTGCCCGTCGACGGTCTTGATGTTCCGAATGTCGGTCCAATCGAGGAAGTCACGGCGGGACGCCCTGACGCGCGGGCGTGGCGGATTGGCCCCGCGGGTCCGGAGGTACAGCGCGTCGTAGATCTTCTTACTGGAGCCGGGGAATAACCCCTGGGGTAGCGCCTCCCGCTCGATGCTGTTGGCACGGCGGTTAAAGTCGCGGGCGGGCGCCGCCGACGGGCGCTGCTCTTCACGTCGCTGGAGGGGTGGCTGGGGAGTGGTGGTGACTAGTGGTGACTGGTGGTGACTGGTGGGTAGTGGTGACTCTGCCTTTTCCTGCTTTTTTCGCTCCTGCAAGTCGTAAAGGGCGGCGAAACCCTTCTTATTCGATTGAGTCACGTACAACCTCCGCCGTTATCAACTCGGCCTCCATCATCCCGCCGATCGTCAGGGCGTTCATGCAAACCTTGACCACTTCGCGCGGCACGCCCTTGGATTGCTCGTAGATGAAGTTGAGGGCGTCGGGCGTAAAGAGCGGCTCGTGGCGGCCCGCCACCGAGAGCCTGAAGGAGATCATGTCGGCCGTCTCCTCCGGGGTCAGCGGGTCGAGGGTGGCCACGGCCGCCGCCCGGGAGAGTAGCGCGCGCTTGAGCTTCAGCTTGTTTCGCAGGTTGTTCTGCCCGGCCATCACTATCTGGACGAGCTTGTTGTCGTCGGACTCGAAGTTGGTGATCTGCCGGATGAGCTCGAACTGGTCGCCCCGCATCATCTGCGCCTCGTCGATGAGGACAAGCACGTTCCTGTCGTCGGCGAAGCGACTCACCAGGTGCCCCTCGAGCTCCTGCATCTGGTCGAGTTTCGACGGGCGGCGTGGGAGGCCGAACTCGTCGGTGAGCCGCTTGAGGAGCTGGAGCGCCGTCGGGTAGTCGGGGTTGGTGATCAGAACGCTCTCGTATGCCTCCTGTCCGCGGTAGATGCCGAACAGGCGCCGGATGAGGGTCGACTTGCCGTGGCCGACGTCGCCGTAGAGGACGGCAAAGCCCTGCCGCCGCTCCATCACGTAGCGGAGCTTGGCGAGCGCCGCTTTGTGCTGGTTCGTGAGATATAGAAATCGCGGGTCGGGCGAGAGTGAGAATGGGTCCTCCGCGAGTCCATATTGGCCGAGCACAGAGTCGGCGATAGTGGCAGTGACCATGCGGGGGATATATCACAAACGAACCGTGTTACACAACGAAAAAGAGACTATACCCCCTAAATGAATTTCTATGGAGGTCAAAATGTAGGGCAGCCCTTGGAGTGATAAAGGGAAGCAAGCCGGCCCTAGCGTGCCGAGACTACCAGTGTGCCCGCGGCCAGGTCGCCGAGCCTCTGGTTGCGTTTCGAAGTCAGGATGGCCAGCCCCGCAGGCAGGCCGCCAAGGAGCAGAGGGTTCGCCTCCACCACCCTGAGCAGCGTCCTGAGGAGGGCGCGCCGCCATCCGCAGTGACCGCCCGACGGGTCGACCACTACAAGGCTTTGAAGGTACTTGCCGGGCGTGCGAGACCAGAGCGCCTCCGAGATGAAGAAGTAACAGAGGTAGGTGAAGCAGAGGGCGCCGCCGGCGATGTATGAGTTGTCGGACTTCAGCGCCGCGACCGCTATGAAGGCGGCGACCGTGGCCAGGAGGTTGTCGAGTATGAAGGCGAATATCCTGGGGCGTCCGGAGTTCCCGATCATGCCGTCATTATATCAGCAAGCGTCTATTCGTTAACGTGAAGGCGGCGATTCGACCGCCCGCGGTGAGTCGGCCGGAGGCGAGTAAGGTGTGCGCGCGGAGGGCAGTGTGTCAACGGCGGAGATTTACGTTTTAGCCTTGAGGTCCCTATCCGCTCTGGTGCATGATTCGGACACCTCAGCAGGGTTATAGGTGTATACGGTTGTCAGGTCGCGGCTTGATGCGGTGGGCGTTGTGAATAACCTCGGCTCTCCGCTTCGTTTTGACCGCCGTCTACGGGCGTCGGCGCAAGAGGTAGTATTGTTTCACCATGTAGGGCCCCTCGGCCTGCGGCCAAGGGAATGATTTTGCCGCCTTGAGGGTCTCTCCAGAGACGACACCGTCCACGCGGCACTCGCCGCTTATCGCGCCGCCGGGTTCGACGCCCACCATCATCAAGATCAAGTGGAATTCCGAGGGTGACGACTCCAGCCCGCGGACTACCTCGCTCAGGGTGTCGAGGAGTTGTCGTCGGCTTTCGTCCGACCAGGCAATATCCTGCGTGCTGCTGATGCCAGCCTTACCCGCGTAGACGGAGAAACGTCCGGCGCTCAGCACAGGCTTGCCCTGGCCTTTAACGCCGAGTGCGTCGAGCAGGGCTACGCCCACAGGTTGCACCCACGACGTGACGGCGGCCGCCAAAGCTTCCTCGCGGGTGGCGCCGACGCCCACAATCCCGGCCGTGAGCGGCTGAGCGACACCGTTGATCGAAACATCTACCACCATGCCGACGAAGTGTTGTGAGTGGGCTTGGCCCTCATTATCGAGGCGCGCGCCTATGCGCAACTCGTCCTTGCCTATCCGCAGGCGGTCCCCCTCGGAGGAGGCCGTAACGCCTGCCGACTTCGCCAACTCCGCCAACGCCTCTACACAGCGACGTGAGAAATCAGGGTCACTGGTGGCACTGGCCCTTCGCGCGCATCCGGCTGTCGCAAGGCCGGTGCATAGTAAGCTTAAGGTCAGTGCGAGCACTAAGGTCGTATGTTCTTTGTTCATAACGGAGCACCGTCAGCGGTAGCAACACCGGAATGGGAAGAGGTAAAAAGCGACCTGACGCGCGATGGGGCGCGGTCGCCCTGTATGGACTACGCCGCCACGGCCTAATCCCGCCCGCAGTCGAAAATTACCACCAGCTTTTACCCAATGTGAGGCCGGCGGAACTTGTCAGCGGGAACCCTACGAGGCGTGAAGGATATTCCCGGAGGGGCGGGGTGTCAACGGCGGGCTCGGGTGCATGTCGTTGTCAGGCTTTCCGTCCTCGGCCGACCCTCGGCACCCAACGCCTGACCTCTCTACAGTACTGCTCGTAAGAGCGCCCGAACTTCCCGCGCAAAGACGGCTCCTCCACCGCCACGACGAACAGGTGGAAGAACAGGGCGACCGCGGCCCCGTAGCCGAGGACGCGCGGGGATCGGAATAACAGGGCCCAGCCCGCGATCACCAGCAGCACCCCGACGTACATGGAGTTACGCACGTAGCGGTAGAGCCCACGCACGACCAGCCTCTTCGGGGCGTCCACCGGCGCGGCGTGCCCCGGCCGAAGGCGGCGAAGTCCCACAGGCACCAGAAGTAGACGGCGCACCCGGAGGCGAGCGGCAGCAGCGCGGCGTACTGCGCGAGCCCCCACCCCGGCGGCCACGCCCCGCGGCCGCCCGCGAGGCCGAGCGGGAAGTAGACGGCGACGGCGCCCGGCACGATCACGGTGAACAGCAGATTCTTCAGGAAGAGGAGCACGCCTTTACCCCCGCCGCCTCCCGGCACCCATCACGTTCAGCCGACGTTCGTGAGAGTGAAATGCTCGGGGAAGGGTATTGGGGGAGGGGCGGGGTGTCAACGCTGTGAGGTTGCTTTCGGGGCGTTGGCTAAGCGAGTTGTCGGGGTGCGTGTTCAGGGAAAACGGACGACGGCGTTTTCTACCGGTATTTCCAACCGCCTTCTGTTTGTCGTGGGAGTCGGCTGCGGCCTCCAGCCTCCCTCCACGAGCAATCTCTTCGACGGTAGAACGCCCTGCACGTCGAACGACTCGAAGACGTAAGGCACGCCCTCCGCCCCGAGCGGCGAGTCGCCGTCCGCCACGTGAAAGTGTAAGTGCGGGGCGTCGGAGTTGCCCGAGTTTCCGAGCAGCGCCAGAACCTGCCCGCGCCGCACGCGGTCTCCGACTCTAAGACGAATACTTCCGGGCCGCAGGTGTGCGTAGAAGGCGAAGCGGCCGCCTCCCAGGTCGAGAATGACGTAGTTGCCGCCGACCGTTTCGAGGTTTATAGGGACGGCTTTCTTCTCGGAGGTGGGATCGTTCTCCGGCACCCCGTCTTTAACGTCCGCCACGACGGCGTCGGCGACGGCGAGAACCTCGGCCCCGTAAGCGGACCAGTTCGCGTTATTCGACGGGTCGCCGCGGAAGGCCAACCCGTCGGCCCCGACCCTCGTCCAGTCGGTGGCGAAGCGCTGCGCGATCCTCGCCTTGCCGTCTACGACCACCAGCGTGCGCCGGTGGAGTGAGGTGTTCGACATGCCGCTCAACGCGACCCAACCGCCGCCGCGCAGCGGAGGGCCGATCACGATGGCCGGGTCACGGCGGACCGTCACGGCCGCGCCCTCGACGGCGGCCCTTGCTGTGTTCCCGTCGGGGGCAGCGGATTTAAAGAAGAGGCGGTGAGTCAAAGCGCGCGGCAGACCAACCCGCGCACCCACCGTTACGTCGAGGAAGACGACCGCACGCATCCCCCCTGCGATGACACACTTATCCGACAATTCGGTGGGCGCGCCGGGGCGGGCGAGCCGTCCGGTCAGTTCCGCACCTTCGTAACCCGCCAGCGGCGGATTGCCCGCGCCGCCCCGTAGAACCTCGACGCGGGTTAGCTCAAGACTCTTGGCCCCGAAGTTGGTGACGTGTAGTTCGTAGAGGAGGTGTATTTGGCCGTCAGCCTTGACGGGGGTCGGCGGCGTCGGAATTTCGAGGTCGACGGGAACGGCGGAGGGCTTCTGCGCGGGAGTATGGCTCAGGCCGGTTAAGGTTATGAGGAATGCCGAGCCGATGACGAGCAGGCTCGGACGAGCTTGCCGTTTTGGCGAGTGTTTTCCAGCCTCAGCCGATTATCAGTCTGAAGCTGCCCACTGAGAGGCTCAAGACGCCCACCTCAGTGTGTCGCCAGTGTCAGAATGAACATCATTTCATCAACAACGAAAATGTAAGTCGTTGGTACTAGAGCCGCTTAGCGGCTCGCGGTTGCGGGAAACGGGTTCTGATGCGTCCTCGGATCTATTCTCCTAGCGCCGCTCCTCCGGCGCCCTTCATCAACACAGGCTCATGAAACCCGCATAAACACTGGGCGATGATCTCCGTTGTTGATGAAACGAGGTCGAATCTGACACTGGCGACACCCTGAGGTCGCGCGTTACCCTCAGTTTTCTCCCTCTGGGAAGGACCCGCAAACCCCAACGTAGTTACTGGTCTTCTTCTATTCATACCTCAGCGCGACCAGCGGGTCTACGCGCGTGGCGCGCCGCGCGGGGATGTAGCATGCGATTAAAGAGACGACGGCGAGTATAAGCACGATTGTCGCGAAGGTCGCCGGGTCGGTGGCCTCCACCCCGAAGAGCAGGCTCGACATCACACGCGTGAGGGCGAGCGCGCCGGCCAGTCCGAGGCCGATGCCGACGAGCGCGAGGAGAAGCCCCTGCCGTAGGACTAGCAACAGTACGCGGCCGGGCTGCGCGCCGAGCGCCATGCGGACGCCTATCTCTCGCGTCCGCTGCGTGACTGCGTAGCTCATCACCCCGTAGATGCCGACCGCCGAAAGCAGCGTCGCCAGCCCCGCGAAGAGCCCGAGCAGGAGTGTGTTGAAACGGGCACGTCCCACCGTGTCGGCCATCACCTGGTTCAGCGTCTGCACGTCGGAGACGGGCAGATTCGGGTCTATCGCGCCTATCTCGTGCCGCACCGCCGGTGCCATCGCGGCAGGGTCGCCGACGGTGCGGACGACGAAGGTCATGAAAGGGTAGGGAAGTTCCACGGGCGGAAGGTAAACGGCCGGATTCGCCTCCTCGGTCAAGCCCTCGTACCTCACGTCGCCGACGATGCCGACGATCTCCGTCGCCGCGGGTTTCTCCGACATCGGCACGGTGATGCGCTTGCCGATGGGGTCTTCGCCGGGGAAGTGCTGCCGCGCCATCGACTCGCTGATGAGAACGACGTGGCGCGCCTCAGCCTCCTCCGCCTCGGTGAAGTTGCGGCCGCGCACGATGGGGATTCCCATCGCGCCGAAGTAGCCCGCGTCCGCCACGCGCACGAGCGTGGTCAGTGCCTGTTCGGGCGGCGGCACAGGCCGCCCATCCACTGTGTAGGATGTTCTCGCGCCGATGCCGCCGTGTAAGGGAAGGAAGTTAACCACGCCGGCGGCGCGTACGCCGGGCGCCGACCGTATGCGCTCCGCGGCCTGGCGGAAGAATGTGACGAGTTGCTGATTCTCGCGGTACTTGCCGCCCGGCAGGCGCAGGGCCATGGTCAGCACGTTCTCTGTGTCGAAGCCCGCGTCGACATGCCGCAGTCGGTCGAAACTTTTCAGAAGCAGCCCCGCACTGATCAGCAGCACGAGCGCCAACGCGACCTCGGCGACGACGAGCGCGCCGCGCAGCCGGCGGCCCCTGGCGCCATGCCCGCCCGCGCCCTTGCTCCCCTCCTTGAGCGCGTCGTTGAGGTCAACCCGCGCCGCCTCCAATGCCGGC